>Ga0180438_10002587_pt1 | contig 29118 bp, 16 predicted proteins | sample SS_ome_12_FD_132455 | JGI IMG/M metagenome (GOLD analysis project Ga0180438, IMG submission 132455) | Hypersaline lake sediment archaeal communities from the Salton Sea, California, USA - SS_3_D_2 metaG | ecosystem: Environmental > Aquatic > Non-marine Saline and Alkaline > Hypersaline >...
CCCATCTACACCGACCAGATCGACGTCCAGGGCGTCGTCATCGGCGTGCTCAGGCGCCTCTAAGCTGTCTGCAACAGTGAGTGAGAAGTGCACCCGGCCACCACCGGCCTTGTGCCGGTGGAGCCCTGATTGGTGGACTACGCACCCGGTCCGCCACACGCCCCGCCACCACCGGGCTTGCCCCGGTGGGGCGATGATTGGTTCACTACGGTCTTACGGATAGTGCCTCAATCAGGGCTCCACCGGGGCAAGCCCCGTGGTGGCCTCAGCGTGACACGCAACTCGCGCGATGTAGAAGGCACGGCCGCACACTGGCCGATCGATGGCGCGGGCCGCCACATGCCGACCGCCGCCGGGGGTCGGCGCCCCCGGCGGCGGCTGGACCGGCGGCGGTCAGACACCCTTCGCTCATCGGCCGCCGCGCAGCCGCGCGTCACGTCAGGCGCGCGGCACGGTGTTGGTGGTGTGGGCTACTTCCGTCCCTTCCGCCGCAGCAGGACCACGAAGCTGCCCAGACCAAGGATCGCCATGGTCGCCGGGTCGGGGACGCACTCGGTGGCGATGTGCATGTAGTCGAGCATCAAGATCCCGGGGTCTTCGAGCACCACGGTGTTGACCATCTGCTCCCACACGGGATTGGGCGTCAGCGTCGCCCAGCTCGACCACCGCACCCAGCCGTCCGCCAGCAGCTCGTAGTGAGGCGCAAGCAGTTCGACCTGGCCGGTGCTGCTGATCAGCTCGTCCAGCCCGAGGTTGCCGGTTGTGTAGTACTCGGCCTCCGCGAAGAAGTGCTTCTCCTCGTTCGCCCGATCCCAGTTGTCGATGTTCCAGACCAGCGTGAACGTGGCGTCTGCACCCTCCGTCTCCAGCACGAGGATGCCCTCGCGGTCCGTGTTGGTTACCGTGTCGGTCGCCAGCCAATGCGTGAAGCCTCCACCCGGCGGGTCCGCCTCGCCGCCAAGCCAGTCCGAGGGATACAACTGGTCGTCGTCGGTGCCCTCGTGGTGGACCACCGACGGCGTCAGGGCTTTGCGCGCGTTGGGGACGGGGCTGCTGATGTGGTCCGGCCAGAAGTGCGGATCGGTGTCGAAGCCGACCAGGATGTTCCGCTGGTACGGGAACGGCCCGACCCAGCCGGGGTGGTTCAGCTCCGGCGGGTTGACGAACGGCTCGGCCCTGGCGAGGTCTCCGGCGGCCAGCAGGACGGCCATCGCGCCGAGTGCCGCTACTACCATGACGTTCGTTTTCATCGGATTCTCCTTTCCAATCGGTCGTCGTGCCGTTGTGCGGCGGTTGAGCCGTCGATCAGCATCGGCGGGGCGATCGGGTCACCTGCCGGACCCTCGTCTGCCCGGGCCGGATGAGGCGGCGTCCGCCCGCGGCGCGCCGCCTCACCCGGCAAACTGCCGGTCTCCCTCTCTGCTTATCCCTTGCTCTGCCGCCGCCTCAGCATCACCAGGGCGCCTCCGAGCCCCAGCAGCGCCAGCGTGGCCGGCTCGGGGGTGATCACGAAGGCCAGGTCCAGGCTCTCGCCGGTGAACGGGTCGATCAGCGGCTGCCAGCCGTCAACCGTGCCCCCGTTGGCGCCGTCGGGGTCGCCCGGGTCGAGGAAATCGCTCCAGACCGCGTCGTCCCGGTACTGCTCGATCGAGGTCTTCCAGCCGACCTCCGCCGGGAGGATGCCGTCCGGGCCGACGGCGAAGACCGACAGGTCCAGCCAGTAGATCTCGCCCTCCAACTGGATGAACGGATCGGGGATGCGGGGGATGTTGACCTGGAAGATCAGGAAGTGATTGAGGGGCTCGACCGTCCCGTCATTGGGATTGAGCCAGCCCTGCGGCCCCTGCTCGTGCCAGTCCCGGACAGTGAACAGAGACGGATCGAAGTCGTACTCCCAGAGCAGGTCGCCCGGCTGGCTGAATGCCGGGTTGCTCAGGTCGTCGGTGTGGATGCTCGCGTGGATGTTGACGATGTCGAACGGCTCGTCGTACCGCGACGACATCCAGAAGTGAATATCGCTGACCGGGCCGGTCTCGGTGCACCGCCAGTCGTCGGCCAGGACCTTCGGCTCGACGAAGTTCACGTCCCAGCCCTCCGGGTCGGGCAACTGCGGGAAGTGCATCTTGCAGGGGCCGCCGGGGTCCCAGTCCCCCGCCGCGGGGGCCGCCAGCGCGGCGACCGCCATCAGTGCCAAGATCGTCGTCATCGTTCTCATCGCTACTCTCCTTTGCTTGAGGCCGGTCGGTCGGCCAGCCTGACCGCCTCTGCCCTGCAACATGGCAGAGGCCTCCGGCGCTCCGACACACGTCGGGGTCGCTCAATCGCCTTTCAGAATGTGCCGTCCCGTCTGCCCCCCCTGCCGCAGCAGATCGGCCGGGCCGGGAAACGTCAGGACGCCCCGGCCAGGGCGCTGGGCGCAGCGGACACCCGCAGCGCGGCGGCCAACATGCCGATCCCCACCGGGCGGGGCAGATAGACGTCGGCCCCGGCCCGGCGGGCGAGGATCTCCATCTCCGCCCGCCCGGGCGGACCGGTCGCCATCAGGAGCTGCATCGCCGGCAGGTCCCGCAGGACGCTCAGCAACGGCTCGCCCGTGTGGGCCGTCAGCTCGACGGCCACCAACGCCCGCACCATCACCTCTCTCCGCATCAGCCGGAGGGTCTCTTGCGGGCTGGTGGCCACTCGGACGAGGTATCCCATCTGCCGCAGCAGCCGATGCGAGCTCATCGCGTCCGCCATCCGAGGCTCGGCAACGAGCACGGGGCCCTCGTTTCGCATCAACATGCCGAACCTCATGCCGCCCCGCGAACGGGCCGGGTGGCAGTGACGCGGCTTCGCTTGCGTCGGCGGCAGGGCGGCCCGACCGTGCCCGTCCGGGCGCGGTGGTCGAGCTCGGATGAGATCGCCTCGCGGACGGCGTCTCCGTTCAGGATCCGCATCGTCAACAGTTCCTCGCCGCTCAGTGTGCTCAGATCGACCATGGCCGAGTGCCTCCCTTCGCTCCGGCAGTCGGCGGGTCGGCCGACTGCCCTCGATGTGTTCTCTGACGCGGACCCGATAGAATGCGACCGGCGTGCCACAGGCGTTCGGCCGGGCTGCTTGGGCTGCAAGGCGTGTGTTCTCAAGAAGATGCACGGGCCGTGGAGTTGCCGGCGACCTCCGTCGCGTCGGGCCGATTGGGGCATTCGGCCACAGGCGCCCGGCGCGGCGGACGATCATCGAACGCCGGAACAAGGAGTAGCGATCCACGGGGCGATCGGCCACGCGGTGAGGCGATCGGCCACGGGCGCAGAGGGGGCGGGTCGGCGGAACAACGGAGGGTCGCGGAAGGCTCAGGCGTCGTGACGGGCGTGGACGGAGCCGTTCCGACGCGCGGGGCGATCGGACAGGTCGTAGCGGCGGATCATGCGCCAGAGGCTCTTGCGGTCGATGCCGAGCAGCCGAGCGGCCCGGCTGCGGACGCCGCCGGCGGCGTCGAGGGCCCGCTCGACGTGTCCGCAGATAGCCTGTTGGAGTGTGGGGAACCGCTCTTGTCCGGCCGGTGCGGGCGCGCCGCGCAGGACTTCGGCCGGCAGGTCATCGGGCTCGATGGTCTCAGTGTCCCCGAGGACATAGGCCCGCTGGATTACGTTGCCCAATTCCCGGACATTGCCCGGCCAGTCGTGTCTGATCAGCGCGGCCATCGCGGCCGGGGAGACTCTCCTCTCGGGGGCTCCCAGCGCCCTGGCGGTCCGCCGCAGCAGGTGGTCGACCAGGGCCGGAATGTCCTGCCGCCGCGCGCGCAGCGGGATGAGGCTGACCCGGACGACGTTGAGGCGGTAGTACAGGTCGCTGCGGAAGCTCCCGTGGGCGACGGCCTCGGCCAGGTCGCTGTTCGTCGCGGCGATGACGCGCACGTCGATGCCGATCGCGTCGGTCCCCCCCACCGGGACGACGGCACGCTGTTCGAGGACCCGCAGCAGCTTGCTCTGGAGCGGGCGGCTCATGTCACCGACCTCGTCCAGCAGGATCGTCCCGCCGTCGGCGGCGCGGAGGAACCCCACCGCCTCGTGCGTCGCGCCGGTGAACGCCCCGGCCACGTGCCCGAACAGCTCGCTCTCCAGCAGGGACTCATGGATGGCCGCGCAGTTCACGCCGATAAACGGCCCGTCGCGGCGGGCGCTGAGGCGATGGACGCTTCGGGCAGCCAACTCCTTGCCCGTCCCCGATTCGCCCTCCAGCAGCACGTTGACGTCACAGTCGGCCAGGCGGGCCAGGTCCCGCCGAAGCTGCTCCATCCAGACGGACTGCCCAACCAACTGCCCCAGGGCACGTTGATGGGTTCGCCGCCCCGCCATCTTCCGCCTCCTTCCGGGCGCGAGGAAGGAGCGACAGCAACACAGGGGCAGTTCCCGCACAACGGGGGCTGCCCGTACCGCCTCCATTCAACGTAGACGATCGAACAGCGCAGAGGCACACGGCGCGAGGCACGCACACAGAGCCCAGGACGGAAGCACGCCCTGCCGGCAGAGGAAGCCGCAACCCGGCACGGCCGGAAGCCGCGCAAACCCATCGACGCCCAGACACACCGGATGGTCCGTCGGAACTGCCGGACAGCCTTGGAACGTACAGCGCTCGGCGTTGCGGTATCGATGCGCCGTCGGCCCTGCGCGTGGGCGGTACAAACCTCACAAAGTGACTAGGCTCGCCCTTATTTTAGCACAAAGGGCCGCCCGTGCAAGGCCCATTGCCCGAAAACCTGACCTGCCGGTCCCCGGACCCGCTCACCGCCGCCCGAACAGGCGATCGGCCCACCGGGCGGAGAGGACCGACACGGGCACGCGGGGATGTCCGAGGCGGACGTGCGGCTTGATCGAGCCGTGGTAGTCCGAGCCGCCGGCCGCCAACAGATCGAACCGCCGGGCCAGCTCCAGGTAGCCCCGCGTCTGCTCGTCGCTGTGCTCCGGGTGGTAGACCTCGATCCCCTCGAGCCCCGCGTCGATCAGCGAGCGCACGATCCGCGCCAGCCGATCGCCGTCGCCGCAGCCCAACTGGGACGGATGGGCCAGCACGGCCGCCCCGTCGGCGTCACGGATACACCCGATCGCGTCGGCCGGCTCCGGACGCCACTTGGCCACGTACGCCCCCGCCTCACTGCCGATGTAGCGGGCAAAGGCCTCCTCGAGCGTGGCCGCGCAGCCCAGGCGGCAGAGCGTCTGGGCGATATGGACTCGGCTGACGATGCCGCCGGCCGCGTCGGCCCGGCCGGCGGCGGCAAGTACGTCGGACATCTCGATCGCCACGCCCATCTGCTGGAGCTTTGCCAGGATCTTCCCGTTGCGCTGCTCGCGGGCCGCCCGGACGCGATCGGCGAGCTTCCGCAGTGAGGCGGCCGCCTCGTCGATGCCGAGGCCGAGGAGGTGCATCGTCCCCCCACCGAACCGCACCGACAGCTCGATGCCGGCAACAAACCGCAGCTCCGGGCAGCCCACCGCCGCGGCGCGAGCCTCCGCCACGCCCTCCGTCGTGTCGTGGTCGGTCAGCGCGACGCCTGCCAGGGATGCCCCGTCGGCCCGGGAGATCAACTCCGCCGGCCGGACCGTGCCGTCGGAGGCCGTGCTGTGAGTGTGCAGATCGACGAACCGACGCATCGGCCCGGCCACGAGTGCACTACTCCGTGCCCAAGTGCTCGAACAACGGCGAGCTGAGGTACCGCTCGCCGAAGCTCGGGATGATCGTCACGATCATCTTGCCGGCGCTGTCGGGCCGCTCGGCGACGATCTTCGCCGCCGTCAGGGCCGCCCCCGACGAGATGCCCACGAACAGCCCCTCCTCCACGGCCGACCTGCGGGCCATCTGGAGCGCATCGTCCTGATCGATCGGGAGGACCTCGTCGACGATCTCCCTGTTCAGCACGTTCGGCAGGAACCCCGCCCCGATGCCCTGAATCTTGTGCGGGCCCGGGCGCATCTGCTGCCCGGCGCGGGTCTGGCTCATCACGGGGCTCTGCGCCGGCTCGATGGCGATGGCCTTCAGCTCGGGCTTCCGCTGCTTGAGCGACTCGGCGCAGCCGGTGATCGTCCCGCCGGTGCCCACGCCGGCAATGAGCACGTCCACCTGCCCGTCCGTGTCGCGCCAGATCTCCTCCGCCGTCGTCCTGCGATGGATCTCCGGGTTGGCCGGGTTCTCGAACTGCTGCGGCATGAAGCTGCCCGGCGTGTTGGCGACCAGCTCGTAGGCCTTCTCGATGGCCCCGGGCATGCCCTTGCCCGCCTCGGTGAGGACGAGCTCGGCTCCCATCGCCAGCAGGACCTTCCGCCGCTCGATGCTCATCGATTCCGGCATCGTGAGGATGCAGTGATAGCCCCGGGCGGCGCAGACGAACGCCAAGGCGATCCCCGTGTTGCCGCTGGTCGGCTCGATGATCGTCGTGCCCGGGGCGATCTTGCCCGCCTGCTCGCCCGCCTCGATCATCGACAGCCCGATCCGGTCCTTCACCGAGGCCATCGGGTTCATCGACTCGAGCTTCGCCAAGACGGTCGCCTCCGTCTGGAAGAGCTTCTTGATCTTCACCAGCGGCGTGTTGCCGATCGTCTGCGTGATGTCCTCGTAGATGCGTGCCATCCAACTCTCCTTTGCCGAGCCGTTCTTCTCGTCACAGCCGGGCACCCATCCATCGGCGCCGATCCGTGCGGCCGAAGGCTCGGCGGGACCATCCGATTGGAGGTCCGACGCAGTGTTCACTCAACGATGAACTTGCGTTCGGACCGGCCCGCAGCGTCATGCCCGAACCCGCATAACCCACACAGCCAATACCATATTACGCGCCCCGATCGCGCCTTTCCACGACTTGGGCAGCCCAGATCACCGTCACAGGCCGCAAAAAAACTGCTCCCCCCACCAAAACGGCTTGAACTGCCATCGGCCGACTCCGTAGTATTGGCCTGGTTATCCCATCGGGCGGTCCAAGCCGAGACGCGGCCCGGTGATCTGTCCAGGTGAACCGAAGGAGTTGAGAATGGCATTTACGATCAGCGATGAGTGCACGGCCTGTGGCACGTGCGCAGGGGAGTGCCCCTCCGAGGCCATCAAGGAGGGCGAGGAGAAGTTCGTGATCGATCAGGACACCTGCATCGAGTGCGGCGTCTGCGTCGAGACCTGCCCGGTGGAGGCAATCAAGGAGGTGTAGGCTCCTTCGCATGGAACGAACACGCGGCCGAGCCCGTCTAACCGGCGGGCTCGGCTTTTTGCGCGCGGAGACCAGAGGCGGCAGGGCCGCCTGAGCCGTGGGCGAGAAGGCGGCGAGGCCGTCAGATTGTGATGCAGAGAGGCACGGTCTTCTCCGGCCGGCGCGGCCCGCGGCGCCGAGCTTGTCGACGTACCGAGCAGGTTCGGCCGGTGGCGTAGAGGGTTAAAGATGATAAGATGGAGCATGAGGTTTCGTCCGGCGTCTCGGGCGAACAGGGAGTGCAAGATCATGGCCAGAGCTTCAGTTCGTCGGCCGGTGGCGGCCGGGGTGGTCCTGTCGGCCCTGTTGGCCGTCTGCTCGCCGCCGGCCTCGCCGTGCCGCGCCGATTCGCCCGGCGATTCGACCGTGCGGAAGATCATCCGCTCGATCACCGGCGAGGGCCGCCCGACCGTCAGCCAGGCGGGCACGCACAAGATGGACGAGGGGACCGTGGCGATCCCCAGATCGCCTCGAGGCTCGAGGGCCGTCGTCGTCCTCGCCGAGTCCGACCGATTGGAGAAGCTGCTGAAGACGGTCACGTCGGCCGCGCTGCGGCGCGGCGTGATCGTCCTCGCCCCGGCCGTCACGGGCCCGGCCGACAAGGCGGCCCGCGAGGCGATGGGCAACCTCGATACGCTGCTGAGCTGGCTGGAAGGCAAGACGAAGCTCAAGCCGGAGAAGCTGTACGTCGTGGGCCTCGGCGGCGGGGCTCCGGCGGCCTGCCGGCTGGCGCTGCGGGACCCGTCGCGGTTCAGCGGGCTGGTGCTCGTCTCGGCCAAGACGCCGGAGCTGACCAAGCCGTCCCTCGCCGGCGCCGGCGACCTGCCCGTCCTGGTCGTCCACGGAGCCGACGACAAGACCTGCCCCGTCGACAACGCGAAGAAGACGAAGAAGCTCCTGGCCGACGCCGGGCTGACGGTCAGCCTGAAGGCCCTCGACGGCGCCGGGGGGCTCGACGACGCCGGCAAGCACGTCCAGGCCCTGCTCGAGTGGGTCGCCCCCGCCGAGAAGCCCAAGGCCGACGAGGCCGACGACCAGAAGGTCGACACCGTCGAGGCCTGCCGCGCCGTGTTCATGAAGGGCCGCTACGCCTCCGCCGTCAAGGCCTACCGGAAACTCGCCGACGACAAGCAGCATCGCGTCTCCGCCGCCGTGGGAATGGCCGAGGCGCTGGCGATGACGGGCAAGTACGACGAGGCGATCGCCGCGCTGAAGAAGGTCGCCGACCAGGCCGACCGACGCGCCGACTGGCACCTCGAGATGGCCGGGCAACTGCACACCGTCGGCAAGTACGCCGACGCGCTCGAGCACGCCGAGAAGGCGCACGAGCTCCGCCCGACCTGGGCGCCGACGATCTTCGCCCACGGCCGGATCCTCGAGACGCTCGGCCGCAAGAAGCAGGCCGTCGAGGTCTACCGGTCGATGTCGCGGACCATCGAGGCCGACGAGTACCGCAGCGACGCGCGCAGCCTCGTCGCGCTGGGGCGGATCATGGACCGCTACGCCGTCCTCACCGGGCAGCGGGCCGGCGAGCAGTCGTCCAACATCCTGCACAACTACTTCCAGGAGGCCTACATGAAGGCCGACCGGAAGTACTGGCCGGCGAACGTGGCGGCGGGGATGTTCCTGCTGACCAAGCACCGCCCGAAGTCGGCGGCCCAGGAGTTCGCCCTCGCCGCCAAGCTCAACGCCACGCTCCCGGACGTCTGCGTCGGGCGGGCCGCCGTCGAGCTGGGGCGGTGGCGCTTCGAGCAGTGCCTCCAGCACGTCTCGGCCGCCCTGAAGATCAGCCCCCGCCACGCCGACGCCCTGCTGATGAAGGCCGTCTGCCTCATGCAGTGGCGGAAGTTCGACCAGGTCCCGCCTGTCATCGAGTCGGTGCTGAAGGTCAACCCCAACCACCTCGAGGCGTTGAGCCTGATGGCCGCCGTGCACGTCCGCACCCGCCGGCCGAAGAAGGCCGAGCCGTTCATCCGGCGAGTCAAGGCCGTCGACCCCAACTGCGCCGTCCTGCCGAACACGATCGGCCAGTGGCTGGCCGCCGCCCGCCAGTTCGGCCAGGCCGAGAAGTACTACCGCGAGGCGATGGCGCTCGGACCCGAACTCGCCGGGCCGGTGACCAACCTCGGCAAGATGTACATGCAGACCGGCGACGAGCAGAAGGCCCTCGCGACGCTGGAGAAGGCCCACAAGATCGACGACTTCCGCTCCGACGTGGTCAACACGCTGAACCTGCTGAAGAAGATGGAGAAGTACTCCGTCCGCGAGACCGAGCACTTCATCGTCAAGGTCGACGGCAAGCACGACGCGATCCTCCTCGACCAGGTCGCCGAGTACATGGAGAAGATCCACACCGAGATCGTCGACGACTTCGGCTACGAGCCGCCCGTCAAGACCCTCATCGAGTTCTTCCCGACGCACTCGGACTTCTCCGTCCGCATCACCGGGCGCGGCTGGATCGGCACGGTCGGGGCCTGCACCGGGCGCGTGATCGCCCTGGCCGCGCCCAACACCGAACGCAGCCCGCTGGGCAACCACAACTGGGCCACCGTCCTGCGGCACGAGTACGCCCACACGATCACCCTCGCCGCCACGCAGAACCGCATCCCCCACTGGTTCACCGAAGCCTGCGCCGTCTGGCAGCAGCCGGACAAGCGAAACTACCGCGCCGTCCAGATGCTCGTCGGCGCCACGCGGCACGGGAGGCTCTTCCCCGTCAAGGAGCTGGACTGGGGCTTCATCCGCCCGAAACGCGCCGGCGACCGCAGCCTCGCCTACGCGCAGTCCGAGTGGGTACTCGAGTACATCATCGAGACGGCCGGCTACGATACCGTCGCCAAGATGCTCAGGGGCTTCCGCGACGGGAAGAGCCAGGCCGAGGTCTTCAAGGAAATCGTCGGCGTCGAGGAGAAGCAGTTCGACAAGGGCTTCCGCCAGTGGGCCAAGAAGACGGTCAAGAAGTGGGGCTTCCCCTCCGAGCCCCCGCCGGACTACGCCAAGGCCCGCAAGGCCGCCGCCGGAAAGCCCGGCGACGCCAAGGCCCAGGCCGAACTCGCCGTCGCCGCCTACTACAAGCGACGCATGTCGGAGGCCGAGAAGGCCGCCAAGAGGGCACTCGACGCCGACCCCGACAACACCCGCGCAATGGCCGTCCTGGCAACCGTGCTGGCCGCCAGGAAAAAGTACGACGAGGCCGTCAAGCACGCCGCCCGGCTCGAGCAGCTCGACCCGACCACCAGCTTCGCGCCCAAGGTCCTCGCCCAATGCCACATCGCCAGGCGGAACTGGGCCGAGGCCATCGCCGCCCTCGAGCTGCTCCAGCAGCGACAGCCGCTCGACTCCTTCAGCTACGAGCAGCTCGCCAGCATCTACACCCAGCTCGGCCAGCCCGAGAAGGCCCTGCCCAACCTCATCCACCTCCACCGCCACACCATGCGCGACACCAAGTACGCCCGCCAGATCGCCGAGATCTACCGGGCGATGAAGCTGAACGAGCAGGCGCTGGACTACTTCGAGCAGGTGACCCATATCAACCCCTACCAGCCCAACGCCTACGAGGCGATGGCCGCCATCCACCGCACCGACCGCCACTATCACCAGGCCGTCGCCGCCATCGAGAAGGTCGCCCTCCTCCAGCCCGACTCGGCCGACACGTGGGCCAAGACCGCCATGATGCGCTACCTCGCCGGCCGGGCCGACAGGGACGGCGACATGCTCATCCGCGCCAAGGCCGCCGCCGAGAAGGCCCTCCGCATCGACTCCGACAGCCGCGCCAAGCAGGTCCTAGAACGCATCCTCGCCACCCTCGAGCAACTGGAGGAGGGAACGTGAGCCAGCCGATCAGCCTCCGCGACTTCCAGCAGTTCATCCGCGAGAAGTACTACGCCCGGGACAGCGAACGCGGCACGCCCGGCACGTTCATGTGGTTCATCGAGGAGATCGGCGAGTTGGCCACCGCGCTGGCCGGCGACGACCGGGACAACAAGGAGGAGGAGTTCGCCGACGTCCTCGCCTGGTTGTGCACGCTGGCCAACATCAACGGCGTCGACCTCACCCGGGCCGTCGAGAAGTACACCGTCGGCCACGTCGAGGGATTCAAGTAGCGCCGACGGCAGTTCCGAATGACGAAACGCGAATGACGAATCAATGTCGAAGCACGAATGACGAACGACCGGGCACCGAGCCTTGAGGCTGAATTCGGCTTGGTTCATTCGACACGGGGCATTTGTCGTCGATTCGTCATTCGGGCTTCTTCATTCACCATTCGCCATCCCGCCCCCCGATTGACACCGCCGCGCCGGGCGAGCATACTCTAGCGCATGACCGGCCTTCTCATCGACGCGCTGTATCTGGCCGGGCTGTTGGCGACCAGCCCGATCTGGCTGTACCGGATGATCCGCCACGGGCGATACCGCACCGGCGTGGGGCACCGCTTCGGGCTCGTGCCCGTCCGCTACGGGCTCCAGCCGACCCTCTGGATCCACGGCGTCAGCCTCGGCGAGGTCAACGCCGCCCGCACGCTGGTGGCCGAGCTGCACGGGCAACTGCCCGACTACCGCGTGGTGATCAGCTCGACGACGGACACGGGCATGGCCGCGGCGAGGCGGCTGTTCGCGGCCGACCACATGGTCTTCGGCTGGCCGCTGGACTTCTCCTTCGCCGTCGGGCGCGCCCTCGACCGCATCCGCCCGGCGATGGTCGTGCTGATGGAGGGCGAGGTCTGGCCGAACTTCCTGACCGCCTGTAACCGCCGCGGCGTCCCCGTCGTCGTCGTCAACGCGCGCATGAGCGCCGACAAGGGCTACCCGCGATACCGCCGCCTCGGCACGCTGGCGCCGAAGCTGTTCAACCGCCTGACGGCCATCGGCGTCCAGGACGCCTCCTACGCCGACCGCTACCGCAGCCTCGGCGTCGAGGCGGACAAGCTGCACATGACGGGCATGATGAAGTTCGACACCGCCGCCGTGGCCGACCGGCTCGACGGGCAGGAGGCCCTCGCCGCGGCGATGGGTCTGGCCGACGCGGACCGGCTCGTCCTCGGCGGCGGCACGGGGCCGGGCGAGGAGCGCATCCTGCTGGACGTCTTCGAGCGGCTCCGCCCGGAGCATCCGTCGGCGCGGCTGGCGATCGTGCCGCGAAAGCCCGAGCGATTCGACGAGGTCGCCCGCCTGATCGCCGAACGGGGCCTGACCGTCGTCCGCCGCTCCCGGCAGGCCGACGGGGCCGACCCGCCCGCCGATCGCGGCGGCGGCGCGGTGTTGCTCGGCGATACGATGGGCGAGCTGCGGAAGTTCTACGCCCTCGCCGACGCCGTCTTCGTCGGGCGGTCGCTCGTGCCCATGGGCGGGTCGGACATGATCGAGTCGGCCGCTCTGGGCCGGCCGACCGCCTTCGGGCCCCACACGTTCAACTTCCCCCAGGCCGATCACCTCGCCGAGCACGGCTGCGTTCGCGTCGCCGACGCCGACGCGCTGTGCGAGCAGTTCGGCGCGTGGCTGTCGGACCCGGCGGCCGCCGCCGAGGCCGGCCTGGCCGCCCAGCAATACGTCCGCAGCCGGCAGGGCGCCACGCGGCGCAACGTGGAGATGATCTGCCGCCTGCTGCATCGCATTCCGGCCGCGGGGCCGGGGCAGATCGCCACCGACGAGATCCGACAACCGCCCGAGTCCAACGCGGCGAGGGCCTGATCGGGGAGGCGCGCAGATGCCCGATCGGAGCATCCGAGAGCAGATCCTCTCGCAGGCGAAGAACATCGTCGTCAAGCTGGGCAGCAACGCCGTCTGCCGGCAGGCGGGAGGCCTGGACGTCAAGACCGTCCGGGGGCTGGCGCGTCAGATGGCGGGGCTGGTCAAGGAGGGCCGATCGCTCACCGTCGTCGCCAGCGGCGCCATCGGCACGGGGCTGGGCGAGCTGGGCCTGGCCGACCGCCCGAAGACGATGCCCGAACTCCAGGCCGTCGCCGCGATCGGGCAGGGGCAGCTCGTGCGCGCCTTCCACGACGTGTTCGACCGCCACGGCATCCCGGTCGGACAGGTCCTGCTGACCCGCGACGACTTCGAGGACCGCACGCGATACCTCAACATCCGCAACACGCTGCGGGCCCTGCGCGAACTCGGCGCCCTGCCGATCATCAACGAGAACGACGCCGTCGCCGTCGACGAGATCCGCTTCGGCGACAACGACATCATCGCCGCCCACGTGGCCAACATGCTCGCCGCCGACGTGCTGATCTTCCTGACGACCGTCGACGGCGTGATGGACGGGCGCGTCGTCATGGACGTCGTCCGCGAAGTCGACGAGAAGGTCCTCTCTCTCGTCGAGGCCCACCAGAGCCACCTCGGCGCCGGCGGGATGGCCACCAAGATCACCGCCGCCGGCATGGTCACCCGGGCCGGGGAGATCGCCCTCGTCGCCAACGCGCGGACGCCGAAGATCCTCACGCAGCTTCTGGCCGGCAAGCGATTGGGGACGTTGTTCATCCCCGCCCTGCGGAAGCTCTCCAGCCGCCGGCGCTGGATCGGCCAGGCCTCCCGGCCCGCCGGAAAGCTCGTCATCGACGCCGGCGCCGTCCGCGCCCTGACCGAGGCCGGGAGAAGCCTCCTGCCCTCCGGCATCCTCTCGGTGGCGGGCAAGTTCCCCAAGGGCGCCACCGTCGCCGTGCTGGACGAGCAGGGCAAGGAGATCGCCCGCGGGCTGACCAACTACGACCACGAGCAGCTCGACCGGATCAAGGGCTTCCGCACCCCGCAGATCGCCAAGGTCCTCGGCGACAAGCCCTACGACGAGGCCATCCACCGAAACAACATGACGCTCAGTTGACCGCGGCCCCCCGGCGGGGATGCAAGCCATGCCGCTCTGCCGCGTGCCACGGCCGCCTCGGCCTGACCTGCACGTCTGGTTGTCTATCGGCGCCGTCTGCGGACCAGCGCCAGCCCGCCCAGCGCCAACAGGGAGAGGGTGGCCGGCTCGGGGACAGCAACAGCCGGCTGGGGACCTTGCCCAGTGATCGCCAGGATGCTGAAGTAGACCCGGGCCGCCGCGTAGTCGTAGAAGTCCACGTCTTCGTCCCCGTCGAAGTCGCCACTGCCCCACTGGACCCCGGCAGAGCCGAAAGCCCTCTTGATGGTAAGGTAGTCCAGGTGATCGATGTCTCCGTCTCTATCGGTATCGCCCGGGGTGGGGATTTCGGGGTTGAGATCGAACGTGCCAGCTTCGCCGTCGGCGTAATGGTCAGCACCGACGCCGCCCGCGCAGAGGAACTGCCCGCCCAGGTCCTCGTAGTTCGAAGGTCCTACGAAGATCTTGATCCGGCCCCCACCTCCTCCTCCGCTCGAGTCAACGTATGGGTGCGGTGAACATCCCAATCCGCCCGTCACGTCGATGATCGCCCCGGCGCCGACGGTTAGTGACCGCCTCGCGTCAATCACGATCTGGCCGCCGCTTCCCCCGCCAGCCCCCCAGTGATCGTACTTTTTGCCGCCCTGGGCGCCACGGGCCCGTATTTCCCCGTTCACCACAATGTCAGCCCCCTCCAGCACGATGGCGCCCCCGCCATGCCCGGCCTGCGCGATGATGGTCATCCACCGTGGCGGCCAACCGCCCTGGAATATCTCATCCCAGTAGTAGCCGCCGGCAGAGCCCATTTCGAAATGGCCCGCCCCAGTCTCGTCCCTGGAATCACGAGACCCATAGGTTGCGCCACCGCTGCCTCTCGTCCATTGGGAGTGCCCGCCTCTGCCCCCGTAGCCACCCCCACTGCCATTGAGGTAGGGATTGGCCATCGCATCCGGCCCCCACTGCCCCTCTCCGGGCCCACCGTCCCACAGGACGCGCTTCGCAGGAGGGGAAGTGGACTGCGCCATGTTGTACACGCTGGTGGCGTACCCGGCGCCATCAGCCACGATCTTGCCGTCGATCCGGATGCTCGGAGCCAGCAGGTATAGCTGGCCCTTGTGCTTGTCTGCGGTCTCACCCGTCCACTGGTCCACCAGGAGCGTTCCGCCCGCCTCGATGTGGATGTCGTCGTACCTGAGTGGGGCGAGCCCTGTGGAGAAAAGGACCTTCGTCTCGCCGCTGGCCACGTGGAGGACTCCTCCTTGAGCCGGCAGACAAAGCGCGAAGTGGCAAGCCACGGTGAGGGCAGAAAGCCGCGGGACTCCATCCATCGTGCCCTCCTGTCTTGGCCTTGCAGACCATAACCGGGATTTCCTGGATGGCTTCTCGCCGACGGCCGTCGTCGGCCTTCCTGACGATTCTACCACCGATCATGGGATCGGCAAGCGCCAGCCGACGCGGGTAGTTGCCCAAACGATGGCCTGTTGTACGTGAACTGGAGTTTCCATCCGGGTGCCACGGCCGCGGAGTCTGCGGCCGTGTCTTGCATGTCGCGTACCCAGCCCCTACGCCAGGTGCCCGTCAGAATCTCTGCAAGAGCGGAAAGCTCTCCCGATCGATCGCGATCGGCTCATCCACGCCTTCAGCCCACGCCCGCCAACTGGACCACGGCCAATCTCCGGGCCGTTCGACGAGGTCTCGCGCGACGGGGTTCCAGTGAAGGTACTCAAGCTTCTCGTGCACGTCGCGTGTCGAGCGCATGTTGCGGTCGTACCCTCCTCCCGGCTGCCAGAAGCGAAGTGTGACCTTCCCACCGGGCCGGCGCTCGGTCATCCGTTCCAGGAACGCGGGGCTGGTGCGCTGCACCCACTTGACAACACGTCGGCTGACGGGCTGCTTGATGTGCCTGAGGATCTCGTTGATCTTGACGCCCTCCAGCGGGAGGATCAGCAGATGGACGTGCTCCGGCATGATGACGTATCCCCACAGGCGAAATGGACGTTTCTGCCGAGCCTCGTCCAGGGCCTCCAGGAACCACTGAGGCGACTGCTTGCCGCAGAAAAACGGGCGCCGCTGGAAGCATGAGAATGTCAGGAAGTGCGCGTCCCAAGGGATGTCCCAACGCCTGCATTGCTTTCGATGTGGAGGTTCCCCTGTGCCCATGAGCGCAGGGTAGCCAGATTGGGCACATTATGCAACGGGAAGACACGGCCGCAGACTCCGCGGCCGTGGCACCCGGCGCTTCGGACTACTGGGAAGACCCGGCGCTTCGGACTACCGGGAAGACACGGCCGCGGAGTCTGCGGCCGTGGCACCCATCCCCCTATGCGCTCGCTCGTGCGCGGAGGGTTCTGGCGACGATGAGGGCGACCAGCCAGGCGAGGCAGACGCCGACGGTGAGGCAGAATACCTCTACGCCGCCCCAGACAGCCAGCAGGGGGATGGCCATGGACGTCCAGAGCCCGCCGCCCATGATCGGCTCGTGGAGGAGCTGTTTGCAGGCGAAGGCGTCGGCGGCGGGGGATTCGTAGTCGGGGTCGACGACGCGGAGCAGCAGCAGGCCGGTGGCGGTGACGCCCATCGACTGGCCCATCTCGGCGATCGACCGCTCGAACCAGGCGTCGGGCAGCAGCCAGCGTGCCAGCACGAGCACGCAGAAGACGTTCCAGAGGATGCCCGCCGCGATGAGGATCACCAGGGCCGCCAGGCCCGCCTGGATCGCCTCGACCCGGATGGTCGCGATCGCCGCGACGACCAGGAAGTCCAGCGCCGAGTTCTGGATCCGCCGCGTCAGGCCCAGGTCGATCAGCTTGTGGCGATCGCACTTCTGCTCCCAGACCTGCACGAGCAGCCCGCCGACCATGCAGAGCGGGAACAGCGGGATGCTGCCGAACAGCCCCTTGTCCGTCAGCCACGGGTGCAGCCGGTCGATCTGCGCGATGCCCAGCTTCAGCAGCCAGCCGATCAGCAGCGCCACGCCCACGAGGGCCAGGTGCAGCGTGAACGACTCGATCGCGTCGGCCTTGACGGTCAGCTTGCCCGCGCTGGGGCGGCGGTCGACGGGGATGATGCCGATCGAGTCGTCCTCGGGCACGTCGGCGGGGCTTTGGCTCTTGCGCCGAGCCGTCCACCCGCGCCGCGTGGCGACGTTCACCAGCACCATCCCTACGATGATCGCGCTGAGGATGCCTCCGGTCGCGCTGGCCAGCGCGTAGTCCTTGCCTGCCGGCCACTCGAGCTTGTCGAACGTCTCCTTCATCCCGGCGGCCGTGCCGTGGCCGCCCTCGAAGCCGACCGGCAGGACGCCGCCGAACATCTCGGGCAGTCCGAACACTCGGCCCAGAACGAACACCACGAGCCCGACGCCGACGACATACTGCCCCCACGCGACGATCTGCCCGTAGGCCAGTTGCGTCCCGCTCCGCTTGACCAGCGAGCCCAGCCGCGGCAGCGTCACGCCCATGAACAGGCAGGCGAAGACGATGTTGATCAGGAAGCCCGGCAGCTTGCCCCACACGCCCGCCCACTCGACCACGGCGGCGTCGGAGGCGGCGACCCACGAGGCCCACCACGCCCCGTCCTGCCCCGTCCAGCCGCGCAAGGCGTGGAGGCCCTGCACAAACCCCAGCCCGACGAGCCCCGCGATCACGCAGGCGGGCAGGTACATCCACTGGAGCAGCCGGATCCGCGTGCGGAGGAAGTGGCCCAGCAGCAGCAGAACGCAGAGTCCGACGAAGGCGAGCATCCGTGCTCCTTTCGGGTTACTGGGGCTTCATGGCCACGAGCATCGGGCTGGACAGCACGGCCGGCCCGTCGGGGGGCAGGTAGCGGGCGATCAGCGTCACGACGCCGGATCTCGGCACGTGCATGCCCCAGCCGAGCTGCATCGCGTAGCACCACCCGTACCGGCTGCGGCTGATCTGCCGCGGCAGGGCCTCCTGCGGGAAGGCCCAACTCCGGAAGGGCCTGGCCGACCGGACATCGCCTGTGGAGAGGCGGCCCTCGTAGAGGACGAACTCCACCGTCCCGCTGACGGTCACGGGCAGGTCCCGGTCCAGACGGAAGAAGTGCACGCGCACCTGCAGCCCGTCGGGCCCGGGGCGGTCGTCCCAGTTGACCGGCATCGAGTGGACCACTTCGGGGGAGACCTTGTCGACCTGCGAGACCGGCGGAGGCGGGGTGCGGGAGACGGCGACGTTGCCGTTCTGCGGGCAGCCGCCCACGAGCACGGCCGCCGCCATCAGCGCGATCGGCGCGGCCGGGCGCATCATCGCCGCCCTTTCGAGGCGGGCAGGGCGATTCGTCTCGGCCGGCGCGTCGCGCGGGCGGGCGTCGGCTTGGCGGGCGTCGGCGCGGCCTTCGGCGCCGGCGTCGATCGCTTCGGCGGGACGGACCATGACAGCTTCGGGCGGCCCTTCCAGACGCCCATCGTCGCCGGCGCGGTGGACGGGACGGCCTTTGGCCCCGGCAGCGTGCGGGCCGGGCTGGCCGGCCGGGTCGGCGTCACCGCGTTCGGCTTCGGCGACGGCGGCGGCGAGAGGTACCCGTCCCGCGTCACCCGCGGCGGCATGGGGATCTCCTTGATCGTCGGCGGGGCCGCCGGCCGGGTCGTCGGGGCCGTCGCCGGCGGCGCGCCGTTCTGCTGGTTGAAGAACTCCTCGAGGTACTTCTGAAGGCTGTCCTCGATCTCCTCGCGCTTCATGTTGCGCAGCATGTCCATCCGGCCGAGCTGCGGCTTGGAGACGCGGTCGCCGTCGGAGATGGTCCGCAGCACGTGGGGCGTCAGGATGATCAGCAGCTCCGAGCGGTCCCGGACCTTCTTCGTGCTGCGGAACAGCGGCCCGATCAGCTTCAGGTCGCCCAGCAGGGGCACCTTGTCTTCGGTGTCCTGATCCTGCGTCAGGATCAGCCCGCCGAGGATGATCGTGTGCCCGTCCTGGACCGTCACGGTCGTCTGGGCCGACCGGTTGTCGACGATGATCGCGTTGACCCCTTCGCTGATCGTCACCGTCGAGTCGCTCAGCGTGCTGATCTCCGGGTTGACCTCCAGCCGCACGAAGCCCTCCGGGTTGATCCGCGGCGTGACGGTCAGATTGATGCCGATGTCCTCGTACTGGATGGTGTTGATCGTCGTACCCGTATCGGTGACGCGGCTCTGGGTGATGAAGGGCACGCGGCTGCCGATGTTGATGGTGGCCTCCTGGTTGTCGGAGGCGAGCACCTGGGGCCTCGAGAGGATCGAAACGCGCCCCTGCTTCTGGAGGGCCCGCAGGAAGAACCTCAGGTCGCCGGCGGTGACGGCCACGCTGAAGCCCTGCGTCTGCGCCTCGATGCCGAAGTTCGTGCCGTATCTCGCCTCTTTCGAGCCCTTGTCCCACGCGTTGGTCACGTTCCAGTCGATGCCCAGGTCGGTCTGGTCGTTCAGCTTGACCTCGGCGAACATCACCTGGATGAGCACCTGCGGCGGGGGCTGGTCCAGCTCCATGATCATCGCCTCGATCGTCGCGAAGTACCGCGGGCTGGCCGACAGCAGCAGCGTGTTGGTCTGCTCGGTCGCCACGATCGCCACCTCCCGCTCCAGCAGCCGGTGGGCCGCCCCCATCCCGTCGGTGCCCAGCGTCGTCGACAGCCGCTGACGCTCCTGGTCGAGGAAGGTCTGCATCGCCGTCTGGATGTCGGCCGCCTGGGCGTTGCGGAGGCGGTAGACCTTCGTCGTCCGCTCCTGCGCGGGGCTCGAGTCGAGTTCCTTGATGACGCTCTCGGCCAGCTCGACGTACTGCTTGGTCCCGCCGATCAGCAGGCTGTTGGTCCGCACGTCGACGGTGACGTTCAGCGCGTCCTGCTCCGTGGACCCGACGATCGCCGACGCGCCCGCCCCGCCGGCCGGCTGGGTCGTCACCAGCGTGTAGTTGACCGCCTTCGTCCCCTGCGCGCCCGTCCCCGCGGCGGTCAGGCGGAACAGTTGCGTCAGCGTGTCGGCCATCAGTTGCGCGTCGGCGTTGACGCACTTGAAGACCTTGATCTCCGCCATCCGCGGGCTGGTCGCGTCCAGCGCCCGGATCAGGCTGCCGAGCATCGGGATGTTCGCCACCGGCGCGACGACCACCAGCGAGTTCGACCGCGAGTCGGGCGTGATCAGCACACCCTCCTGCAGCGCCGTGGAGATGAGTTCCTTGCCGTCTTTCGTCTGGGTGATGAACTGGAGCAGCGTCTGGCGGTTGGCGCTGACGGCCGTCAGGGGCGTCGGCTTGTTCGCCAGCGTGGCCGTCAGGATCGTCGCCAGCTCCGCCGCGTCGGCATGCTGGAGCGTGAAGACCCGGATCTCCGCGACGCGGGTGACCTGCTCCCGGTCGAGGTGCTCGATCAGCTCGGCGATCCGCTTGACGTCGGCCTCGCCGGCGGAGACGACGATCGCGTTGGTCCGCTCGTCGGCGCTGATCCCGACCGCGCCCGCCGCGGCGCCCTGGGCCTGCATCAACTGTGTCAGCGTCGCCGCCACGGTGGCCGCGTCGGCCTTCTTCAGCGGGAACGTGCGGATCGACGTGCCCGGCTTGGCCTGCTCGGCGTCGAGCTTCTCGATGACCGAGGCGGCCAGCTTCATGTCCTCCGGGCTGGCGCCCACGATCAGCGCGTTGGCGCGGGCGTCGGCGATCACCGTCACCGCGTCCTTCGTCTGACCCCGCACCACCCGCTGCGCGAACAACTGCTCGACCGTCGGCTGGAGCGTGGTGGCCGTCGCGTTCTTCAGGCGGAAGATGCGGAACTCGCTCTCGGCGACGATCTTCTCCCCGTCGAGCGTCTTGAGCATCTCCTCGACGGCGGTGAAGCTCTCCCGGCTGCCGGCGACCAGCAGCGTGTTGGTGCGGGCGTCGGGGACGAAGCTGACGGTCAGCGACAGCCCCGACCCGCCGGCGGCGATCTCGGCCTGGCGCTTCGCGTCGAAGAGGCCCTGGAGCGTCGGGCCCAGCTCGGTGGCGTTGGCCCGCTTCAGCGTGTACAGGCGGATGTCGCCGAGCGCCCCGAAGTCTCCCGCGCCGTCGATCTTCGTGATGATCTCGCTGAGGACGGCGAAGTTCTCCTTGCTCGCCGAGACGATCAGCGAGTTGGTGCGGATGTCGACGACGATGGAGACCTGCTCCCGCGCCGCCAACGCCGCCGACTGGGCCGCCGCCGTCGCGCCCGGCTTGTACAGCCCCTGCGAGACGAGGCTCTGCAACATCGTGCCGATCCGCTGGGCGTCGGAGTTCTTCAGCGGGAAGATCCGCACCACGCCCGTCTCCGTCGGCGGCTCGACGTCGACCTTCTTCAGCAGGTCGGCGATCAGCTTGAGGTTCTCCTTGCTCGCCGAGACGATCATCGCGTTGGCCAGCGCGTCGGTGACCACGTCCACGCGGTCCTGCGGCGCCGGCGTCGCGCCCGGCGGGGTCATCGCCGTCAGCCGCGCGGTGAAGATCTGCTGAATCGCGGGCCCGACCACGCCGGCGTCGTTGTGCTTCATCGGGATCACTTCCAGCCGCACCGCCGGGTCCACCAGCTCGACGTCCAGCTTCTTCAGCAGCGACTGGAGGACACGCGTGTCGTCGGCGTTGGCGGCGACCAGCAGCGAGTTGGTCCGCAGGTCGGGCAGGATGATCGGCTTCTGGCGCTGGATCTCGGGCGTCCGGGCCGCCTGGTACCGCTCGTCGAAGAGGTTCGACAGCGAGGCGGAGATCGTGCCCGCGTTGGCGACCTTCAGCGGCATCAGTTGGATCTCCCCGCTGAGGGCGGGCGCGGCGCCGTCGAGCTGCTCGGCGAGGCTCTTGGTCAGCTCGAAGCCCTCCTTCCCGCCGCCGACGATCAGGCTGTTGCTGCGGGCGTCGAAGCTGATCAGCATCCGCAGCCGCTCGGCGTCCTTGACCCCCAGGGCCGTCTGACGCTGCACCCGCGCGTCCATCATGTCCTGAAGCGTCGGGGCCAGCACCGACGCGTCGGCGTTCTTCAGGGGCACGAGGCGGACCTCGTGCATGTCGATCGTCGCCTTCATGTCCAGCCGCTTCAGCAGCGTCTCGATCACGCCGAACGTCTTCTCGCTCGTGGCGACCACGAGGGCGTTGGTCCGGGTGTCCACGGCGACGGTGGGCTTGTCCTCGTCGCGGACCAGCGCCGCGTTCGCGCCGCTGTGCAGCGCCTCGATCACCTGCTGAACCGTCGCCGCGTCGGCGTGCTCCAGCGGGTAGAACCGCACCTGGCTCAGGTCGCCCGCGCCGGGAATGTCCACCGTCTTCACCACGTCGGCGATCAGCGGCATGATGTCGCTGCGGGCCGCCACGATCAGGATGTTCGTCGCCGCGTCCGCCTGGATCGCCACCGCCGGACGCGCCTTGGGGTACGTCGAGGTGTTGGCGATCTGGTCCTTCAGCACGGTCCGCAGGCGCGTCACCTGCGTCCGCAGCCCGTCCGAGCCGGCCGGCGTGACCGTCTGCTCGGTGAACACCGCCGTCAGCATCGGCGCCAGGCTCGTCGCGTCGGCGTGCTTCAGCTTGAACAGCCGCACCTCCGTGACGATCTTCCCCTCGGCCTTGTCGAGGTCCTTGACGATTCTCTCGGCCAGCGCCAGCGACTCGGGCAGCCCGCTGATCACGACGCTGTTGGTGCGGACGTCGGGCGAGACGTTCAGCGGGTTGACGAGGGCCTTGCCGCCCTGGTTCTCCGGCTCGGCCCGCCCGGCGACGCTGCTGCCGGTCTTCCCCGCGAGCCTCTGGCCCTGGGTGAAGATGTCCGTCAGGACCGCCGCCACGCTCGTTGCGTCGGCGTTGGTCAGCACCAGCACCTTCACGTCGACCCCCTCGGCCACCGGGACGGTGTCCATCAGCTTGACGATCGCCGCCATCGCCTTCAGGTTGTCCGGCGTCGAGGAGATGATCAGCGAGTTCGAGCCCTGCTGGCCCTGCTGGGTCGGGTCGGCGGAGATCTTGATCGGCTTGGTCAGGTCCAGCTCGGGGATCTGCTCGGCGCCCGGCTGGCCCGCCGCGCGGACGCGAAGCTGGCGGATCTGCTCCTGAAGCGCCCTCGCCTCCGGGGTCACCTGCGCCGCCGCGCTGGGGCGGATCATCTCCGACAGCACGTCCGCCAGCCGCGTCGCGTCGGCCTTCTTCAGCGGAATGATCAGGACGTCCACCTTCGCCTGGGCCGGCGGCTTGTCCAGCGTCTTGATGATCGCCTCGATCTGGTCGAACAGCGTGCCCTTCGCCGTGATGATGATCGACCGCGTCCTCTCGTCGGCCTGGACGTCGATGGTCTCGTCCGGGCGCATCTTGCGGATCTGGGCGAGCATCTGCGTCAGGGCGGGCATGATCTTCGTCGGCAGGGCGTTCTCGAGCTGCACGATCCGAAGCTGAAGCTGCGGGGCGACCTCCTCCTTGTCGAGCTGTTCGATCAGGTGCCCGACCTCTGTCATCTTCTCCTTCGCCGCCGAGACGACCACCGCGTTGGTCTGGGCCAGCGCCGTGACCGTCACCTGGTCCTCCGGGCGGACCGTCGCGCCGCGGACCGGGCGGTACATGCTCGTCAGCGCCGCGGCCACCTGCGTGTTGTTCGCCTTCTTCAGGACGAAGATCTGGACGGTCTGCCTCGCCGCCGCGGCCGCCTCGTCCAGCGCCTCCGCCAGCGCCTTGATCGTCTCGAAGTCCTCGTCCGACGCGTTGATCAGGATCGCCCGCTGCTGGTCCATCACCGACGTCTGCACCCGCCCGGTGCTCGACGTCGAGCCCGTCGTCCGCCGCGTCCTGCCCGCCGCGCCCTTCGGGCCCCGCACCCCGCTGCCGGACGTGTTGAACAACTGCTGAATCGCCTTCTCCACCTCCGCCGGATCGACGTTCTTCAACTGGATCAGCCGCATCGTCCCCCGGGCCGGCTTCATCGCCTCCATCTGGGCGACCCACTTGGAGACCTGATCGAACATCTCCTTGCCGGCGGCGACGACGAGGGCGTTGGCGCGTTCGTCGGCCGTCACGGCCAGTGCGCCGATGCTCTGCCCGCTGGCCTTCGCCGTCTTCTCCTGCTGGGCGTGCAGGTCCTGGAGCATCGCCGCGACGACCGGCGCGTCGCCGTTTTTCAGCGGGATCACGTGCACCGTCGAGGCCATCGACTCCGACGCGCGGTCCAACTGCATCGCCATCTGCATGACCTCGTCGATCTGCGCCGTGGGCCCGGAGACGACCAGGGCGTTGGCGGCCTCGTTGGCGGCGATCGTGACGGCCTGCCCGACCGGCGCCGCGCCCGTCGTCCGCCGCCCCGTCCGCCCCGTCGAGGCCGACCCGGCCGAGACGATCCGCGTCAGAACGTCCGCCAGGTCCGTCGCCTTCGCGTGCTTCAGCAGCAGCAGCTCCGTCCGCGTGCCGCTGGCGGCCGTGTCCAGCTCGGCCAGCAGGGCCTTGACCTTCTCGAGGTTGACCTTGTTGGCCGTCACGATGATCGAGTTGCTCGCCGCGTCGGGGGTGACGGTGACGAGGTCGTCGGCCTCGACCCGCTGGCCCCGGCTCGGGGCGAACGCCTGCGACAGCGAGGCGGCGATCAGCTCCGCCTTGCCGTGCTTCAGGGCCAGCAGCGTCCGCGCCGCCTTGCCCTCCGGCGCGGCGACGTCCATCTGCTTGGCCAACTCCTGGATCTTCTGGAACGTCTCGTCGTCGGCCCGCACGACGATCGACCGGGAGTCCTTGTCGGCCTCGATGAGGATCGGCTGCCCGCCGCCCGTGCTCGTCGCCGTCCGCCGCCCGCGCGTCGTGCCCGTCCCCGACGCGCCCGGAACGAACAGGCGGTTGAGCATCGCGGCGACCGTCTCCGGGTCCGCCGTCGTCAGCGGGATGATCCGCACGGGGTACTTCGAGGCCTTCGAGACGTCGATCTCCGCCAGCAGCTCCGCGATCCGCGCGTGCTCGCTCGTCGGCGCGCGGACGATCAGCGAGTTGCTGCCCCTGTCCGACGTGATGCGAACCTGACTGCCCCCCGTGGGCGCCCCCGTCCGCGACCGCGTCGAGCCGCCCCCCGACGCGTTCAGCGCCGTCGTCAGCGCCGTCGCCACCGTCGTCGCGTCGGTGTTCTCCACCTTGTAGACCTTCACGATCACCGGGTCGCCCGCCTGGCTCTCGTCGAAGTCCCGGATGACCTTCTCGATCAGCGTGTGCTTGTCGGCCGGTGCCGAGACGACCAGCCGACGGCCGGGCTCGTCGGGGAGGATGAGGATCGGCGCTTCCCCGCCGGCCGACGCCGTCCGCGTCCGCATCCGTCCCCCCGTCGTCGAGCCGCCCGGGAAGATCTGCTGCAGCGCCGCCGCCGTCGCCTGGACGTCGGCGCTCTTCAGCGCGTACATCTTGACCACGGGCACGGCCGTCGCGCCGGCGGCCTCGTCCAGTTGCTTCGCCATCGCCACGAGGCGATCGACCTCTTTCGGCGGGCCCGAGATCACCACGGCGTTGCTGGACGCCTCGGCCGTCACGACCACCCCGCCGGCCGGCTGCCTCGAGGCGGCCGTGAAGCGGGCGAAGCGGCTCCGGCCCGTCGACGAGGAGGACGCGCCCGACGCGTTGGAGATCTGGCTGAGGACCGCCGTGATGTCGGCCGCCTTGGCGTTCTTGAGCAGGACGACCTCGGTTTTCGCCGCCCCGGTCGCCTCGGTGTCGAGCGTGGTCAGCAGGGCCTTGATCTTGTCGAGATTGGCCGCCGTGGCGGTGACGATCAGGCTGTTGCTCAGCGGCTCGGCGACGACGGTCACCAGGTCGGTCGCGGCGACGCGGCTCCCGCGGTCGGGCGTGAAGGTCGCCTGGATCGTCCGGGCCAGGTCGGCCGCCTTCGCGTGCTTCAACGGCAGCACCGTCGGCGTGCCCGACCCCGCCGCCGCCTCGTCCAGCTTCGTGGCCACCTCGCTGATCTTCGTGAACGTCTCGTCGTCGGCGCGGACGAGGATCATCCGCGCGGCGGCGTCGGCCTCGATGACCACCCCGCCGCCGGCCGACGACGAGCCGGCCCGCGAGGTCCGCCGCGTCCGCGACGCGGCGGCCGTCGAGCCGCCCGAGCCGAACAGGTTGTTCAGGATCGCCGCGACCTCCGTCGCGTTGGCGTGCTTCAGCGGGATCGTGCGGACCGGGTACTTCGCCGTGGCCGCCTGGTCCATCTCGCCGATCAGCTTGCCTATTCTCTCGTGGTCCGTCTTCGACGCGCGGATCACCAGCGAGTTGCTGCTCGAGTCGGCGGAGATGCGGAGCTGCCCTCCCCCGCGGGAGGCGGGCGTACCCGCCCTCGTCCGCCCGCCGCCGGCGCTGACGTTCAGCGCGCTGGCCAGCGCCGTCGCGATGCTCGTCGCCTGGGCGTGCTCAAGGCGATAGACCTGGACGGCCACCTCCTCCTCCGTCTGCGAGGCGTCAATCTCCTCGATCGTCTTGGCGATCAGCGCCTGCATGTCGTCGGGGGCGGCGACGATGACCTTCTTGGCCCCCTCGTCGCCGAGGATCGTCACGGTCGCGTCGGGCGAGACCGTCGTCGTCCGGCGCGTTCGGCCGGTCGTCCGCGACGAGCCGCCGGCGGCGCCGAAGATCTGCTGAAGCGCCGTCACCATCGCCGGGATCTCGGCGTTCTTCACCGGATAGAGCTTCACCGTCGGCAGCCGCGTCGCCGCCGCGTCGAGCTGCTTGATCATCTCCTGGATCTTCGCGAACGTCTCGTCGTCGGCGCGGATCAGGACCATGCCCGCCTGCTCGTCGGCCTCGACGACCACCCCGCCGCCGTTGGCCCCCTTCTTGCCGGTCCGCCCCGTCGGCCCGCGGACGCCCCGCCGGGTCCGACCCGTCGGCCGACCGCTCCGCCCGGAAGCGGCGCCCGCGCCGTACAGGGCGTTGATCAGCTCGGCCATCCTGGCCGCGTCGGCGTTCTTCAGCAGGATCGCGCGAACCGGGTACGTCGCCGTGGACGACTGGTCCATCTGGGCCAACAGCTCGCCGATCTTCGCGTGGTCCTCCGCCGAAGCGCGGACGACCAGCGAGTTGCTGCTGCCGTCCGGGCTGATGCGCAGCCCCGCCCCCCCGCCGGCCGACCCGCCCGTCCGCGTCCGCCGGGTCCCCGAGCTGGCGTTCAGCGCGCTGACCAGGGCCGTCGCGACACTGTTCGCCTGCGCGTACTCGAGGCGGTAGACCTGCACGCTGACGTTCTGCTGCGTCTGCGACGCGTCGATCTCCTGGATCGTCTTGGCGATCAGCGTGTGCTTCTCGGCCGCCGCCGAGACGATCACCTTCCGCGCCGCCTCGTCACCCAGGACCGTGACGGGCGCCTCGCCCGCCGCCGCGCCCGTCCGCCCGCGCCGGCCCGTCGTCCCCGTCCGCCCGCCGGAGCCGAAGATCTGCTGGATCGCCTCGACGACCGTCGGCACCTCGGCGTTCTCGACCGCGTAGATCTTCACGACGGCGGTGTCCGCGGGCTCGACGTCCAGCTCCCTGACCACCTCCGCCATCTTCGCGAACGTCTCGTCGTCGGCGCGGATCAGCAGCATGCGGGCCTTCGGGTCCGCCTCGATGACCACGGCCCCGGCGGAGCCCGAGCCGCCCGTCCGGCTCGTCCGGCCTCGCCCGCCGCGCGCCGTCGAGGTCGCCCCGCCGCCGCTTCGCCCCCCGCCGAACAGCCCGCCCAGCACGGCCGCCACTTCCGTCGCGTCGGCGTGCTTCAGGGCGATCGTCCGCACCGGGTGCGTCGCCTCCGGAGACGTGTCCATCTCGCCGATCAACTGGGCGATCAGTTCGTGGTCTTCTTTCGACGCCCGCACGACCAGCGAGTTGCTGCTGGAATCGGCCGTGATGCGGAGCTGGCCCGACGAGCCGGGCGTCCCGGGGGCCGCGCCGGTCGGCGCGCCGCCCCGACCGCGCGTCCGCCCCGCGCCGCCGCCGGACGAGGACGCCTTCAGCGCGCTGCCCAGCGCCGAGGCCACCGCCGACGCCTGCGCGTACTCGAGCCGGTAGACCTTCACCTCGATCTCGCCCAGCGACTGGGCCTTGTCCATCTCCTCGACGACCTTCGCGACCAGCTCGTGCTTGTCCTCCGGCGCCGAGACGATGATCATCCGCCCCGCCTCGTCGCCGGCGATCAGGACGGGCGCCTCCCGCCCGCTGGCGAAGCTGCCCAACTGCCCCGGCCCGCGCCCCCGCCCGCCCGTCGTCCCCCCGGCGGCGCGGGACGAGAAGACCTCCTTCAGCGCCGTCACCGTCGGGGCGACCTCCGCGTGCTTCAGCGGGTACATCTTCACCGAGCGCGTCATCGCGGTGGCCTGATCGAGCTCCTCGATGATCTTCTCGATCAGCTCCATCGCGTCGGCCGGCGCGGTGGCGATCACCGAGTTGGTGTCGCGGTTGGAGGTGATGTTGACGGCCGTGGCGGCGTCCACCTTCGTCACGCCGCCCTGGCCGCGAAGCTCCATCATCTGTCGGATCATCTCGGCGCGGCGGTCCTGGGGCGAGCCGCCCCTGCTGCTGCCGCCTCGGGACGAGGGGGCCCTCGACGTCCTCGGCTGAGAGGCCAGGGCGAACAGCTCGCGGAGGTTGGTGGCGACCTCCGTCGCGTCGGTGTTGGTCAGCGTGAAGACCCTCACCTCGTTGACGATCTCGGAGACCTTGTCGAGCTCCTTGATCAGCGGCTCGATCATCTCGAACTCGGTCGGCTTGGCGCGGACGATCAGCGTGCGGGTCCGCGAGTCGGCGACGACGGTGATGGTGGGTTTGGGCACGGAGACGGCCTGCGGCTGCTGCGGCTGCCGCCCGCCGCTGCGGCCCCGCTGCTGCGAGGACTGCCGCTGCGGCTGGCGGACGGGCTTCGGATTGAACAGGTCGTCGAGGATCTTCGCGATCGCCGCCGGGTCGGCCATCTCGATCTTGTAGACCCGCAGCTCCGCCTCGGCCTGCTGCGTGCTGAGGGACAGCTCGCTGATCAGCGTCTGGATGTTCTCGAGGTCCTGCCTCGGGCCGAAGAGGATCAGCGAGTTGCTGGTCCGGTCGACGGCGATGGTGATCGGCTGCGGCTCGGCCGCGACCGGCTGTGTCGTCGCCGGCTGCGTCGTCGCCGGC
>Ga0180438_10002589_pt1 | contig 29103 bp, 26 predicted proteins | sample SS_ome_12_FD_132455 | JGI IMG/M metagenome (GOLD analysis project Ga0180438, IMG submission 132455) | Hypersaline lake sediment archaeal communities from the Salton Sea, California, USA - SS_3_D_2 metaG | ecosystem: Environmental > Aquatic > Non-marine Saline and Alkaline > Hypersaline >...
TCCTGCCTCACGGTATCGCTGAACTGCCTGCGGCCATCATCGCCACCGCCTTCGCCCTGCGCGTCGGGGCCTCGATGGTCTCTCCGCCCTCCGGCCTCACGGTGGGCGAGGGACTGCTCCTAGCCCTGGCCGACTTTGCCAAGGTCTTTCTCTTCCTGGTGGTGCCCTTGCTCTTCCTGGCCGCCTTCCTCGAAGTCAACCTCACCCCTTACGTCGTCCTCTGGCTCAAGGGAGCCCTCTAGACTCAAATGGAGAGACATCAATGGCAAAGCTGACCATCCTTGGTTCGGCGGCTGCGGTCCCTGACATGGACCACGAGAATGCTTATATGGTGCTCCAAGGGGAGAAGAGTGCCCTCTTGATTGACTGCGCGGGCAGTCCCCTGGCCCGGCTGCCGGCAGCCGGGGTTGACCTCGACAGATTGGGCTCTCTCATCGTCACCCACCATCACCCCGATCACATCTACGGTGTGCCCTCGCTCCTTTTGGGGCTTCGGATGCACGGCCGCCAGGCTCCCTTCGACATTTTCGGAACCCGAGAGAGCCTGGCCGTTATCTGGGGCACGATGGACCTGATGGGATGGCAAAAGTGGCCCAGCCCCTTCCCCGTTGGGCGCCACCAGGTGGAGATGACGGAAGGAGCCCTGGTCATGGACTCGGATGAATTCGAGGTCAGAGCCACCCCGACGGAACACTCCTTGCCTTCTATTGGCCTGCGGATCATCTCCAAAGCGACAGGTGGGGTGCTGGCTTATTCCTCGGATACCGAACCCTGTGATGCCTTTGTCCGGCTGGCGCAGGGGGCTGACATCCTCATCCACGAGAGTGCCGGTGACTACGTAGGCCACTCGACTGGCGCTCAGGCGGGGGCCGTGGCCGGGCGTTGCGGGGCCAGGAAGCTGGTTCTGATTCACTATTCTATTGACGCCAACTTGAAGGCACTGCAGTGGGAGGCGGAAAAAGAGTTCGGCGGGCCAGTGGAGCTGGCTGAGGATTTTGCCGTCTATGTCTTTTAGTAGCGAGTAGCGAGGCACTGTGCTGCAACCGCATTTGTCATTCTGAGGAGCGAAGCAGAGCCTGTCCTGAGTGAAGCCGAAGGAAAGAATCCCGTTGCATGGCACAACGTCCCACCACTGCAACGAGATTCTTCGCTCCCTCCGGTCGCTCAGAATGACAACTTTGAAGGGGAGGGATAAGCGATGCCTGGTGTTGTGATTGTAGGAGCCCAATGGGGTGACGAAGGCAAGGGGAAGGTGACGGACCTGCTGGCCGAGCAGGCCCACGTAGTGGTTCGCTATCAGGGGGGGAACAACGCTGGCCATACGGTGATCGTCGGCCAGCAGACGCTGAAGCTACACCTCATCCCCTCCGGCGTCCACCGGGCGGGGGTCCTCTGTGTCATTGGCAACGGCCTGGTGGTAGACCCCCGCGCCCTGGTGGCCGAGATGGACGAACTGGAGGCCAACGGCCTGGACACTTCGGGCCTGCGCATCAGCGCCAACGCCCACCTGGTCATGCCCTATCACCTGGTGTTGGACGGGGCCGAGGAGGAGAAGCGGGGGGGCAAATCCATTGGCACCACCCGCCGGGGCATCGGGCCGACCTACACCGACAAGGTGGCCCGCCATGGCCTGCGGGTGCAGGACCTTCTGGACATGGCCATCTTTGAGGAAAAGTTAGGCCGGACCCTGGAGCATAAGAATGCCCTTTTGACAGCGGTCTATGGCAAAGAGTCCCTGGAGATGGAGCCCATCCTGGAAGAGTACAGGGCTTGCGCCGAGCGATTGCGGCCCCACATCGTTGACGCTTCCCTGCTGGTGCACGGAGCCCTGGCCCAAGGCCAGAACGTGCTCTTCGAGGGAGCCCAGGGCACGCTGCTGGACATTGATCACGGTACCTATCCCTTTGTCACTTCTTCGTCACCGGTGGCCGGGGGGGCTTGCACTGGGGTTGGGATAGGGCCGCGCCAGATTGACGGGGTGATCGGGGTGAGCAAGGCCTACACCACCCGCGTGGGTGCTGGCCCCTTCCCCACAGAGTTGAACGATGCTGTGGGTGATCATTTGCGGGAAGCGGGCCACGAGTACGGCACCACCACCGGCCGCCCGCGACGCTGCGGCTGGTTTGATGCGGTGATCCTGCGCTACGCAGCGCGGGTCAATGGCCTGACCAGCCTGGCTCTGACCAAGCTCGATGTCCTGACCGGTCTGCCCAGACTCGAGATATGCGTGGGCTACAAGCACAACGGCCAGGTGCTGAAAGAAGTCCCTTATCAGGGAACTGTCTTGGCTCACTGTCAGCCCGTGTATGAGGAAATGGACGGCTGGACGGAGGAAATCAGCGGGGCGCAGTCCTACGACGAGCTGCCACCCCAGGCACAGGCCTATGTAGCCCGCCTGGAAGAACTGGCCAACGTGCCCATTGACATCATCTCCGTGGGCCCAGAGCGGGAGCAGACTATTCTGCTAAGCTCCCCTTTTGCCAGCGGAACCACCACCTGTCCAGGAACGTGTGGTAACTGAATGGGCTGCCTCTGGCATTGCCTGCGTGTTGGTGCCTCTGTATGCCAGGATGCGCGTCCTCCAAGTGGCACAGGCAGGGGACAGCTTTGATTACTGGATTGGCGACAATGAACGGGAATACGCTCTGGAAGTGAGTGGTACAATCAGGGAGAGTTTGGAGGGTCGCCACACGGCAAAGGTGCGGCAATTGCAGAAGAATCCGTATGGAATAGATGGCTATTTGGCCATCATCCGATTCGCTACAAAGGAAGCGATCTTTTCCTTTAACCGCTATGAGGAGACAGCATGATGGATAGACAAAAGGGACAGGCTATCAGTCGCAAAGGATTAGACTCGGCTTTCGTTGAAGAAGAAACACGCAAGTCGAATCTGATTCTTGAGGCGAACCTGCTGAAGGAGCGGGGGCATCGCCAGGAGGCCGCAGACCGGTTTGCGGAAGCGGCTCAAATCGAAGAACGTCTCAGCGAGAGGCTGGCGGAGAAAGGGCTGGTGGATAAGTATTTCGTCCACCGGTTCAGTGCTGCCAGTTGTTGGGCCCAGGCCGGCAACATTTACCAGGCGATTGTGATGTGCGAGGAACTGCTGGCCCGTTCCGACTTGTCCGAAGGCTTACGTCAGCGCATACAAGGGCACTTGCAGATTCTCCGCGCCCGCCGTGAGCAATGGTTTGTTAGTCTGGTCTCGGACGTGACGGCTGAAGTTATGTTGGAGAGCTGAAAGCTCTTCGCCGCTCAATGGGAGTGCCTTCATGATTGACATCAAAACAGATTTGGAAGAGGCACTGACGGGCTTCAAGTGGGAAGTAATCGGGCTGTTGCTGGAAAACCACCGGGTCATAGATGTGCCCTCTGACAGCCGGGCTATCTCAGCTATTTTTGAGCAGTTGGTGATCGAGCGCATCAAGCCATTGGCTGACAAGTACGACTGTATCTTGGAAGAAGGTGGGGGGCGGGAGTACCCAGATATCACTCTGCGTGACATCCCTGGCATGAAGGGCAAGATCGCTATTGATATCAAGACCTCACGCAAGAAAAGCCCCACTACCATTGGGGGCTTTACCATTGGGACCTACTTGGGCTATTTCCGCACGCCATCTCAGAAGGTTGGCACCATCCGGCACCCCTATGGGGATTACACCCAGCATTGGATTGTGGGGCTGTGCTACAATTTCGAGACCTACGAAAAGCAGGTAGCTGACGTAGTGGAAAAGAGGTTCCGCATCACAGATATAGATGTCATCGTCCAGGAGAAGTGGCGGATAGCTTCCCGTCAGACGGGCAGTGGCACCACCAAGCACATGCGTTCCATCACTAACATCGAGGACTTGAGGCTGGGACGAGGGGAGTTCGCTTCTCAGGAAGAGTTTCTGGAATATTGGCGAAACTACTGAGCGATAAACAGCAGTTCCCGACCCTGGCCGTTGCTCAGCACGTACTGGTAATCCCTGCCGTTGACTTCTACTACATCGCCTTTGCACCGACGAAGCATGGCCAGCAATTCCTCCGCTGAGGGAATGCCGGGGTCACGGTAGGAGACGACCAGGATACTGTCTCGGAATTTCTCGAAGAGACGCTCAAAGGCAGCGTGAATACGGCTTTTGTCGGTCCAAGGAGATGAGCGGTGTCCGAGCTTGCGGTGCTTGCTGCGATAGTCAATGCGTTCTGCCCAATGATCATAGTCCACCAGCCCTTCTAAAAAGTGATAGAAAGCCATATAGTCTACCCCCACGCCTTTCGGAGAGATGTAGGGGGTGTCAATGTAGATCAGGTCATACCGGCCTGGGACCTCAAAAACATCATAGTTCAAGGCCCGATTGCGACGACCGTTGGAGAAAACCGCACCGTTGGCCTCGGCCACAAACTGGCGGAACCAGTTCTCAAAAGGGGTGTCCCACGTCGTTTTGTTGCCAAAGCTGCGTTTCACGTCGGAGAGGCGAATGTACAGATTCTTGCGATGGAACAGGTTGTAGGGGCGCTTGATAATACAGGCCTGGAACAGGGCAAAATAGGCGAGGGCTTGTTTGTAAAAGTCAGTCAACTGGCGGATGTTGGTCACCACCATGTCCAACCAGGCGTTCTCCTCGTCTGTGAAATAGATGTCTGCGAAAGTATCCTGGATAAGGGTGGGATATGAGACATCATTATGAGGAGCCAGAAGCCATTCTATTTCTTCCTCCGAGAGCCTGACTTTTTCGTTTTCAATCAGCGCCAGGCCAATGTAGTAGTTAAAGCGGAGAGCGTCGTTGTAGGTGACCTCTTTGCCTAGACCCTTCAGCGTATGGCTGACACAGCCCGTGCCGCCAAAGGCATCCAGAGCAGTGTCAAAATCCAGGTTCTGGATGTTGGCCTTGATCCAATTCACCAGCTTGAGTTTGCTGCCCTGATAGCGGGTGGTGGGGAACAGAGGAGCATCGAATAAATCCAAGGTCGGCTGGGTCAGGAGGGCAGATCGAGTGCTCACGACTAATCCCTCCCAGCAGATTGAGGCTCAATCGGTTCGCCCAAGATATAAGTAGGACGGCTCTCCTGGAGGACCTGCAAGTATGTTTGGCCGTCGGATTCACCGGCCAGCAAGGTCTCCAGATCTTCCAGGGAGATGATGGCTGCCTTAGGCGCACCGAAACGCTTGACGATGTAACGTGTCCCATTAGCTGCTACGTCGTCCAATAACTGGCCAAAGTGGTTTTGCGCTTCAGTTGAGATGATGAATCTGACCACCCGTCCACTTTTCATGATCTCCCTCCTAACCTTATAAAGTTAGCTAACATGCCTATTTTAGCACAAGTCAAGCTTTTTGTCAAACCATTGCCGGTTAGTGCCGGTTATCGAAAGCATACTATATGATGTCCAAAGTGTTGATGCACATGCCCTATCCTTTCCCAGAGGAACTCACCAGTGGATCGCGTGTGCGCCCATATCAAATGTACAAAGCTTTCCTCGAGTCGGGATATGAAGTCAGGCTCATTGCTGGGAACGTGCCAGCGCGCAAAAAACAAATTCTGGACCTGATCCGCCATGGAAATATGGATGACATCGCCTTCTGCTATTCCGAGCCTTCTACCCTGCCCGTGCATCCTGTGTGGGACCATCTCCTGTATTGCTTTCTGGCCAAGAGCAGGCTCCCACTGGGGATATTTTACCGGGATGCCTATTGGAAACTGGCCAGTTGGTACTCGTACAAAGGCCTCAAGACGCGCTATCCCAGGTTGAGATACCGCCTGGATTTGCTAGTCTTTTCCATGACCGCCACTATCGTTTTCTTCCCTAGCCAGACCATGGCAGACCTTTTCTCCCTTGCACCACCCCAAGTCCCCCTACCACCTGGGGGCCAGATCATGGCCAGAGAGCACTGCCTTCGGCCCGTTGACGAGACCAAGACGGTCGTCTACGTTGGCGGCATTAGCCAGCGCTACGGTCCTGAGATACTCCTGCAAGCTTGCGACCTAGCCAACAAGAAGGCAGCCCTTAATCTCGAACTGGTGTGCCGCCAGGACGAGTTCATACAGCAAAGACCAATCTTTGCAAACTATGATGGTGCTGAATGGCTACATGTGCATCATCTCACGGGCGAGAACTTGAAGCAAGTCTATCGGAGGAGCGACATCGCCGTAATTCCCTTGCTGAAGGACATATACAATGATTTAGCAATGCCTGTGAAGCTGTTCGAGTATCTTTCGTATGGTTTACCCACAGTGACAACGAACTGCACCGAGATGGCCAATTTTGTCTCTCGCAACCAGGTAGGACTGATCGCTGAGCACAATGCCCTCTCACTGGCTGACAGAATCTTGCAGTTGGTTGAGGACAAAGCCCTGTACGATCAGCTAAGGCGCAACGCCAGGCAGACGTTGGAAAACGGTAACCTTTGGACTGACCGTGCCAGGTTTGTGGCAGAGCAGTTGGCCGCTTTGGACAAGCGTGGTCAGGTTGGAAGGGGCCAGAATTTGACCAGACAGGAGAACCAGTGAAATGAGAATATGCTTTGTCGCAGATGCCAGAAGTATACACACTAGAAAATGGGTTCGCTACTTTGTGGACAGAGGTGATGAGATCCTTGTGCTCTGCCGGGAAGGAGCTCCTATTCCGGGCGCTCAGGTGCTCCACGCGCTAAAAGTAACCAGTAGCAACTGGTTGATCCGCAAACTGGAAATGCTGAGAAACACCCCGAAATTCCGGTCTATAGTCCGCGCTTTTGCCCCCGACATCGTTCACGTTCATTTCATTTCCGAGAGCCCAATAAATTTGTTGTTGTATGGAGGGATGAAGAATTTATTTGTTTCCACGTGGGGTTCAGATGTAGTTGACGGTTATTTGATTGGGATAAAGCGCTCGTCCTTCTACCGCCGTTTTTTGCTCAGACAGGCCCAGGTGATCACCGCCACCAGCCACTTTCTGGCCGATGTTACGCGGCACTATACGGACAAGGAGGTCCACGTCGTGCCTTTCGGGGTTGATTGCCAGGTATTCCGCCCGACCGAACGGATCAACATGACCTCAACCGTCACTCTGGGCTTTGTCAAACACCTGAAAACAAAATATGGCGCTGAATACTTGATTCGAGCTATGAGTTTCATAGTTGACCGACACCCTGAGACCAGACTTCTCATGGTAGGCTCTGGAGACCTGCGCAGCGAATTGGAAGAATTGACGGGACAATTGAGCTTGACACGGAACGTTTCTTTTCTGGGTGCTATTGAACACCACCGAGTTCCAGAGCTCCTGAAAAGTGTAGACATCTTTGTAATGCCTTCCATTCGAGAAGAGTTCGGCGTAGCAGCAGTGGAAGCACAGGCCATGGAGATCCCAGTGGTTTCCACCAAGGTCGGTGGCATCCCCGAAGTTGTATTGGATGAAGAGACCGGAATATTGGTTGAGCCGGGGGACAGTGAACAACTGGCCCAGGCAATTCTAACATTGATCGAGAACCCGGCCTTGCGCAGGCAGATGGGCGAGCGAGGACGCAGGCACGTCTTGGCTAAATACCGTTGGGAGGAAAATGCAGCGTTGATGGAGGGGCTGTATCACAGATTCATACTCTCTTCAAAGGGGTGAGGCGCGAAATTAAATGGATATCGCTTACGTGACCGTAGCGGGTTTAGCTTCTAAAAGCGGGGATTTGGATCATGTTCTTGGCATCAGTCAGGGTTTGGCTGAGCTGGGGAATACGGTTCACCTTATCGCTGGTGCAAGCTCCCGCGATTTCAGCTCAACTTCAACCAACTTGATTTACCACTCAGTCCCAATAGCAGGGTTGTCCCCTCCACAAGCTGCGGCCAAGTTGGCCAAGCATGCGCTAAATGTCATCCAACAGAAGGATATAGAGATTGTGTATCTACGCACATTCCCCATAGACTATATCCTATTCACACGCCATTTAATTCAAATGAAAGTACCCTACGTATGCGAGCTGAATACAATAACGGATGCTGAATACAGGGCAAAGGGACAGACCTTAAAAGGGATCATATACCGTTTTTGGGAGGGCCGCACCCTTGCCCAAAGTTTGGGCTGGTTGCCAGTGACGCAGGAAATCCGCATCTGGGCTGAACGGATTTCCAGAACTCGTAAGCCTTTCCTAATAGCTGCAAATGGAGTCGCGATTGATACTGCAACTGTAAAAAAATCTCGCAAAGAGGTGCGGCGGATGCTTGGCGTGCCGGATTCCCTGCCAGTCTTGGTAATGGCTGGGTTTTCTAGACCCTGGCATGGCGTAGATAGAGCCCTCGCTTTATTGGCAGGGTTGCCAGCACCTGTAGAACTTTGGTTTATTGGCGCGCAAGGCGAAACAGACAGGAGATACATTGAGACCATGGCCCCCAAGTACGGGGTGGATGGGGCCGTGAGAGTATTCCCCTGGCTCGGCAAGTCAGATACGGCAGATTTGGTAGCTGCAGCAGAGGTGGGAATCGGGCCACTGGCTTTAGACAGAAAGCATATGACCGAAGCTCAGCCGCTTAAAATAAGGTTTTATCTGGCTTTGGGGCTGCCGGTTCTCATTAACTATCGTGACCCGATGTTAGTAAATGGCAATTTGCCTTTCGTAAGTTATGTGCCATCGAAGGAGCCAAAAGCCCTCGCATCTGGTGTGGAAAAGCTGTTACATCTATCCTCTGATGAACGCAGGAGAATTCGTGCATACGCTGTCGAAAATTTGAGTTGGGAAGCCATTGCTTCTGATACAGAAGCCTTCTTGGATAACCTGTTGATGCGAAGGGTTCAAGCTTGAATCATATGAGACTTGTTTATGTGCCATCAAGCCTGCCTTTTGGTGTCGAAGAAGCGTTTATCATCCCTGAGATAGAAGAGCTGACGAGACAGGGCCACAAAGTGATCATCGTGCCCATGTATCCCAGAGGGCCAGTGCTGCACGACGACGCCAAGGCATTGATAGGGCACACTGTCGCCCGGCCTGTGCTCTCGCCGGGCATTGTGAAAGCAGCCCTCTTGGAGTCTTTGCGAGCGCCTGCCAAAGTGTTTAGAATCCTGGGTTGGCTGTTTCAAAGTCGCAGCTTTACGATTCTTTTAAAGAACTTGGCAATATATCCGAAAGGTCTATGGCTAGCCCGTCTGGCACGGGAACGAAAAGCCGACCATATTCATGCCCATTGGGCCGCGACAACGGCAACGATGGCCCTTATCGCCAGCGAGGTTTCTGGCACCCCTTGGAGTCTTACCGCTCACCGATGGGATATCGCTGAGAACAATCTTTTAGACCTGAAAGCAAAGAGGGCTTGTTTCGTTCGCGCCATTGACATTCAAGGAGCGCAAGAGCTGGAGAGTTGCATCAGTTCGGAAAGGCCTCGACCTGTTGTAATTCACATGGGAGCTACTGTACCTCCTGTCACCAACCCAGGGTCCATGGCTGGCAAACCAACCTTTCACATTGTAGTTGCAGCGCGCCTTGTGGAAAAGAAGGGACACACTTACCTATTCGAAGCGGTACGGCTTCTCAATATCCGCAACGTTCCCGTGAGCGTTGACCTGGCAGGGGATGGCCCCTTGCGGGAAGATCTTATCCACAAAGCCATGGCACTAGGACTGACCAAACAGGTAACTTTCCTCGGGGCACTCTCGCACCGCAGGCTTTTGAAGCAGATGGAGGCAGGAACGTGGGACGCCCTTGTTTTGCCGAGCATCACCACCGCTTTGGGAGAAAAAGAGGGCATCCCGGTGTCGCTCATCGAGGCTATGGCCCATGGCATACCTGTAGTATCTACAACTACTGGAGGAATCCCAGAGTTACTTGAGGGGGGTGCTGGCTTGTTGGTTCCGCCCAAAGACCCCGTCGCCCTGGCCGATGCAATCGAATGTCTGGCCAATGAACCCAAGTTGGGAAAGCAGTTGGCAGAAGCAGGGCGAAAGCGGGTGGAGGACAGCTTTGCCGTAGAGAGTGCTGTGGCCGAACTGGTCAGGCGTTTTGAGGCGTGTGTTGGCAGGCCAGTATAGTCCAATCTCTTCAAATGTGAAAGAACTCATGACTTTGAGTAAATCAAGCTTTTGGCGGTACCTTATTGCAGCCTCCATTTTGGGGCTGGTTCTTCGAGTTGCTGTGATAAACGGCCAGAGCTTTTGGTATGATGAAGCTTACACAGCCAGTATTATTCGAAACTCCTATTGGGATATTGGGCTTGGAAATGTGAAGGATGCCGGAAATCCTCCCCTGTATTGGATTCTTGCGAAAGCATGGAGCGAGCTTTTTGGCAACTCTGAAATTGGGTTGCGATCGTTATCAGTCTTCTTGGGCGTGTGTTCAATTCCAGCTCTGGGAGTCCTTGGTCGTAAGCTTCTTTCTCAGGAGGCGGGCCTGGTTGCATTAGGACTTTTGGCCGTGTCGCCTTTGGCTGTGGAGCTTTCTACTGAGGCGCGTACCTACGCACTATTGACGTTGCTTTCAGTAATCTGTACCTTGCTTTTTATAGAACTACGGGAAAAGTCGCACCTCTTTTACCTTTGCGGCTATGCGCTTTCCATGTTCCTGGCGTGGCACAGCCACTATTTCGCTTTTGTCATTCCTTTGGCTCACGGGCTGGCTTGCCTGACCGATGCCGATAACCGCAAGAAGTGCTTTCTCCTCTGGTCCCTTGCGGTAGTGCTTTCCGTTTGTCTTTGGCTTTACTGGGTGCCATCCTTTATCAAACAGATGATTCCCAGGGTCGGCTCTGCAGATCGTGACAGCTTTTACCAGTTCTTGGCTACACCCCTCGTATTCAGTTATGGCCGGACACTGGTGTGGCGTGAAAATAGCTTGATCTTGTTGGCTGCCGCCTCCATCATGTCGCTTCTCACTTTTGGCACTGCGCTGTGCTATGGCTGCTTAAAGTTACGGAAAGACAAATTCGCACTCGTGTTGTTCGTCAGTTGGTGCGGGATTCCGGTCGCTGGGCCCTTCTTTTTGGCCCTACTTGGTAAACAAATTTACCAAGTACGCTACGCATACGTTGGCTATGCAGCATTCCTTCTACTGGTTGCCTGGGGGCTTTTGCACTTTACAAGAGACGTCCGACAGGTTCTGCTGGTCATCGTGGTGGTGATAACAGCCATTTCCCTTGGGAAATACGCAGTTTACCCCATTAAGGATGACTGGCGTTCCGCAACCAATGTCGTTATAGCGAACGCTGACGAGGACGAACTATTTCTCTTTGATAAAGAACTCCATGGCCTGGCTTTCAGATATTATGCGGAGCGTTACGGCTTTTTTCCCAAAAGAGTATACGAAGTCCTAGGCGTTTCGCTTGCCGAAAAGTCAATAAAGGTTAGACCGTTAGGCAAAAACGTCATCTCCGACTCCACTGTTGAGAAGTGGAGGGACACAATGGGCAGTTCAAGCTTTTGGCTGATTCTCAGAACCCCCACTGTCCCGTGGAAGGAATATGACAGTCTGTTTAAGGATCTTGGTTTCAAAGTCTCTGAGCGATACAGCTTTTACCGTATATCCGTTTATCATTTCTATCGCATTGCTGGACAATGACCGTTAGACAGAGGATTTTATGGTAAAGCATATCAGATGGAAAGGTTTTTTCACCCCCCAACGGCTGGCGATTCTGATCCTGATGGCTCACCTAGCCCTGGGTGTGCTCTACAGCGTCGCCATTCCCATCTGGGAGGCTCACGACGAGTGGGGACATTACGCCTTTGTGCACTACCTGGCCACCGAACAGGCCTTTCCCCCACCCGGCACAAAGCTGGTCGAGCGGTACGACGAGTCGCACCAGCCGCCTCTCTATTACATCCTCGGCGCCCTGGCCACTTTTTGGATCAATACCGACGATGGGCTAGAACTGACCACGAACCCCTATGCCACCACGGGCGACGGCACAGGTGGGGTGAACTTTGCTGTCCATCATTGGGAGGCAGAATCCTTTCCTTATCGAGACACTGTCTTGGGAATCCACGTGACACGCCTGGTATCGGTGCTGCTCAGCACACTAGTGGTCTGGACCACTTACCTCATCGGGCGCTCCCTGTTCCCAGAGAGAGGGGAAATCGCCCTGGGAGCCATGGCCATCAACGCCTTCTGGCCCCAGTTTCTTTTTATAGGCAGCGTCGTCAATAACGACATCATGGTCACCACTTTCGCCTCTCTTGTCCTCTGGCTCACACTCAGAATCGTCATCCAGAAAGCAGGGTTCAAGGATTGGCTGGCCTTGGGGCTTTGCCTGGCAGGAGCTCTCGCCTCTAAAGGGAACGCTTTCGCCCTTTTCCCCCTAGTTCTCCTGGGTCTGACGGTGCTGGCGATAAGGTGGATGAAAAAAAAGTCTGCTCCCATACGTTGGGGCATTGTCGCCCTTTCAGGTGTTGGTCTTGTCCTAGCCTGGTGGCTTTTCCAGAACATGATCCTGTTTCTGTCCCGTTCCCGTTTCAGAACCTATGCCAGGCTGTCCCAAATCCGCGACTTTCTGGACCCCTCCGCTATCGCTGAGCGGTTGAATTGGCGCTCTTTCCTTGACACATTGCAGTATGCCTTTATTACTCTCTGGGCCGCCTTCGGCTGGGGGAACATTGGCGTCGAGGAGTGGATATATGACCTGGTTGCCCTCATATTTTTCCTGGCTGGCTTGGGTCTGCTCTTCTTTCTCAGCAAAAAGTCCAGATCTCAAGTTAGGTTGGGCTTGGTGATATTGATAGCGGATGTTTTATTCGTGACAGCTCTACCTGTGTATATCTCTATGTATAGAGGGAGGATTTTCTTGATGCCGGGCCGATACATTCTACCCGCCATTTCGGCCATCAGCGTCTTGCTCAGCGTAGGGCTGGCCGGTCCAGTGCCCGCCAGAGTAGCCAGGACTGTGATGGCTATTGTGACCGCCCTCATGTTCGCCTTCACTTTGCTTGTCCCCTTCCGCTATATACTGCCAGCCTATACTCCCCCACCCTTGCTCTCCCAAGCTGACGTTCAGGCCATCCAGAACCCCTTGCACGTCAACTTTAACAAAGCAGAGCTCTTGGGCTACGATGTGGGGAAGGGACGGGTGAGGGCTGGCGAGGCCATTGCCATTACCCTCTACTGGCGCTGCCTGAACCCCATGGAGCACAACTACACCTTGGCCGTACAGGTGCTGGGGCCAGACTTTCAGGCACACGGGGGAGTGAACCTCTACCCGGGGCGGGGCAACTTTGCTACCTCTCTGTGGGAGGTGGGCGACACATTTAGCGAAACCTATTGGATACCTGTCGACCCCGACGTATCGGCCCCTGTCATGGGACGCATCAAGGTGGCTCTTTTTATAGATGACTCGACTCAGGAGCACCTGCCTGTTCTTAATCCCCAGGGGCAGGTCGCTGACCGCAGCGCGGTCTTTGGCCGGATCAAGATCGTGCCCAGAAAGCGCCCCGAGCACGTCATCGAGAATCAGGTGCATTATGAACTAGACGGGAAGGTAGCACTGATCGGCTATGAACTGACATCACCCATTGATCGGGAGACTGCACTGGGTCTCAGTCTCTACTGGCAGGCCCTGTCCGATCTGGATGAGGACTATACCGTTTTCGTGCACTGGCTCGATGAGGGGGGGCAGATACTGACGCAGCAGGATAACCAACCTCGCAACGGCACCTATCCGACGGGACTCTGGGAAGAGGGAGAGATCGTCGAGGACCTATATCACCTGACCATCCCCGCGGAGGTGTCAGTTGACCAGCAGCCAGTTATCATCGCCTTGGGAATGTATTGTCTGGGAACGATGGAGCGGCTGGCCATTTCCGATGAAAATGGCCAACATCTGGCAGATGATCAGATCATCCTGAGAGATGTGGTGTCGGCCGGAGACATTTAACGGAGACATGAGCCAAGATGGAGATGGTCACAGTAATTGTGCCAATGTACAACGAAGAACGCTATATACTCAACTGCCTCGACGCCATCCTCTCACAAGATTACCAAGGTCCAATGGAAGTTCTGGTCATAGACGGTGGCTCCACAGACAATTCTCGTCAAATCGTTCACCGTGTGATGGGTGAATCAAGAATTCCTATCAGATTGTTGTACAACCCAAAGCGCATTGTCCCCGCGTCCCTCAATATTGGGATACGCTCTGCTCAAGGTGATATCGTCGTACGGGTAGATGCACACGCGGTTATCGGGAAAGACTATGTTCGGAAGTGCGTTGAGTACTTGCAGAGCTCCGGTGCAGACAATGTTGGTGGGCTCATGCGACCGGTACAGAATCAAACCAGAATAGGACAAGCCATCGCTCTCGCTATGAGCTGTCCATTTGGAGTAGGCACTGGAAAGTTTCACTACTCCGAACGAGAAGAATTTGTAGACACTGTTTACCTTGGTGCATTCCGGAAGTCGACTCTACTGGCCTTGGGCGGTTATGATGAGACGTTTCTCAGAAACCAGGACTATGAACTAAACTACCGTATTCGCCAGGCTGGCGGCAAGATCCTTCTCACCCCGGCCATAAAATCCCACTACTACACCAGGGCTTCTCTAAAAAAGCTGTGGAGCCAATACTTTCAGTACGGGTTCTGGAAAGTGCAGATGCTGCGAAAGCACCCACACTCGGCCAGGGTCCGACAGTTGGTGCCGCCTTTATTCGCCCTGACCCTTTTGCTCAGCGGAGCTTTGAGCGCGATCAGCAGCCTTGCCTTCTGGGCATTCGCTCTGGTAATAGCAAGCTATCTGGGCCTGTCGCTGGTTTTTTCTTTTTCCATCGCTGCCCGCAATGGCTGGCGGTACCTCCCCATCTTGCCTGTGATCTTTGCCTGTTTGCACCTGAGCTGGGGCCTGGGGTTCCTGTACAGTTTGGCCCGGCTCCCATTTCAATGGCTGATTCGCCGTTAGGGAACACCATGCGCTCTTCCCGATTGCCTCTCCAGATATCGGAGCGAAAAACGCTGCTGATCCTGGTGGACGGAGTGTTGGTCAACATTGCCACTCTGGCCGCCCTGTGGCTCGGTGCCCGCCGCTCGGGCTGGCTTTTCTCCGGCCAGCTCTTGGCGGAGCGTTTCTACTGGTTCGCTGGCTTGACTATTCTCTACCTCATCCTCGCTTCGGTCAACGATGGGTATAATCTAAAGGCCGCGGCCGACTTTTTTCCCAGCGCCTTCGCCATCCTGAAAGTAACGGTGGAGATCCTGTTGGTCTATCTTCTCGTTTACTTCCTCTCACCCCCAGGCTCGCTGCCCCGCCACATGATGGGATTCTTTTCGCTGATCTGCCCTTCCCTCCTTTTACCCTGGCGTTGGATTTACATTGTGGTCTTTACCGCTCCCCAATTCCGGCGCAGAGCTTTGATCGTCGGAGCTGGCTGGGCCGGCCGGACCATCGCCCAGGCGATCCACGATAATTTGTCGGTGGACTATGAAATCGTCGGCTTCATTGACGATGACCCCCACAAACAGGGCCAAACCATTGAAGGTATCCCTGTTCTGGGAAACCACCACAAGCTGGTGGCCCTGGCAGAGGAAATGGGCATCTCTGAAATCGTCCTATCCATCACAAAGGACCTGAGCGGCGATATGTTTCAGGCCATCATGGATTGCAACGAACGCGGCATCCAAATCACCCCCATGCCCATCCTCTACGAGCAGGCGATGGGCCGGGTGGCCGTGGAACACGTGGGCAATAACTGGTTCGTCGTGTTGCCCATGGACGGGGTTTCTGCTTTCAGTCCTTTCATGTTTCTCAAGCGCCTGGCAGATGTAACCGTGTCCGCCTTCGGGCTCGCCTTGCTGCTAGCGTTGTTGCCTTTTGTGGCTCTGGCTGTCTACCTGGAATCCCCCGGCCCTATATTCTATTCCCAAGAGAGAGTGGGCCGGGCCGGGCGGATCTTCCGTCTGATCAAACTAAGGTCAATGGTCCCCGGCGCTGAGCAGGACGGGCAGCCGAGGTGGGCAGAGCAGAATGATGAACGGGTCACCCGGGTGGGGCGCTTTCTCCGTCGCACCCGGCTGGACGAACTTACTCAGTGCCTCAACGTGCTCAGAGGCGAAATGAGCCTCATTGGCCCGCGCCCTGAGCGTCCCGAGTTCGTGGCCGAGTTGCAAAAGTGTATCCCCTTCTATCGCTCTCGCCTGGCCGTCCGCCCTGGCCTGACGGGGTGGGCCCAGGTCAACTATCACTATGGCAGTTCAGTGGAAGATGCCCTGATCAAGCTCCAGTATGACCTCTACTACATCAAACGCCAATCGCTTTATCTGGATCTCCTGATCTTGCTCAAGACCATCGGCGTTGTCCTGTCTTTCAAGGGCACCTGACCTTCCCTTGAGCCATTCTGCTCCGATGTGTTACTTGGACCGTCAGCGAAAAACCCTGGCCCTGCTCCTCGCTCTCAGCCTGATCCGAGGCGTCCTCTACAGCGCCGTCACTCCTCCCTGGCAGGCCCCTGACGAGCCGGACCATTTCCAGTACATTGCTTTCCTGGTTCGCTATCATCGCTTGCCCACCAGGCAGGATGTCGCCGCCGAAAAACGTCTCCAGACCCAGGTGTATGCTTCCATGCAGGAATTTGATTTCTGGACACGACGCGCTCACACCCCTGTCCCTCCAGCACTGGAAAAGGAGTACCGCGCGGCGATTGGCAATCCACCGCTTTATTACCTTTTCGGCGCTCTCCTACTGGCCCCTTTCTCCAGCCACGATCCGGTCACCCAGCTCCATGCCCTGCGTTTGGGGTCGGTGCTGCTGAGCACCCTGACTGTGCTGATGGCCTATCTGACAGCCCAGGCTCTCTTTCCAAAAGACGCCCCCTGGCAGTTGGCCGTAACCGCCTTTGTCGTTTTCCTGCCCATGCACACCTTTATCACCAGCTCTGTCAACAATGATAGTCTGGCAGAGTTGTTGGCCTCATTGGTAGTCTACTCTCTGCTCAGGATGCTCAAGGAAGGACTCTCGTGGCGAAGAGTCGTGAGCGTCTCCTGCCTGCTGGTTTCTGGCTTGCTCACCAAGCGGACCACGACTTTCGCCGTCCCTCTTGCCGCTCTCACTGTAATACCGCTTTACTACCTCAAAAAGTCGCCGAAATTATCGCCCGCAGACAAGGCTTCCCGCTGGCTGAGGTCACAGTATATCTGGCTCCTTGTCATAGGTGCTATCGGGCTGAGCCTCTGGGCACTGACCCGCCATTTGCCATCCGCTATTCGCCATTCGCTATTTGCTATTCGCTATTTTCGTCTTCTTCTGGAACCGCAGCGTTATGCCCCCACTGCCCTCAAGACCTATGCCCTGTTCTTTTTGCTTACCTTCGCCAGCTTCTGGGCCAACTTTGGCTGGATGAATGTGCCGCTGGACCTGGGCTGGTATGCAGCTCTGGCCGTCTTTAGCCTCCTGGCCCTTGGCGGCCTGTGTCTATTTGCCATTCGAGTTGTGAGAGGGACAGAGACCCTTGAGATTTGGCAGAGGAGGGCCTTGTTGATGCTCCTCCTGGCTGTTGTCCTCATCTTCGCCCAGACCTCCGGCCTGATGATCGTCCAGGGCATCCCACAGCAGGGTCGGTATCTCTTCCCTGCCCTCATCCCCCTGACCGTTTTCTTCACTTTGGGTCTGCGGGAATGGGTGCCCACCCGATATCGTAGCGTCTTCCCTCTGGCCCTCGCTTTAGGCATGTTTGTGCTCGATTCCGTCTCATTGTGCTGCTACATCATCCCCCATTTCTATGGCTGAAGGAGAGGATCAAAATGAGCAAATCCGGTAGGGAACCCTGGCTCCTGGGGTGGGCTGCCATAACCATCTTTCTGACCCTGCTGGGTCTGGCGATTCTGGAAAGGCAGGACCTCTCACAGACAGGCCAACCTCTTTTCAATGAGATGGTTGAGCTACATGGCCCCACGAGGGTTGGCCAGAGCTTTGTGGCCTCTCGGCCAGGTCTATGCCGCGTTGCCCTCCTCCTGGCACGGAAGGGACGGACAAACCGCTTTCCAGTTGTCTTTCACTTAAGGGAGGGCGCAGAAGCCACATCTGACCTGGCCACCGTGATCATCCATGCCTCCCACCTGGAAGACATGACAACCATAGTCCGCCGACCCTATGTCTATCAATCCTTTTCTTTTTCAACCATCCCAGACTCGGCCGGAAAGACATTCTATTTCTGGGTCGAATCCCCTCAGTCGTCGGCCGACGATCCACTCCTGGTCAGATACCAGAGCGGAGATACCTACCCTGAGGGTACGATGTCCATCGGCGGCTCGGCCATGGGCGATGATCTGGCCTTCAGGGCCTATTACACAAAGGGATTCCTCGGCAATACGGCCCTGCTTCTGGAGCGCCTGGTCGAGCACAGACCTTTCCCCTGGGGCAGCAAAGCTTTCTACACAGCCATCTTTATCATCTATGTGGTGCTGTTCGCAGGCCTGCTCCAAGTTCTAACCCTCTTTTAACCTTCTTCTAACCAAATTCCTACCTTTTAAGGATATACTGAGGCTGTAACGGTTAAAGAAGCCCGTGAGCCTTGTAATTCTAATTGTTTGACGTGAGAGACAAACTGTGGTATAGTATCACTGCCCTTGAAAAGGGCTCTTTCTTTGTCACAGTCTGTCCCCACGTCCATCATGGTAACTGCTCAAAGTACAGTTTTCCGGCGAGTGCCTGCAATCAGCACTCGGCTGAACCATGCACAATGTGCATAAATCATGGGAGGTAGAAAGTGAGCACGACAGAAGCTACTTATGGCATTGCCCCTCATGGGGGCGCATTAGTGGATCGGGTCCTGAGGGGCGTGGTACGAGAGGCCGCCCTGGAAAAGGCGGCCAGTTTGAAAAAGATCCCCCTGGGTCCTACATCCATCTCTGACCTGGAACTCGTTGCCGTAGGAGCCTTCAGCCCCCTGACAGGCTTTATGACCCAGGATGATTATAGCCGCGTGGTGGAGGACATGCACCTGTCCAACGGCCTGGTGTGGACCATACCCATCACCCTGGCCGTCTCCCGCCAGCAGGCCGACGAACTGCGGGAGGGGGAAGAAATAACCCTGATGGAAGGGCAAGATCACATCCTGGGGATACTGCAGTTAGCAGAAAAATTCACCTACGACAAAGAGCGCGAGGCCGCTCAGGTCTACCGGACGACCGAAGACGCCCATCCGGGCGTGGCCCGGCTCTACGCCCAGGGTGAGGTCCTCCTGGGCGGCGACATCTACCTGTTGAACCGGCCCCAGAACCGTTCCTTTCCCGAATTCCGCCACGACCCGGCGCAGACCCGGCGCATGTTCGCCCAGCGAGGATGGCGGCGCATCGTGGCCTTCCAGACACGTAACCCCCCCCACCGCGCCCACGAGTACATCCAGAAAACAGCTCTGGAGATCGTAGATGGCCTCTTCCTGCATCCTCTAGTAGGAGAGACCAAAAAGGATGACATCCCGGCCGAAGTGTACATGAAAAGCTATCAGAGCCTGATGCGTGACTATTACCCGCCCGACAGGGTCATCCTGGGCGTCTTTCCAGCGGCCATGCGCTACGCCGGTCCCCGTGAGGCTATTTTCCACGCCATCGCCCGCAAGAACTATGGCTGCACTCATTTCATCGTCGGGCGTGACCACGCCGGAGTGGGCAAATATTACGGCACCTACGACGCTCAGCTCATCTTTGACGAATTCGCGCCCCAGGACCTGGGCATCACCCCCCTCTTCTTCGAGCATACCTTCTGGTGCCGCAAGTGTGGCGGCATGGTCTCGGCCAAGACCTGCCCCCACGACGCTTCTTACCACGTCGTCCTGAGCGGTACCCAGGTGCGGGAGATGCTTTCCAAAGGGGAAGCGCCTCCCCCAGAGTTCACCCGCCCTGAGGTGGCAGCGGTACTGATAGAAGGAATGGTTGGGGAGAAGAAAGAAACAGAAAAACAGAAGAGAGCTGTGGACAAGAAAGTATTGATCATCGGATTGGACTGTGCCACACCGCAATTGGTCTTTGACCAGTGGCGTGAGGAACTGCCCAACCTGAAGCGGCTCATGGAAGGTGGCGTCTACGGTGAATTAGAGAGCAGTGTCCCCCCCATCACTGTGCCCGCCTGGGCTTCCATGATGACCAGCAAGAACCCAGGGCGGCTGGGCTTTTACGGCTTCCGAAACCGGGCTGATTACTCCTACGACCGCATGAGAATCGCCACTTCCAGGGAAGTGACCGAGGACACAGTCTGGGATATCCTCTCACGAGCCAACAAAAACGTCATTCTGGTGGGCGTGCCTCAGACCTACCCGCCCAAGCCCATCAACGGCTACATGATCACCTCCTTCCTCACCCCCAGCACCAAGAGCCAGTACACCTACCCAGACGGATTCAAGGAGGAAGTAGAGAGCCTGGTGGAAGAGTACATGCTGGACGTGGAGAACTTTCGCACCGAAGACAAGGACTGGCTGTTACGCCAGATCCATCTCATGACCGAGAAACGGTTCAAGGTGGTCAAGCATCTACTCCGCGAGAAGGAATGGGACTTTTTCATGTTGGTGGAAATCGGCCTCGACCGCATCCACCACGGTTTCTGGAAGTACTTTGACCCGCAACACCCCAAGCATCAGCCCGGCTCCCCTTACGCCAACGCTACCAGAGACTATTACAAATACCTGGACGAAGAAATCGGAGAGATTTTGGAAAGCCTGGATGACAACACCGTGGTCATGGTCGTCTCGGATCACGGAGCAAAAAAGATGGACGGCGGCATCTGCGTCAACGAGTGGCTGATTAAGGAAGGCTGCCTAAAGCTGAAGGAAAAGCCCGAAGGGATCGTCCCCCTGGCCAAGGCCGAGATCAACTGGAAAAAGACCAAGGCCTGGGGAGCGGGAGGCTACTATGGCCGCATCTTTTTGAACGTCCAAGGGCGCGAACCCGAAGGCGCCATCAAGCCCAAACACTACGAGCGGGTGCGAGACGATCTGGTTGCCAAACTGACCGCCCTGACCGACGAGAAGGGAAATCCCATCGGCACCAGGGTCCTGAAACCGCAGGATGTCTACCCCGAGTGCCGGAACATCCCCCCTGACCTGATCGTCTACTTCGGCGACCTGAACTGGCGCTCGGTGGGCAGCGTGGGCCTGAACCGCATCTACACATTTGAGAACGATACCGGCCCCGACGACGCCAACCATGCCGTCAACGGCATCTTTGTCATGTACGATCCCCAGGGACAGCAGGGCGGGCGTAAACTCGATGGGCTGCAACTGATGGACGTAGCGCCCACGGTGCTGGACCTCATGGGACTGCCGGTGCCGAGGGACATGGAAGGGAAAGTGATCAGATAACTCAGGGATGGAAGGAGTCATACACCTGTGGAACAAAAAGGCTTTACCGTGTGGTTTACCGGTCTTTCCGGTGCGGGGAAAACTGCTTTGGCTCTGATCTTGGAGGATGAACTCCAAGCGCGGGACCTAAAGGTCGAACGGCTGGACGGCGACATCGTGCGCCGACACCTGACCAGGGACCTGGGTTTCAGTAAGGAGGACCGCGACAAAAACATCGAGCGGGTGACCTTTGTAGCCAAGCTGCTGACCCGCAACGGTGTGGCTGTGCTCTGTTCCTTCATCTCACCCTATCGGGACGTGCGAGCCGACTCCCGCGCCGAGATCGGTAACTTTGTCGAGGTCTACTGCAAATGCCCGCTGGAGGTGCTCATCCAGCGCGACGTGAAGGGCCTGTATAAAAAGGCCCTGGCTGGGGAAATCTCTAACTTTACTGGCGTTTCCGACCCCTATGAGGAACCCTTGAACCCAGAGGTGGTGTGCGAAACCGACAAGGAAACCATAGGAGAGAGCGTAGCCAAGATTATTGACAAATTGGAGGAAATGGGGTATATTCCTAAAGCCGCTCAAAGGCGAGTCTACTCCAGGGAGGAGGAGAGACTTATTGAAGAGCGGCTGGAGGCTCTGGGATATATCTGAAAACGTTGGAGCAGCAAAATTGAGGGCCTGACGGGAGATTCCTCCCATCAGGCCTTTGTTTTAACAAATGATGATGAGGAAAAACACGTTTGCTGTCCTGATCCTGGTCGCTCGGCCAGCGGCCGGCAAGAGTGAAATCATTGACTATTTGCAAAAGACGGACCTGGAGACGCGTCGGGCACGCTTCCATGTGGGTGAACTGGACGTGATGGACGACTTTCCCCTATTATGGGCCTGGTTTGAGGAGGATGACATCCTGAGCCGAATGGGCAAGCCCCGTCTCCATTCCGACGAGGCAGGCTACTTCAAGTACCCTTACCTCTGGCACGTGCTCATCGAACGACTCTGTCTGGAGTACGACAAGAGATTGCGCGACCGTCCCAATTACCACGACCGCTTTACGACCATCATCGAGTTTTCGCGTGGCACAGAACACGGTGGCTATCGTGAGGCTTTCCCACATCTCTCTGAGGATATCCTGCGGCGGGCAGCCATCGTTTATGTCAACGTCTCTTTTGCCGAGTCGTTGCGCAAGAACCGTCGTCGCTTCAACCCCGACCGGCCTGACAGCATCCTGGAGCACGCTCCGCCCGACCACAAGCTGGAGCGGCTCTACCGAAAGGACGATTGGGAGGAACTCAGTGCTGCCGACCCCGAGTTCGTGACCGTGAAGGGGATCGGCGTGCCCTATGTGGTCTTTGAGAACGAGGACGACGTAACCACCGCTCGTGGTGAAGCCCTGGGAAGGCGCTTAGAAGAAGTACTGGGGCGGCTGTGGATGCTTAAAAGGAGAAGATGATGATACGAGTTGCCTGTTTCAAATGCAAACAGAGGTTCACCCTGGACGAAGGGTTTGTGGCCGTCGAGTTGTCCAAGCTCGACAACCCCCATCCCCGGTTTTTCACGGCCCACTGTCCCCGCTGCCGCCAGGCCATCAAGGTCTCTCTGAAAGGGGTCAGGCTGCCGGAGGTGCCGCTGCCAGCAGCGGATGAGTCCATTGAGGAGAAGAAGGTCAAAGCCGGGGAGCCGGAGGAAAAGGAGGCCGGGAAAGCGCCAGCCGAGGAGTAAGCACCTATCCGAAAATAGCAGGCCAGGCTCCCACGCCATTCGGCTGAGCCCTCGTCCCGATGGCTTTGACCGAAAAGTCCTCAGGCCGAACGTCTGGACCTACCTGAAATATGCACCCTTGCCACCGACACCGTGATTCGTGATTCGAAATTGGAGGAATGAAATGGCAGACTTTTCAATTGAAGAGATTCCCCTGGGCGATCCACGCCTGCGAGAGTTTGCGGAAGTACCTTGGCGCATCCACCGCGGTGATCCTTATTGGACCCCGCCTCTTGAAGCCGATCTTTTGGGCAATAAGATGATGGGACTGGTCGGCCTGTTGACTCCAGAGCATCCCTACCACCGAGATGCCGAGGTCACCCACTTCCTGGCCCAACGTGGTTCCGAGCTGGTGGGATCCATATCTGCGGCCATCAACCGCCGCTTCAACGAATACCACCACACCCGCATCGGCTTCTTCGGCTTCTTTGAGACGGTGGAGGACTTTGAGGTAGCCCAGGCCCTGTTGGATGCGGCGCGGGGCTGGGTCAAGCAGCGGGGGATGGAGGTGCTGCGTGGCCCCGGCCAATACTCCAACGCCACCCACGAGCGGCAGGGCGTCCTGGTCTGGGGCTTCGACAGCCCTCCCACCGTGGAACTGACCCACAACCCACCCTACTACGGCCAGTTCCTGGAACGCTACGGGTTCCACAAGGCCAAGGACTACCATGCTTACGAGTTGGAAATCCAGACGCCGCTTGACCCACGCCTGGAGCGGCTGGCAGAACGCGCCCGTATCCGGCGGAACATCGAGACACGGATGGTCAACATGAAAGCCTTTGACGAAGAGGTCCGCTTGTTGGTCCGCATTTATAATGAAGCCTGGGCTCAGAACTGGGGCTTTCTGCCCCTCACCAACGAGGAGGCGGACGCCCTGGCCGAGAGCCTGCGTCCTGTGCTGGATCCTCCTCTGTTGCGCTTTGCCACTGTGGAGGGGGAACCAGCGGCCGTATTCGGTGGTCTGCCCGATCTCTATGTGCCGCTGCGGCCACGCTGGCGTTGGCCGCACGACACAGATTTGATGCGCCTGGCGCGGGTGTTGCTGCAACGTCGCCACATCCCTCGTATGCGGCTCATGTTCTTCGGGGTGCGCCCGGCCTTCCGGCGGACGGGCGTTGATGCCGTTATCTTTCTTGAAGCAAAGAAATATACCATGGCCCGTGGCTATCAATGGTGTGAGACGTCCATGTTGCTGGAGGACAACGACCTTATTATAAATGTGTCCGCGCACATGGGAGGGCATCACTACAAGACCTGGCGCATCTATGAGATGGAGTTATGAGAAAGTCGCTCACGCCACAAAGGAGCCCCCTTAGTCTCATCAGGAGACAAGGGGGCTCTGCTCAAGAAAAAGCAAGTTAGTGCATCAACACTTGATCATCTGTCTCCAGCAGCCTCGATAAGCTGTTCCACCGAGACGATCGGACCGTATTTCGCCTTGAGCGCTTCAAGGCCCTCCCTCTGTTCTCGATAGACTTCAAACAGCTTGGCCGGGATGTTCTTCTCCTTCCTGTAGGCATCTTCTTGCAGATCAATTCTGGCCAGGATATTGTCCACGTAGAATGCAAACTGCTTGTCGTAGAGTTCCTTCGGATACTCTTTGCCGATCTCGGCAAACAACTCTTTAAGGTCTTTATACTTTGGAATGAACCCGACGGGCGTTTCAATCGCACCAACTTCCCCGTGGGCTCTCAGTTCGAGCCAGCCAAGCCACACTTTTACATCACGCTTTTCGCCGAGCAGTTTGCCCCCTTCCCCGCCACGAGCGCCATGCGTCAGAAAATAGTTCAACCCAACCATAACGGGTTTGCTCTCCAGTTTGTCAGAATTAAAGAACACAAACTGGGCATCCATATAGTCGGCAAGGGGACCAGGGATAAACGGCTCATTGGCCCAGGGCTGGCGCCTGACGCCTTTGGCCCCAACCTCTGTCGCAGTTGCCGCTGAGAGAACTGAGGCTCCGATGACCACACCGTGATCGGGATTCTTGGCGATGCAGACTGGAGGCATCGTGTCGCTGTCCCGCCCGCTGTACGTGATCACTTTGATTTTCACCCCGCGCGGATCTTCGGCCACGACCTCATTGTAATTCCCGATAAATGTGTTTGAGAGTGTACATCGCGAGTTCGGATGAGAAAGCGGGATAGGTTTGCCATTCTCATCCGTCTTGCCCTCCCACCACTCGCCCTGGAAGTTGATGCCTTTCTTGGGGTGTTCCTCTCCGTTCCCAACCCAGTGCGGCAAACCGTTTTCATCAATCAGCACGTTCGACCAGATCGCCTCCGCGCCTTCTTCTCTCAGAGCTTTCATCAAGTAGGGATCGCCCTCGCGGTTCACATCCTCAACGATGCCAAAGATCCCGATCTCAGGATTGATAGCTCGCAACGTCCCGTCTTCAGCGATCCACAATTGAGCCAGGTCATCACCGACGAAATCCGTGCCAACCATGGCCGTCGTGGTTTTCCCGCATCCAGAAGGCGCTGCCCCGGCAAAGAACGTCTTTCTCCCGCCAGGGCCCGTCAAGCCTGTGATAAACATGTGCTCCGCTAGTTCCTGTTCTCGGCGGTAATAGGTTGCCAGGTCAACCGCAAACCGGTGGTTCCCTTTCTTCATCAGCAGCGTGTTGCCGGCATACGTACAAAAAGTCGAAAATGTCGTCAGCCAACTTCTGTCCATAAACACCCTGGCGTTCGGTAGATCCTCCGGTCTGTTTGGCCCTTCGCTGTGGACATTGGTGAAGAAAAGCCCAAAGCGTTGCACTTCTTCGTCAAATTGGTCATAGACATGTCTGTACAGGATGTTTGCCGAGTGCATAACGTACGTTGACGTCGTGATCTCCAGGGCCGGAATCGCAGCCTGAGCGCCGACGGGTCCTCTGATGAAAAAGCCTATAAGCAGGGTCATCCCCTTTGCAATTCCGGTCATGTGAGTTTTGACGTATTCGTACGCTTCATCCCTGAGAATTTTCTTCGCCAGCACACTGACTTCTTCACCTTCGTTCACAATGTAAAACGTCCGATCAATGATCCGCGCCTGTTCCTGAGCAAGGTCAAAGTGAATCGTATGGTCTTTCATAGCCAGGGGCTTTTCCTCGCCCTTTTCAAGACTCATTTCCCTGATTTTCTGAACATCCGCATCTGATCCGGTGTTCACAAAAACCGCGTCAGGATCGGTCATCGAAATCGCGTTTGCAATTTTGAGAAGTGCTTCTTCATTGGTGATCTTGCTCAGCTTGGCTAGATTCTCCTGGTCGCACTTGACCTCGAACAGAGCTTTCGCCTCATTCAGGGTCTTGATCCCACCGACCTCAGCAAGGATATCAATGCCTTTTTTCAGTTCTAGCATGCTTTTTTCTCCTTTACCTGCAGAGATTTAGTCACTGAAGATATCAACCACCGTTGCCTCCATACCTCTCATTGGCATAGCTTTGTGGCACACAAACGAAACCGACTACAGTAAAACGCCGGTCAAAGGCGAACGCCTCGATGATCTCTACCTCTTGCATCAGCGCAAAACTAACTGCGTCCACATAGCTGAAATCCTGGTCGGTATATTGTCGCAGTATCTGTCTAGCCCGACTCCCCAAGTCTGGGCTGGACCAGACGCACTCGATGCGCGAAGACTGCTCGATGATGTCCAGAAACCCTATCGCTGCCGCGTGGCTAAGAGACCGCCGCAGGTTCACATAGGTCTCAGCAACAACGAGGTTCGTAGTGATCAGAGGGCGATAGGCTTCTAATGCTTGCCGGTAGAACGCGCTCGCGGATGGATGATATTGATCCCTGGGGTCAATGACAGCCAGCCAAGCCCCAGTGTCTACGAACAGCTTCTCAACGGCCATCATCTTTGGCCTGCCATTGAATGATATAGTCATCGTGGCGGACAGACAGGTCGCCAGGGCTGTCCGTGTCCTCCCCTGCTAACCCGATTAGCTTCATCGCCGGGTCTTCCTCCAGCGGGACCACCTCGCGAGCCAGGTGCTCCAGCCCTCGACGCAGCACAGCCGCCTGCGAGATACCTAATCGCTGGGCCAGATCGGCCAGCAACGACTGATGGGTCGTATCCAGGTAAACTTGTACTGGTTTCTTTTTCCCCGCAACAGTCATCTCATCCTCCATAGCCTAGAGATACATTTACCTTGATGCATGTATTCTAATACATGAACACATGAATGTCAAAAGATGAGAGTTCCAGAATTCAGCGGAATCTGGCATCAGGAGGGGAAAATCTTCCCTGGGTTCAAAATCCCTTTCGGGTCAAGGGCCTTCTTGATACTGTGCATGACGTCTATGGCGATGGGGCCGAGGTTCATTTCCAGATAGGGGCGCTTCAGAACGCCCACCCCGTGCTCACCGGTGAGGGCCCCGCCCAATTCCACGGCGGCGGCAAAGATGTCGCCTACAGCTTGTTCGACTCGTTCCCACTCCTGGGGGTCCCGCTGGTCGAAGAGGATGTTGGGGTGCAGGTTGCCATCGCCGGCGTGGCCAAAGATGACAATAGGCAGGTTGTATTTCTGGGAGATCTCCTTGAGGCGCGCCACCATCTCTGGAATAGCGCTGCGGGGCACAGTGATGTCTTCTCCCAACTTGTTGGGCCGCTTTTGGCCCAGCGATGGGGAGACCGAGCGCCGCGCTCGCCATAGCTCATCGCTCTCGGCCGCCGTAGCTGCTACCTTGACCTCGCTGGCCCCCCCTTGGCGGCAGATGTCGGCCACGACCTCGATGTCGCGCCTGGCGTCGGCCTCATCGCCATCGGTCTCGATGACCAAGATGGCCTCGGCCTCACGGGGCAACCCCATATGCATATAGTCTTCCACAGAGTTGATGGCCGTCTCATCCATCAGTTCCAATGTGGCTGGCAGGATGCCAGCACCCAACACGGCATTGATGGCCCGGCTGGCGTCGGTCAGCCTAGGGAAAGTGACCAGAGCGGTGCGCTTGGCCTCGGGCATCGCCAACAGCTTTACCGTCACCTCGGTGACAACGCCCAGGGTGCCCTCGGAACCGACGAGGAGCTGCACCAGATTGTAACCAGTCACGTTCTTGATAGCCTTGCCCCCGGTGCGGAAAATCTGGCCGTCGGCCAACACCACCTCCAGGGCCATGACATAGTCGCCGGTGACACCGTATTTCAGACAGCGGGGGCCACCAGCGTTGGCAGCTACGTTGCCGCCGATAGTAGAGTGCTTGATGCTGGCCGGGTCCGGCGGATAAAAGAACCCTTCCGCCTCCACTGCTGCCGCCAGATCCGCTGCGATCACCCCAGCCTGGGCGGTGGCCATCATGTTGGCGTGGTCAATCTCCAGGATGCGGTTCATACGGGTCAGGCTGAGGGCGACACCGCCGGAAAAAGGTATCGAGCCCGCCGCCAGGCCGCTGCCCATGCCTCTGGGCACCACGGGAATCCCTTCGCGGTAAGCTACCTTCAGGATCTCCGAGACCTCTCTGGTGCTGGCTGGCAGGACGGCCACATCGGGCTGATGCTCGGTGAAAGTGCCATCGTAAGAATAGCAGATCAGGTCCTCGGGAGAGGCCAACACCTGCTCCGGCCCGACGATGTTTTCAAGTTCCTCAACGATTTGTTTGTTCATCTTTGCTTTCCTCTGACGATAACCTTTGCCACCAACTCGGTGATGTCCATCACCCGCAGCCGGGCTTTCTCCCGCCGCACGGCCCCTGTCAGGGTGCGCTTGCACTGTTGGCAAGCGCTCACCAGATATTTGGCTCCTGTGTCAAGGGCTTGAGCCACGCGACGGGCAGCGATGGCTTCAGAGAGGGTAGAGTCCACCGTTTCCAGGTTACCGCCCCCGCCACAGCAGCGGGCGTTCTGGCGGTTGTCGGCCATCTCCACCAGATGGAGGCCAGGGATGCCCCGCAACACCCGTCGGGGCGGATCGTACAGGCCACTCTTGCGCCCCAAGTCGCAAGGGTCGTGATAAGTGACGGTCTCAGGGAACTCTTCCAGCTCTAAACGTCCCTCCTCAATCAGTTCCGCCAACAGCTCCGTGTCGTGCAACACTTCCGGATCCATGTCCCCCACCACCTGGGGATAGGTATGATGCCAGATGTGGTAACAGGAGGGGCACGAGACCACCACTCGCGAGGCCCCACTGGCTCTGACCTGGGCCACGTTATGGCGGATCATGGCCTCGGCTTTGTCCCCCTGGCCA
>Ga0180438_10002590_pt1 | contig 29102 bp, 23 predicted proteins | sample SS_ome_12_FD_132455 | JGI IMG/M metagenome (GOLD analysis project Ga0180438, IMG submission 132455) | Hypersaline lake sediment archaeal communities from the Salton Sea, California, USA - SS_3_D_2 metaG | ecosystem: Environmental > Aquatic > Non-marine Saline and Alkaline > Hypersaline >...
GTCGACCGCGCCGGCCTCACCGGCCTTGCCGTGGAAGTGCCCGTGACCATAGCTCACTAGATCGGTTCTGCCCGGGTTGAGTCTAGCTACAGGCGCCCAGGGTGCCAGAATCAGCTCGGGTGGGCCTCGAACGCTCCTTCTGACGCCAATCGGAACGGTCTCAGGATCGCCCGACAACGACCCTCTGGGGCACGGATGAGTTTTGGTACACTACGGACCCGGGAGGTTCGGCGCGGAGCGAGCTACAGCCTTGGTAACGCGGAGCGGATTACCCCCCGCGATAGGGCTCAACCTCAGGACTATCGAACTCGCCCTCTACAGCCACTCATGGACGCCGACGGGTTTCTGCGGACTACAGCCATTTCGCCACTGAGCCCGGACTGCTATCGTTGACGCATGGCATCTGTCCTCTTTCCGGACTGCACCCAGGTCTACTTCGGCATCCAGCAAGCGGGGAAGGCCCACCGCGCAGGCGCCAGCAAGGTAGCGGAGTCACATCCCTCCTGGAAGGAACAACGGGATGCGCGGTATGGCGTGTTCCATAAGTGCGCCAACGTGTTGGCTGCTGTGCAGCTCGCGGCCTGGCTCTGTGAGTCGCGCCCAGTCAGCGATGCATGGAGGGATGCGTATGAAGCCAGGAATCATGCCCACGTATCCGCCACAGACAGGCGAAGTGTTCAGCGCGTTCGTGAGAAGAGGAATGCACCTCAGGCACGACGCGCGACACCGACAGGTGCCGTCGTCGCGACCTGGGCAGGTGCCCCGCCTCCGGCTGCCTGCGTGCGCCTCCGCATCCGGGGGTCGCGAAGTGAGTAGTCCCTGGGAGTGCACCCCACCCGACGGTGGAAGAGTCTGCTGAAGTAACAGAGACTGGCGAAGCCTGTCTGAGCAGCCACCTCGCCAACGGAGATGCCCGAGTTCGTCAGCAATGCTCGCGCTCTCGCCAGTCGCGCGTCGATCAGATCCTCGATGGGGCTGACGCCGAAGAGCTTCTTGTATAGCACGGCGAAGCGAGAGGCGCTCACGTGGGCGAGTTCGGCCATGCTCGCCACGGTCCATCGCTGCTCCAGCCGTTCGTGAACCTGCATGCGGGCGCTGCGGAGCACCTCGGCGCGGGCCAGGTCGGCTGGCCCTAGGTCGGACCATTCCTGCTCATTCGCCAGCCGTCCGAGCCTCATCAACAGCGACTCAACCAGCATTCGAACAGAGTGCTGCCAGAACAACTCCCTTCGATACATCTCTCGGTTGATCGCCTCGAGCGTGGGCGAGAAAAAGTCAAGTTCTCGGGGCTGGAAGACCCTGTTCACCGGCACCCGGTAGCGACGGACGAGTTCAGGCATCGCCGGCCCCGTGATGTGCGCCCAGTCGTCGATGTACCCCACTTCGCGCCCGGTGAACCACTGCGGAAACGTCGGCTCGTAGAGCATACAGTCGTCCGGCTCTCCCTGCACCAGACCATCGGCGGAACGCACCAACATCGGCGTGTAGAAGCGCAGGAGGAGGTACTGGCCCAGCCCATGGGGCCGGTCGATGGTGAAGCCGAGCTGGCGGACCCAGAGGACGCCAAGTCCGGTCACTGACAGTTCGTCTGCTTCTTCTGGGTGGCTGGGACCAGCCATCAAACCCCTCCTTCTCGGGACGTCGCCACGGCGTCTGGAAGGTGCAGGTGGCGGTCGCAGGCCGCCATGTCACTCGGCACCATACAACGGAATAGTTAAAATAGTCAAGAGAATCGTGTATTCCTGTCTGGGCGAGTTGTGCGTTAGACTCAAGTACTGAAGGAATCGGTGTGTCGGGATCACGGAATCCGATCGGTTCATTCGGCGGCGTGTACAAGTAGCACCCGGCAGAGCGCAGGGGCCGGTCGTGAGGCGGGGTCAACCGATCCGAGCAAGATAGGCGAGCGAAGGGAGGTGGAACGCGTCAGGTAGGTGTCCGTGGGAGGTTGTGCAGACGTCCAAGTTGAGAGGAGACAGACATGATTATGCCAAGACGAAAGGGCTTCACGTTGATTGAGTTGCTGGTGGTCATCGCGATCATAGGGATCCTTGCCGCGATGGTCTTCCCGGTGTTTGCGAGAGCGCGCGAATCAGCGCGCAAGGCGGTGTGTCTGTCGAACGTGAAGAACATCGCCCTGGCCTTTCAGATGTATCTGGCGGACAACAACGATACGCTACCGCCGACTGAGCACCGACAAGAGGTCATCGACTTCATGACCTGCGAGGAGGGGGCCCATTACGCGAACCCCTATCTGCGCTGGCCTCTGATCCTGGACGAGTACGTGAAGAACCGGGAGGTATGGAGCTGCCCGAGTGCGAAGATAGAGGGCCTTCCGGGCGCAATTAGCCCGGGCGGGGACTGGTTTGCGGCACTCCAGGTCAATATCGAGGCCGTGCGGTCGGGCATTGAGGAGGGAAGCGATGCCTTTGACGGCGCCCTGTGTATAATGGACAACGCCTTCTGGCCGCCGGGTTGGGGTGGGTCGGTGACGGACTCGTTCCTGCAGGGACCGAGTAATGACCCCTATCACCAGGTCGCGATGGATAAGGTGTTCCGTCAGAGCGTCGGATGTAACGGCGGGGCGGCATGGAACCCCAACTGGGACCTGAAGCTGGTGTCGGTACAGGACCCGGTCAAGTTCGTCATCTGTGGGGACGCGGGATGGAAGGCGAACGGCGACTACATGAACCTGGGGAACCTAGCCTATCCAGATATCTGCGCGCTGGGATGCGCTACTCCGGCATTCTGCAACTACACGGACTGGGAACTGTGCTCCGACTGGTCGGACGACTGTCCTGGAGTGTATCTATTCGCGCCCAATAACGGATCGTTCCTGACCAGCCCGGACCTGCGGAAACCCTATACCCGCCACCTTGGCGGGGTGAACCTGGGCTTCCTGGACGGACATGCATCTTGGTGGCAGTCCGAGAGGCTCGTCTCGGAATACGCCGAGGAGGCCAAGGCGGGTTCGAGCAAACCGCTGGGAATCGCGATGGCGGGACCCGCCTCTTTCGACAGCCCTGTCTCATGCACGTGCTGGCGGGATTGGTATGGCGGGAGCGGGGATCTGCCCACGCTCTTCTAGCCCGCGCTCGGTTGCCGAATGCTCGATGCGTGAATGCGGCGGAGCGTCGAATCCGGCGCTCCGCCACGCAGTATTGATGTGCGCATGCGTCGAATCGATCCGGCGAGATGCAGTTCGGCTGGCAGCGCCGAGCTGCACGCGTCCGAGCGTGAAATGGCCCCTACTGCGCCCACAAGAGATTTCTCTGCCGCCGGGGGTGAAGCAACCCGCTCTTCCGTAGGCGGCGTCACCCGGCGCGCGGCAGCGATCGCCATCACGATCGTCGTGCTCAGCGCCCCCGCCATCTTCTACGGCGAGATCATGTGGGGGAGGAGCGAACTCCTCTGGTCAGGCGGTGTCCCGGCCCCGTGGCCACTGACAGTGCTCTTCCTGATTACAGCACTCACGAGCATACCAGCCGTCCGGCGACTCCGGCTGAGCCGCAAGGAGCTACTGACCGTCTATTCGGTCGTGCTCGTCGTGACGCCCTTGTTCGGGATGTACGTGCTCTTCTACCTGCTATCCAGCGTCCCGAGCTACTACTACATGGGGCGCGCTCACCCGCATTGGGAAGCCGTATTCCTGAAGTTGATTCCTGGGTGGTGGAGTCCCTCTTCACTCAGCGCGGTGGAGAACTACTTCCTGGGTGGGGCCCCCGTCCCGTGGTCTGAATGGGCCGTACCGCTCGCTGCATGGTCGTCCGCCATGATCTGCCTTTACCTTGCCAACGTCTGCCTTCTCGTCCTGGTGCAGAAGCAGTGGATCAGACACGAGCGGCTCACGTTCCCCCTGGCGCAGATACCACTCGAAACCGTGAGTGAAGTGGGCCATGGGGATGGGAGCGCGCGCCTGCCGGCGAGCAAGGCATTCTGGGCGGGACTCGTAGTCGCCGCGGCCGTCGGCTTCCTGAGCCAGCTTTCACAGAGGGTGCCTGGTGTGCCGTCAGTGCCCATGCAGATCATCGTGACGGACAGGCAGCCTGTGGGGCCGGTGGCCGCCCTGGGCCAGATCGAGATATGGCTCTTCCCATGGCTGATTTCGCTTGCTTACATTCTGCCGAAGGATCTCTCCTTCTCCGTCTGGTTTCTCTGGCTGGTGCGAATCGGCCTGTGCGCGCTGGCGATCATGTACGGGGTGGAGCCGGCCTCCGCTGAGGACTGGTGGAGATACGTCGACTTCCCGGCGCCATTCAACCAGGCCACCGGGGCTGTGATAGCACTCTCGGTCTGGTCGCTGTGGACCGCCCGGAGACACCTGTCGCGGGCGCTGCGCATCGCCTTCAGCCGCCGGCCGGCGGGCGAGGACAAAGACGAGCCCGTGCCCTATCGATGGGCCCTGATGGGGTTCGTGATCTCCCTCTCCTGGCTGGTCTCTTTCTTCATCCTCTCGGGGTGTCGGCCCATCTTCGGACTGGCCTATGCCGTTCTCCTCGTCGGGGTACACCTGGCCTATGCTCGTCTGCAGGCGGAGGGCGCTCTCGACCCATTCTTCTGGTGGTTTAACGACATCGTGGCGATGCCCGTGGGTATGCGGAACGTGCTGCCGGGAGAGACGATTGCCCTCTACACAATGAACTGGGCCGGAGCTCCCATGCCCAGCAGGAACTTCAGCGCCTGCTCGATCAACACGCTCACGTCGTTCAAGATCGCGGATGCGAACGGCACGAGTTTACGGCGGCTCACGTACCTGCTGCTCCCTGCGTTCGTGATCGCTCTGTTATTAGGCATCTACGTCACCGTGAGCGGGATCTACCACTATGGCATCCTGGGGACCGCGGCGGTCAAGGGCGACTCCTTCGCTGCCTGGGCGCTGAGGGATGGTGGCTACAGCATCGAGTGGGACATCACGGGCGGGGAAGACCGATATGTGGTGGGAGTGCTGTACGTCGCCGCAGGGGCTGTGATGTGTGTCTTCCTCGGGTTGATGCGGCTGTGGTTTCTGTGGTGGCCGTTCCACCCGATCGGGTACCTGCTCTCCAACAGCATCCCCCAGGCCATGGGGACGTTTCCGTTCTTCATAGCGTGGACTCTCAAGACGCTGGTAACCCGGTACGGGGGCCTCCGCCTATACCGTCAGACGATACCGCTCGCTATCGGCTTGATCGTCGGGGATCTGTTGAACAACTCGGTCTGGAGTATCGTGACCCTTGTCACCAAGGGGGAGTTCTAGCATGCGCGCAGGTCCGCCCGCCCTCGGCTCGGAGTACGGGCGGGACGGAACCTCTGCGCGACGGAGGAGAAGGCATGCCAACAGGTCACTACGCCAGGATTCTCGGCTGCATGCTGGGCAATGCGATTGGGGACGCTTTCGGCGGAGCGGTTGAGTTCAAGTCAGCCCAGCGGATCCGGGAGCTGACCGGCGGGACGTGGGTCGATGAGTTCCTGCCGTATCCCCAGGACCACGATACCCATCCGCTTGGGATCTGGCTTGCCGCTGCTCCCCGCGGTACGGGAACCGACGACACGCGCAATAACCATCTCCTCGTGGATTGCGTGGTTCGCAATGGCGGGTTCGTGAACTCCCAGCTCCTCGCTATGGAGTATATCGCGCGATACCGAGAGCGGGCGGGTCTTCGGCCTGAGTATCAGGATCTTGCGGAGCAGCACTATCGTTGGGGATTCGAGCGGGCCTGTGTCCACCTGGGCATGCGCGACTTCCCGCCGGGGGTTCAGGCGGCCGCTCCCTACGCGCAGGCCAATCGTTTCCCCACACTGATGGGCCTCATCTCGCTGGCCTTTGCAGGGCTGCTCTACGCCGGGGAGCCGGAGAAGGCATATCTGAAGGCGATCGAGCTGGATTTCCAGGACATGGGTTATGCGCTGGACGCGACGGGGATGATGGCCGCCATGGTGAGTGCAGCTCTGGGTGGAGGACTCGGCGGCCGGGAGCTGGTGCGGGTCGGCCTCGAAACCGATCCACTGGGGTTCGGCCGCCCTGAGGCGGGGCACCGAACTCTGGTCGATCGACTGGCGGAGCTGCTGCGGATCGCCGAGGCGGCGGAGAGCGAGCAGTCGCTGATAGACGCGCTGGCGCGCGCGGTGGGACCTCTTCACCCATACGATCCTGTTGACGTCCTGGGAGTCCCACTGGCGGCCATCCACTACACGGACGGCGATCCTGTCCGGACCATCGTGATCGCAGCGAACGACCGCGATATTGACGCGCACGGGGAACTCTCCCGTCTGCGGGATGTTGACTGCACGGGGAGCGTGGCCGGCGCCATCGTGGGCGCGCTGCGAGGCGCGGAGGCCTTCCCCAAGGACTGGGTGGCAGACACCATTGCGGCGAACAAGCAGGTCTACGACATCGACATCGAGGCGAGAGCGGCGCAGTTTGACGAGGCCGTGTATGGGAAGCAGACTCCATAGCACGAAGCATGTATGCGAGGCGGCAGAGGAGCGGCCGTCACGCGCGTGCCTCGATCCTCGCGGCTGGATCGGAGTCGGCGGCTTGAGCCGCGTCATCAACTCACACCGGAGGCAATCACGTGTCTGAGATCGCTAACTACGAAGAGCACGTCTATGCCGCAGTCCTCGGCAAAGTCATTGGCGTCTACATGGGTCGCCCCTTTGAAGGATGGCGCAAGGACAACCTGGTGGCCCACTGGGGGCTAGTGGATAAGTATGTGGCGGACGACCTTGGGGTGCCGCTGGTCGTCACCGATGACGATATCACCGGTACCTTCACGTTCATCCGGGCATTGGAGGACAGCGGGCGCTACGCCGACACGCCCGCCGACTTCTTCGGGAAGACATGGCTCAACTACCTGATAGAAGGCAAGACTATCCTCTGGTGGGGCGGCCTCGGAGTGTCGACCGAGCACAGCGCCTACGTTCGTCTCAAGAGCGGCATCCCGGCCCCGCAGAGCGGGAGCATCGCAGTCAACGGGCCGGTCGTCGCACAGCAGATCGGCGCGCAGATCTTCATCGACGCCTTCGGCATGGTCGCGCCCGGTGAGCCGGAGCTCGCGGCAAGACTCGCGGGCCACGCGGGGCGCGTGTCGCACGATGGGGAGGCGGTGAATGGCGCCAAAGTCGTCGCCGCGATGGTCTCCGCCGCCTTCGTCGAAAAGGACATGGGCAAGCTGCTGGATATCGGCGTCAGCGTCATCCCCTCCGACAGCCTCATCGCGGAGGCGCACCGAGATGTGCGCGCGTGGGTGATAGAGGATGGTGACTGGCACCAGACCTATGAGCGCATCTTCGAGAAGTACGGCCCTCACATCTATGGCGGGCATTGTCACATGGTCCCCAATCACGCACTGATGGTGATGGCTTGGGCCTATGCGCCCGAGAGCTTCCGGCAATCCCAAGCGATCATCAACACGGCGGGGTTTGACACCGACTGCAACGCCGCCAACGTCGGTGCCGTGATGGGCCTCGTCGCCGGACTCGACGGCATCAACCGCGACTACGACTTCCAGTCGCCCTTTGCCGATCGCCTGCTCCTGCCCACGGCCGAGGGCGCTCGGCTTACCTCCGATTGTCTTCGGGAGGCGTTGCGCATCGCGCGCACGGGTCGCAAGATCATGGGATGGCCCGAACTGGAGGCACCGAAGGGCGGGGCCTGGCACCACTTCACCATGCCGGGGAGTCAGCACGGGTACCTAGTCGAGCCGACCGACCAGGGTATGCCCGGCACGGGCGCTGTGCGCAACGTGAAGAGGCCGAAGGAAGACCGCGTGCTCGAGATCAGCTTCCGAGCGGTCGCCCCCAACCATCCCGTGCGCGTTTCCACTCCGGTGTTCGCCGAGCCCGGACAGCCCGGCTACGCCATTGTCGGCACCCCGAAGCTCTACCGGGGACAGACTGTCACGCTCGAAGGAACGGCCGAAGCTACCCGCGGCTCCGCTTCGATCCGCCTCTTCGCCCGCTGCTTTACCGGCGAGGAGGGGAGCAACACGAGCAGTGACATGAAGCTCTTCCACGGCGAAGCGGTCGACCTCCAGCAAGGGAAGTCGTTCACGCTCACGCTGCCAGTGCCGGGCGAGCGCGGCTTCCCGGTCAAGGACATTGGCGTCGAGATCACGGGGGGGGCGGAGGCGGCGGGTTCGGTGCTGGTGGACACGGTGCGTTACCACGGGTCGCCCGACCTCTCTATCCCCGACGAACTGCCGCGCCACAAGGGCGGCGACTTGTTGGGCTGGGTGGTTGATGCCGACCTCCTCCACGCCAAGTTCCCCCAGGATAGCCGGCCGATGACGTATTTCGGTAAGAACGAGGGCCGCGGTGTCCTGATTACGGGCACCGACGACTGGACCGACTACACGATCTCGAGTCGGTTCACCGTCGCCTGTGCTGACTCGGGGGGTCTCATAGCGCGCTACCAGGGCCTGCAGCGGTTCATCGCCCTGGTTAAGACGTCCGACTCGCTCAAGCTCGTCCTGCAGCACTACGGCGAGTCGACACTGGCGGAAACTCCATGCAGGTGGGAAGTGGGCGAGCTCCACTCCCTCGCGCTCGCCGTCACGGGAGCCTCCATTGTGGCGCGTTTGGACGGCGAGGAGGTCCTACGAGCCGAGGAGGAGACGCTTCTCTGCGGCGGAGCTGGATATCTGGTTGAAGGCGGTCTGGTCGGCTTTCGCGAGACCGCAATCGTCGGAGGTGGCCGGTAGTCAGGATCTACGGCGAGGGTTCCCCCCGGAACTCGCGTCCGGGCATTTCCGGGAGAGTCTCTTCCCTATCGGCGAAAGGGCAATTGGCGGGGATCCGGGCCGCCGCGGGCGAGCTCACGGCTGCGTGAGGGGCAGACGAGGTGCCGAGCGGGCAGAAGCCACCTGGAAGAAGGCGTAGCCGTAGGCCGGCAGCTCAACACCAAGAGCGGGGCTGCAATCCAACCGCTCGCCCGTTCTCAGGTTGACCAGCCCGGCGGCGGCCACGCCGCTGAGGTCTACCTCGACTGTCTGGGCGGCGCCAGAGAAGTTGAGCACGACGAGCACTCGTTCGGAGCCGTCCCGCGCGGTCTTGAGGAAAGCGTAGCAGGTGTCGTCTGCGCTCGTGGCTAGCCGTCGGCGGGTGGCGAGCTGGTGGAGCGCTGGATGGAGGAGGCGCGTGCGCAGCAGCCACTGCTCCTCCTCGTCGGGGCCGGGCTTGTCGGCCGTGCCGTACACCAGCATGTCGCCCACGCCCGCGATCGTAGCGGCCAGCAGACGCCTCTGCCGCGGGTCCTCGACCCACCGGACCTTCGCGTAGAGGACGCCGCCGGCGCCGACCACCTGATCGTGGTAGCCTTTGAGAGACTCCTCGATCGGCCTGGGGTCGCCGCTCTGGAGCGCCTCGATCAAGCGCTCTCCCAGACGGTAGTCCTGCAGGCAGTTGCAGCCACCCTCGCTAATCCAGGCCACCTCGCCCACGCCCTCGGCCTGGATGAACGTGTTCCCGTAGCTCGAGATGGGGTCGGTGATGTGCCTGTTGTTCTTCTCCCAGGTAAGCCGTACGTAGCAGTTCGGGGCATCGATGATCATGCCGTCGAGCCCGGTATCCATCCAGCAACGGATGATCCGCTCGGCCTCTCTGGGCCACTCTTCGGAACCCCAGTCGAGCTGGGGAAGCCCAACCCAGTTGCCCTGCACGTCCTTCGCCTGCCACCTGGCCCAGTAGTAGCATCCCGCCGCCTCGTTGTACTGCCACCCCCACGTCTTCGGCGCCTCGGGAGTGCCGGGCGGCACCACCCCGGCGGCGAACAAGCGGTCATCCGGCCGGGTGGGTGGTCGGGCATCCGGGCTATCCGCCCAGGGGAACCAGCGCACCTTCTCGGTGTCCCGGCCCGCCTTCCTATCGGCACAGGCCTCCAGCCAGGCCGGCGCCTCCAAGCTGAAGTAGCCGACATTGAGGAAGACAACCACCGCGATCCCGCGGCCGTGAGCGAGGCGCACGAACCGCCGGAAGTCCTCCATGGTGCCGAGCTCGGGGTCAACGGTGTAGGGGTCGGTCATGTCGAGGCCCGCATAGCCGAAACGGCCTTCGGCAGGGGCGAAGATCTCGATCACCTGGAACCCTTGTGCGGCAATGTCCGCCAGCTCTGCGGCCGCTTTCTCCGGAGCGAGCGACAGGACATGGGCATATCCGCGGTTGGGCTTGAACGTGCAAAGATACAAGCCAGCGGCCTTCTCCCACCATCGGTCTGGCAGCACGTGCCTCAGGCCCGCACTCCGGGGTTCCTGCACTTCGCCCTGGGACATCCTGCTGTCACCTCACTGAGCGGAACTGTCGGCCCCGGTTACTTCGCTTTCCACCTCCTTCGCCCTTGTCCTGGAGGTGTTTTTCGTCCGGCGTGGGACCGGAGCATCGAGCTGCTTTCCCCTGTCCTCAGCAGGCAAATCCGGCGCAGCAGAGGAATAGCTCACTGGGAGTTGGCGACGGCGTGACTCCGGAGGCGGAGATCGCTGTTCGGGTGGCCAGACGCCGAGCCGCGGCCCGGCACTGTTGGACTATGGAGGCGCTTGATGCATCCCCTGTACGACATCGTGCTCAATGACGTCCGCGTTGACATCTCTCAGATGGCCGAGGAGGGACATGACGAGTCAGCCCTGCTCGAGGAACTCGAAGCGGTAAGATCGCAGCAGTCTCTCGACGCGCTAGTTGGACTTCAAGAGGACCTCTGGCAGCGGCCTTCGCCCGCGGGTTATCCCTACGACGAGCCCAATGACTGGGAGTCGATCTGCAAACACTTCCCGGACGGGGGATCCTCCGGGAGACGGACTGGCGGTGACGATCTGGCCGATCGACTCCTGGCCGCATGGCGGGGTCGGTGTGCGGGCTGCCAGCTTGGGAAGCCTGTGGAGGGGGCGACGCCGTCGCAGGTGAGCGAAGTCCTCGGCGCCGTTGGATCGTGGCCGCTGCGCGACTACATGAACCCCGTCGATGGGCCGAAACGCGAAGCGCTCGCCGCTTCCAGCGAGGCCTTCAGGCGCTACTACCGTCCAAACCTGTGCAGGGGGAGCTTCGAGTTCGTCGAGCCCGATGACGACATCCACTATGCGATCACAAACCAACTGGTACTGGAACGCTACGGGCGGGAGTTCACACCACAGCAGGCGATTGACATGCTGCTGGACCTCACGCCCGTGTCGTTTCTGTGGTCGGCCGGCAGGAGCATGTTCCGCACCGCGCTCTTCGGTTTCAGGCCCGCGTTCACGGCGATCTATGGGAATCCCTCGCGGCAGTCGCTCGGGGGCCAGATCCGCTGCGATCCGTGGGGGTGGGCGGCCCCGGGCGATCCCCTGCTGGCTGCCAGGATGGCCCACCGGGATGCCTCGAACTCCCAGGTCCGCAATGGCATCTACTCGGCGATCTTCTTCTCGGCGCTGATGGCCAGCGCGCTCGTGCAGCGGGACGCCCTCGACGCCTTGGAGATGGCGGAGCGCTACGTGCCGCCAAGGTCGCGCTTCGCGGAGATGCTTCAGTTCGTGAAGGCGGAATGCGCCGCGCAGGATTCCTGGGAGGGTGTGAACGAGGCCATCTACCGCCGCTATGCGGTGGAGACGCGCGTGGTGAACCATTCCCTGCCGAACGCGGCGATCGTGGTCATGGCGCTGCGCAAGGGAGAGGGCGATTTCGGCAAGACGATCGGCCTCGCCGTCATGCCAGGTCTGGATACTGACTGCAACGGCGCGACGGCGGGCTCCATCATGGGCTGTGCCCTCGGGACCCAGGGGATTCCTGCTACATGGACCGATCCGTTCCACGACCGCATTCGGACCCATCTCAAGGGGCTCTCCGAAGTCAGGATCAGTGACATGGCGGAACGGATGTACCAGGTCGCACGCCGGCCGTAGCGGGGGAGCCGCAGAGGCGCACACCCACCCGATCGGCCGCACGAGAGGCTTGGGGCGGACCGACCGCGCGACGGTTCGAGAGGACAACCGTGCTGTCCTACCACCAGCCCATGTACGCGCGACATCTGCGGCGCCTCTGGCTCCCGGTCGTCAGGGGAAGGTGCCGCCCCCTGCATCTCGAAATGACATTACATACGTACTTTTGACACAGCAGTCTATCTCCCTCGAGGAAGCAGGTTGCGGCCTGAGGCGAGGAAGGAGCGGCAATGGGCAGTCCCGTTCGCGTGTTGGTGTGGAACGAAGGCCGGCATGAAAAGGCGCATGAGGCCGTCAGGAAGGTCTACCCCGATGGCATCCACGCCGCCATCGCAGGGCACCTCGGCAAACAGCCGGGGATCGAGGTGCGCACGGCGACGCTGGATGAGCCCGAGCATGGATTGACGGAGGAGGTGCTCGGCAGCACCGATGTGCTCATCTGGTGGGGGCATATGGCGCACAACGATGTGTCGGACGAGGTCGCCGCGCGAGCCCACGCGCGCGTGCTCGAGGGCATGGGACTGATCGCCTTGCACTCCTCGCAGGACTCGAAGATCCTCAAGCGGGTGCTGGGGACGAGCTGCTGCGTGCACTGGCGGGAAGCGGGCGAGAAGGAGCGCCTCTGGAATATCGCGCCGGGACATCCGATCACGGAGGGGATTGGCGACTACTTCGAGCTTCCCCACGTGGAGATGTATGGCGAACGCTTCGACATCCCTGAGCCGGACAAGCTGATCTTCATCTCCTGGTTCCAGGGTGGGGAGGTATTCCGCAGCGGGTGTATCTGGGAGCGCGGACACGGGCGCGTGTTCTACTTCCGTCCCGGGCACGAGACCTATCCCATCTACTACGATGAGAACGTGCTGAGGGTGCTGACGAATGCCGCTCTCTGGGCCGCGCCGCGGGTCTGGCGGAAGCAGGAATCGCCCATGGTGAAGCCGATCGAGCCACTCCCCGGCCGGTGAACACGCGCAGCCCGGCCAGGGCGGTGTCGGCTACCCGCTGGTGCAGGTGAAGGGAAGGAGAGGGGGGCGGGGCCGCGCTGATTCGACGGAACAGGCGTAGGCTCCGCGGGATGACCTAGTCGCTACGGACGCGCAAGCTGCTGCGGATTGGGCTTCGGCCCGCACTCTATGTAGAGGTTGATGCACGGGTCGCGTTCGTCGGCCTCCAGGTGATGATTCTCCCCGGGCTCTATGACGACCACATCTCCGGCGACCAGATGCTCGACTCTGTCATCGAAGCGCACGCGGGCCTTCCCCTGAAGGATAACGAAGATCTCTTCCTCATCGTGCACGTGCCGCGGCTGGTCGGCATGGGAGACGAAGCCCGGCGACTTGAACAGCATGGCGCCGGCCGCGATGAACTCTCCCGGCACGAGGCCGCCGAAGACGTGCCGCGAATCGGTGTCCGGCAACTGGTTGAGTCGGTAGCGCTTCATCGTCCACTCCTGGGCCTGGCTGGTGTACGGGGCATCGCGCACGCATCTGTCGGGAGGACGCACCACCCCCGCCTGGAATCAAAAGTGCTATGATTCTATAGAAAGGATGAACCCGGCGCAAGTGGCGATGGGGTGTGAGGGCAGGGGAATGGTGGCGGGCGCCGAGGAGGGAGTGGAAGGATTCGCCGCAGGAGAGGTGGTCGCGTTCCCGCGCAGCTGGGGGTGGCGAAGCAGTCCGATGCCGATAACGTCTGCACTCCAGAGGGGCAGTCGGGCAAGGCGTTCGTAGGCAGAGACAGCGCGCGAGGAAGAGGGACACAAGCACTCGCCGGGAACTCACAGAGCTGGATCGGCGGAGTTGGGCAGGGATCCCGTGGAGCGCGGCCACGGGCCGCGCTCCCTGCGATGACTCCGGCCGGTTCACAGGATTGGATCATGGCAGAAAACGATCGCGAGTACATCTTCCAAAAGTCAGAGCGCTTCAGGCTGGATGCAGACTCTCCGGTGCCGCTCTATCACCAGATGGAGCAGATACTGCTGGAACAGATCTCCCAGCCAGAGATGATCAACAGGCTGCTTCCGTCCGAGGCAGACCTTGAGGAGATGTTTGGAGTTAGCCGGGCGACCGTCAAGAGAGCCCTGGAGAATCTGGCAAGGCGAGGGCTTCTGGAGCGACGCAGGGCACTGGGCACACGGGTGACTCGCCCCCAGATTACAGAGGACCTGGCACGACTGTCCAGCTACACCGAGGAAATGGAGGCCAAGGGCCTCACCATTCGCACACAAGTGCTGGAGGTCAAGCTTCGCCTCCCGAAGGACGACATCGCCGAGAAGCTTCGGCTGCAACCGAGAGAGCGGTCTCTTGTCGTCAAGCGACTCCGGGGTACGAATGAGCTGTTCCCGGTCGTTCTGCTACAGACCGACATCCCCGCACGTTTCGGCATCAGCGAGTCCGAGGACTTCTCCTCATCGCTGTATCGGATCGTCGAGGTGAAGTACCACATCCCGATAGAGGGTGCAGAGGAAACCATCAGCGCAGGGAGGGCGACCGCAGAAGAGGCGAGCAGGCTCCAGATCGCGCGCGGCAGCAGCGTTCTGATCATGGAACGCCTGACGTATACGTCGGGCTCAGAGCCTCTCGAGTTCGTGCGGGCCGTCTACCGACCTGACCGCTACCAGTTCTCGATCCGCCTCAGGCGGTCGCGAACCTGATCTTCCGCTCTCCAGCCCGTTGAGGCGCTCCCCGAGTTGCGCGCCAGATAGCGACTGTCCGGAGAAGGGCAGGAACGCGAAGAGGCATGACGGCGCGCTGCGAACGATACCTGCTCCGGCGGTCCGGTCGAGGAAGATGCTGTCCGCGTGCTCACACTGGTTTTCAACAGGAGCTGCGCCCGGGCGAACAGGACGGCTGACCTGATTGACATATGAATCGTATGTAAGTATCATGGCTGCAACCTCCGGGTGATACCCGAGCCGCAGACGGCGAAGCACCGAAGACGGCGGAACAGACGGGCAAACCGTAAGGAATGACATGCTGAGATTCTGCCTCGTCGGGACAGGCCGCGTCGGAATTGTCCACGCGACCAACATCAACCGTCGCATCAAGGATGCGCAGCTCGTCGCGCTGTGTGACGCCGATCCGAGGGCGCTTGAGCACGCGGCTGCGGACTACGAGGTCGACCGCCTGTACAGCGATTACCACGAGGCGGTACGGGATCCCCAGGTGGACGCCGTCGTCGTGGCGACACCGGTGTTCCTCCATCGAGAGATTGCGTGCGAGGCAGCAGCACAAGGCAAGCATGTCTTCCTCGAAAAGCCAATGGCCTTGTCCGTGGCGGAATGCGAAGACATCAACGACGCGATCGCGCGATCCGGAGTGACCCTTCAGATTGGCTTCATGCGCCGGTTTGACGAAGCCTTCCTCGAGGCGAAGGAGATTCTTAGTTCGGGCGAACTGGGGCGCGTGCTGATCATCAAGTCGACGGGCCGCGGTCCGGGGTTGCCACCTGCGTGGATCTACGATGTGGCAACGAGCAACGGCATTCTAGCTGAGGTCAATAGCCACGACTTTGATTCCGTCAGGTGGCTGGTTGGCGCCGACGTAGTGCGAGTCTATGCCGAGGCAGCCAATCTGAAATGTACACATGTGCGGGAGAGCCATCCCGACTTCTATGACAATGCCGTGGTGACGCTTCGCTTTTCGGATGACTCGTTGGGCACAATAGATGGCACCTGCCCGGCGCACTATGGCTATGACGCCCGGGTAGAAGTGCTCTGCGAGAAGGGGGCCATCTTCATAGGCAGCGTGCAGGACCGCGGAATCTCGCGAGTCACATGCGACGGCACTGTCATCACGCGCACCATCGACAGCTGGCGCGGCCTGTTCAAGGAAGCCTACGTCGGCGAGATGGAGCACTTCATCACGTGTGTTGAGAAACAGACGACTCCTTGTGTGACCGGACTGGACGGGCTGAAGGCGGTGGAGGCCGTCGTGGCCGCAAACGCGTCGATCGCCGGCGGCGGCCCCGTAACTCTGGAGGGCGTGAGGCGACCGTAACGCTCCGCCTCATGACACGCCATGATAGCGGCGACTTACACTCAGGGCGAAGGCCTTCGGGTTCAGGAGGTGGCACGGCCACCGGTCGGCAGCGACGATGTGCTCGTCCGAGTAGCGGCCTCGGCCATTTGCGGGACGGACATCAGGACGATCCGGAGCGGGCACAGGAAGCTCGCGCCCGGGCAGCGGATCGTTCTCGGCCACGAGTTCGCGGGAATCATCGAGTCCCCCGGGGACCATGGTACGACCTTCCCTGCGGGGATGCGTGTGACGATTGCTCCGAACGTGGGATGTGGACAGTGTGATCTCTGTGTCCAGGGATTCACCAACATGTGTCCCGATTACCAGGCGTTCGGCATCAGCTGGGATGGTGCCCACACCGAATACGTTCGGGTGCCCGCCGCGGCCGTCGCCCAGGGGAATATCGTTCCCATCCCCGAGCACGTGTCCTTCCAAGATGCAGCGCTGATAGAGCCCCTCTCGTGTGTGGTCAACGGCAACCGCGAAGCCCGGATCCGATTCGGGGATGTCGTCGTGGTAGTGGGTGCCGGCCCCATCGGGCTGTTGCACTTGCAGCTTGCCAGGCTTTCCGGCGCTCGCAAAGTGATCGTGGCCGACTTGCAGCCGTCGCGTTTGGCGGCGGCTGAGGCGATGGGTGCGGAGGTGGCGATCAACTCGGCGGAGCAGGACCTGGCCGGGCGCATCCACCACGAGACCCTTGGTCGGGGGGCTGACGTTGTCATTACGGCCTGCTCCGACGCCTCGATCCAGCAGCAGTCGATCGAATGGCTTGCTCCGTTCGGCCGCGTTTGCTTCTTCGGAGGGTTGGGTCCGCAGGACGGCCCGGTGCCCATCGACACGAATGCTGTCCACTATAGGAATCTGCTGGTGACGGGCGTGACTGGGAGTTCACTACACGACTTCCGCGTCGCAGCGCGCCTCATCTCATCGCGGCGCATCGATGTCGCGAGGATCGTCTCTCATAGCTTCCCTCTAGACGATATCGAGCTAGCTTTTCAGCAGGCGATGCGCCAAGACGCGATGAAGGTCGTCCTCCGGAGTGAAGCTGACGGCGCGGAGGCGACCCGTGGCTAACCTAATCGGCGTCGACATTGGCACGCAGGGGACTAAGGGACTTCTTGTAGACCAACACGGAAAGCAGCTCGCGTCTTCTTTCCGCCCGTCTGCTCTGCTCCGGCCTATGCCGGGGACGGTGGAAGAGGACCCGGAACGGCAACTCGCCACAGTCTGCGAGGTCATCAGGGAGTGCCTTGAGACAAGTGGCGTCAGGCCGGCGACCGTAGCGGGAATTGCCATCGCCGGCCAGATGGCTGGCGTGATCGGGATAGGCGAGGATGGGCGGAATGTCACGCCATACGACTCGTGGCTCGATACGCGGTGTGGCCGCTACATCGCGGAGATGGAGTCGGTGGCCGGCGAGGCCATCGTCAGGAGCGCCGGGTGTCCGCCGAGTTTCAACCACGGACCGAAGATCCTCTGGTGGAAGCATGAGCGACCTGAGGTGTTCCGCACGATCAGGTCGTTCGTACAGCCCGGGGCGTACGCGGCGATGCGTTTCTGCGGGCACACCGCAGCCGACGCATTCATCGACCACACCTACCTGCACTTCTCCGGCTTCGCCGACAACGCGCGAGGGCAGTGGAATGGCGTGTTGTGCGAGCAGTTCGAGCTCGATCCAGCGCTGCTCCCGCGGATCGTCGAGCCTCACCGGATTGTTGGCGAGGTAACAGCGGAGGGGGCCGCTGCGTCGGGCCTCAATGCCGGAACGCCTGTGGTCGCAGGATGCGGAGACACTGCGGCCAGCTTTCTCGCCTGCGGCGCGACGGAGGAAGGGATCTGTGTGGATGTCGCGGGGACGGCCTCCGTCTTCGCGGCGACGACATCAAGCTATCGTCCCGACGTGCAGGAGATGACTCTCGCCTGCGGCAGGTCCGCAACCCCAGGGCTATGGCACAGCTATGCCTATATCAACGGTGGGGGCATGAACCTTGAGTGGTTCCGCCGTGAGATTGCGAACGGCGGCGCGGCCGAAGCCGAAAGCGGCCTCGATCTCGAGGATCTGGAACGCCTAGCGGAACAGTCACCCCTTGACGACGCACCGGTTTTCGTGCCGCATCTAGAGGGGCGGGTGTGTCCTTCTGAGCCGGAGCTGAGGGGCGCGTGGCTGGGGCTGACGCGAGGCGCGTCACTCGGCGCGCTGTACCGAGCGGTGTTGGAGAGCGTTGTCCTCGAATACGGCCTCTACAAGCGGGCTATCCTGGCCCTCTTCCCAGACCTGGTCTTCCGTGAGCTCCGCATCACGGGTGGCGGCGAGAGAAGTCTCCTCTGGAATCAGATGAAGGCGGATCTGCTCAGCATACCTGTGGCCCAGGTGGAGGGCGGAGGCGGCGCGCCACTGGGGGCGGCCATGCTGGCCTGCTTCGGTGTCGGCGGCTGTCCGGATCTGCCAGTTGCGGCAAAGGAATGGATTGCGCTGGGACGCCGGTTCACCCCGAATCCAGAGACGGCGCAGCACTTCGGAAAGCGCCTCGAGCGGTATGAGGCTGCACTGAAGGCCGCGCGGATGGTGAGCGCATAGGACTCCGGGCATGTACGGAAGCGCACCAGAACCCACCATGTACTTCATCGGAGTGACGACCGGGCAGTCGTCTATCATGCGCGTCTTTCCCAAGTGGGCGCGGCACCTCGGGCTCGGAGATTGTGCTATCGTCGGAATGGATTTCGTTCCGCACGACAAGCCCGAGGCCTACCGCGAAGCGGTCCGCTTCATCAAGGAAGACGAGAAGTCGTTGGGCGCGCTTGTGACAACCCACAAGGTCGATCTCCTGCGTGCGTGCGGCGGGTTGCTCGACGAACTCGACCAATACGCCGAACTGCTGGGCGAGGTGAGCTCGATCAGCAAGAGCGGCGGCAAACTGATAGGCCACGCCAAGGATCCCATCACAAGCGGCCTCGCCCTGAAAGCCTTCCTGCCGCGGGATCACTGGAAGAGCACTGGGGCGGAAGCGTTCATCATGGGGGCGGGCGGGTCGTCGATGGCGCTCACGTGGCACCTGATGAACGCTGAGGATCGCCCCTCACGCATCGTGGTGGCGAATCGCAGCACCCCGCGACTGGAGGAGATGCGGCGTCTCCACGAGCAGCTCGCGACGGGGGTGCCGGTGGAGTACAGACACGCGCCCCACCCGGAGCAGAACGACGAGGTCATGGCAGGGCTCAAGCCCCAGTCGCTGGTCGTCAACGCGACCGGCCTGGGAAAGGACGCGCCGGGATCGCCGCTGACCGGCAAAGCCGCCTTCCCCGAGCACGGGCTGGTCTGGGATTTCAACTACCGGGGCGAGCTCCTCTTTCTGGAGCAAGCGAAGGCGCAGTCCGCGACTCGGCGCCTGCACATCGAGGACGGCTGGGCCTACTTCATCCACGGGTGGACGCAGGTGATCGCGGAGGTGTTTCACATCGACATCCCCTCGAACGGGCCGGGATTCGAGGATCTCTCTCGCATTGCCGCCGCCGCGCGGGCATCGTGAGGGAGCGGAGGCGATGACGGATCGGGACCTGATGCGACCTTTCGGGATAGAGATTGACCTGCAGACCGGCGACATGCTGGAACCCGAGCGCACCGTCGTGCGTAGAGCCTCCGACATGCGCGGCTATTACGCCGACACGGAGGCGCTCGAGCGCCTCATCCAGGAGGGCGCGGACCCGGTGCACTACGAGGTCTTTGAGAAGCCCGTGCCGGAGACCCGAGGGCACCTGATGTACTGTATCAGCAAGCTGCAGCCTGGGTCGGTCGGGCAGGAGTTCTTCATGACCAAGGGGCACTACCACGAGGTCAGGGAGACAGCCGAGTTGTATCTCTGTCTCACAGGTCAGGGGCTCATGCTGATGAAGACTGAGGCGGGAGACTGCGCGGCCGAGGCCATGGCGCGGGGGCGGCTCGTGTACGTGCCGCCGAGATGGGCGCACCGCTCCGTCAACACGGGTGACGAGCCGCTGGTGTCGTTCTGTGTCTATCCCGCGGAGGCCGGGCACAACTACGGCGACATCGAGCAAGAGGGATTTCCGAAGCGGGTGCTCCGGGTGAACGGCCGCCCGGAGCTGGTGGGCGGCGGATCGGAGGCGTGACCCGCCGCGGTTGACGGCGGGGCGCGGTCGGACCGCTATGCGAACGAGATGCGATGAAAGGAGAGCGCAGATGAAGGTCGGGATCGACAGCTATTGCTATCACCGCTACTTCGGCGAGGTGTATCCGCAACAGCAGCCGCCGCCTCGGAAGATGACGCTGGAGGGCTTCATCGACCGGGCGCAGGAGTTGGGAGTGGACGGAGTCTCCCTCGAATCGTGTTTCATCCCCAGCTTCGACAAGGCCTATCTGACCGACGTCAAGGCCAAACTGGACAGCTATGGATTGGATCGGGTCTTCGCCTGGGGACACCCCGACGGACTGGAGGGGGGCAAGAACGAGGCTGCGTACAAGGACATGATCGCCTCCCTTGAGCATGCGAAGAACATCGGCGCCGACGTCATGCGTGTGGTGGGCAGCAGCCTGATGTTCCGCTTCGAGTCGCACGAGGAGCAGCTCGCGCGGCTCACCAAGATGTTCAAGGAAGCGGTGAAGGTGGCGAAGGATTACGACATCAGAATGGCGGTGGAGAACCACATCGACTTCACCGCCGACGAGATCCTCGCGCTGCTCAATAGCGTCGGTTCGCCATATCTGGGGGTGAACTTCGACACGGGGAACTTCGTGCGTCTGCTCGACGATCCGATCAAGGGGATGAGGAAGCTCGCTCCCCATACGTACGCGACCCATGTCAAGGACCTCAAGCCTCAGCAAGGCGTGCCCGTGGACGAGTGGTACTTCTTCTCCTCCACGCCCGTGGGAGAAGGCATCGTCGACAACCTGGAGCTGGCGCGCCTGCTGAAGGAAGCGAGCTTCACGGGCTTCCTCGCGGTCGAGATGGATTTCCTGCATCCCGACTACCCGGACGAGGATGAGGCCGTGGCGCAGAGCGTGCGAGAGTTGAAGCGCATCGCGAACGAGCTTGGATAGGAGCGGAAGGGAGGCGGCGACGTGGCACGAGAGGTCAGTTACACGCTCGGCATCTGGGCGCTGACGGCGACGGTGGACCGGTTCTGCTGGGATGGCTACCGGGACCACCTCGACACGCGCAGCCAGTTCGAGATCGCGGGGAGCATCGAGGGGCTGGACGGGCTGATTATCCAGTGCCCCAACGTGGTGAACACGGACAACGTCAAGGAGATCAAGGCGCTGGCCGAGGGCACCGGCATCCGCGTCTCCGCCGTCGACGCGAACATATTCCAGAAGGAGTTCAAGTGGGGGGCCCTGTCCAACGCCGACCCGAAGGTGCGGCGACAGGCCATCGATACGATGAAGACGACGATGGACCTGGCGGCGGAGATCGGGTGCAACAACGCCGGCATGTGGCTGGGACAGGACGGATTCGACTATCCCTTCCAGGAGAACTACCTGGAGGCCTGGGAGCGGATTCGCGACTCGGTGGCGGAGTGCGCCGACCACAACCCAAAGGTCAACATCTGCATCGAGCCGAAGGCGGCCGAGCCGCGGGGCTTCCTCTTCCTCGGCAGCGCCGGCCGGACGACGGCCCTGTGTTACGAGATCGGGAAGGACAATGTTGGGGTGACCTGTGACATGGGTCACGTCTACATGAACCGCGGCAACCCGGCGGAGGTGGCCACCTACCTGGCCAAACAGGGGAAGCTGTTCAGCGTCCACTTCAATGATGCCCGCGGCTTCTTCGACGATGACTTGATGGCGGGCACGGTGCACATCTGGGATACGATCGAGTTCCTCTACTACTTGGAGCAAGTGGGCTACGCGGGTTGGTACGGCTTCGACATCTTCCCCTATCGCGAGGATCTAAAACGCTGCGTGGAGTTGAGCATTAGGAATATCCGCGACCTCCGCGCCATCGCCCTGAAGATCGATCCCAAGGAGCTCCAGCGGAGGCAAGCATCGGGCGACGCCCTCGCCTCCCAGGAGTACCTCCGAGACTTGCTGTTCGCGCACATCCGATAGCGTTCGTCGCCAAGGCAGGGACGTGCTGCCGCGGCAGACCAGGAGGCGAGTCAATGGCTAAGAAGGAGCTGAACGTCGCGATCATCGGCTACAAGTTCATGGGCAAAGCCCACAGCCAGGCGTGGCGAGAGGCGCCTCTCTTCTTCGATATCCCCGTCAAACCGGTGATGAAGCTGGCCTGCGGTCGTCATCAGGATCAGCTCAAGGCGTTCGCCGACAACTGGGGATGGGAAGAGACAGCCACCGACTGGAACGAAGTCGTCGCCCGAGACGACATCGACATCGTCGATATTTGCACGCCCACAAACCTCCACCACGACATTGTTGTCGCCGCAGCCAAGGCCGGCAAGCACATCTTCTGCGAGAAACCCATGGCCCTCAACTCGCAGCAGGCCAAGGCCATGTACGAGGCGGCAAAGGCGAGCGGGGTCACCCACTACCTCAACCATAACTACCGAAGATGCCCGGCGGTGGCGCTGGCAAAGCAGATGATCGAGAAGGGGAAGCTCGGCAGGATCTTCCACTGGCGCGGCGCCTATCTCCAGTCCTGGATCATCGACCCCGATTTCCCGCTCATATGGCAGCTGAGGAAGGAAACGGCGGGAGCGGGCCCGCACGCGGACCTGAACTCCCACAGCGTGGACCTGGCCCGCTATCTGGTTGGCGACATCAAGAGCGTCTCCGCGATGACGACCAACTTCGTGACCGAACGACCTATCCCCGATGAGGCGGAGGAGACGGCCTTCAGCGCGGCCACGAAGGCCGCCGAGAAGGGCAAGGTCACCGTCGAGGACGCCGCCTTCATGGTGGTCGAGTTCGAGAACGGCGCTCTCGGGTCGTTCGAGGCGAGCCGGTTCGCCACCGGGCGCAAGAACTTCAACTACTTCGAGATCTCAGGCGACAAGGGCGCGCTCGTCTTCGATCTGGAACGCATGAACGAGCTTCAGTACTTCTCCTCAGAGGACGCGACCTGCTGCCAGGGCTTCCGGACGATCCTTGTCACGGAACCCGAGCACCCATACATCTCCGCTTGGTGGCCGCCCGGACACATCATTGGGTACGAGCATGGGTTCGTGCATGCAGTCGCAGACTTCCTCAATGCCATCGACGAAGGCACGGGAATCACGCCCAACCTGTACGACGGCATGAAAGTGATGCAGGTGCTTGATGCTGGGCTGGAATCGGCTGACTCGGCCAAGCGCGTCACGGTAAAGGGGTGAGTACCGCGGGCGGGCAATCAGGGCGAGGCACTGTCACTCGTTCTCAGCCTGCCTCACAACAGGCCGGCGTCACCTGGCGAGCGGCGATGATCTCCGTTGCCATCGTTGTGCTCAGCGCCCCGGCTATTTTCTACGGCGAGGCCGTGTGGTACAAAGGGGTTTGGTCCAGCGGCGTGCCGGCGAGCTGGCCGTTGGCGGTGGTGCTCCTGCTAGGCGCGCTCGGTGCCCTTCCGTTTCTCCGACGAGTCCGGCTGAGCAGGAGGGAACTGCTCACCGTCTACTGCGTAGTCCTGGTCGCGACACCCATCCTCAGCATGAACGTCATCTTCTGGGCGCTCTCGCAGCCCATTAGCTACCAGTACTTCGGGCAAGCCTATCCGGAGTGGCAGGAGGTCTTCCTCGGATTCGTCCCGAGCTGGTTCAGCCCGACGTCGGTCGCCGCTGTCCAGGGCTACTTCCTGGGCCGTGCTTCCGTTCCGTGGGGCGAGTGGCTTGTTCCGCTAGCAGCGTGGTCGTCCTTCCTGTGTGCGCTATTCCTTGCGAATCTCTGCCTGCTCTCCTTGGTCCAGCGCCAGTGGATCAGAAACGAGCGGCTGGCTTTCCCGCTTGCACAGATCCCGCTGGAGACGATAGAATCGGCGGCAGGGGGACGCTCCGGCCGGCTCTCGACGTCTCCCATGTTCTGGTTTGGGGTCGGGATTGCGTTCCTCGTGGCATTCGCCAGCTCCCTCTCCCAGCGGCTTCCTGCCCTGCCGGCTCTCCCGCTTCTCGTTCCAGTTATGAACCTGCCGGAAGTGGGGCCGCTGGCTGCGCTCGGTCGAGTGGACATGGCACTCTACCCTTGGTTGCTCGGAATCGCCTATCTGATCCCGAAGGAGTTGTCGTTCTCCGTCTGGTTCTTGTGGCTGGTCCGGATCGGGCTGACGATGGCTGCGATCACCGCGGGTGCAGAGCCTGGTTCCGCCGAGGACTGGTGGAGATTCGACTTTCCTGCGCCCTACAACCAGGCGACCGGTGCGGTGCTGGCCCTTTCCGCGTGGGCGCTTTGGGGAAGTCGAAGGCACTTGGTGCGCGCCTTCAGATCCGCCTTTCTCGGAGACCCGATCGACTACGAGAGCGAAGAGCCGCTGCCGTATCGCTGGGCGTTCGTCGGCTTCGTGCTGTGCTTCGCCTGGCTCGTCTGGTTCTTCCTCCTGGCCGGCTGTCGGCTGCCCTTCGCCCTCGCGTTCCCAGCCGTCATTACGGGCGCCTATGTCGCCTACGCCCGACTGCAGGCCGAAGCCGCCTTCGATACGGGGTTCTGGTGGTTCAATGATATCATGCTGATGCCCGTGGGGGCGAGGCGTTTCCGACCGCGAGAGATCATAGCGCTTTACACTGCGGGCTGGGTGAGCGCCCCGATGCCGAGCATCGTGCTGAGCACCTGCTCCATCAACGCGCTGACCTCCTTCAAGATCGCCGATGCCGCGGGTATGAGCTCTCGCCGGCTTACCCGTCTCCTGCTTGCCTGCCTGCTCGTTGCGCTTACGGTGGGAGTGTTCGTCACCCTGACAGGCACCTATCGGCTGGGTTTCCTCTCAATGAAAGGTGGCATCGGCAACAACCTGGTCGCCAACGTGCTTCGAGTCTATGGACATGACGTCTACAATGACATCCAGCTCAACTACGATGCCGAACCGAGTCTGCAGGGCGTGTTCTACATCGGTGTCGGGGCATTGGTCTGTGTGGTGCTCGGGGTGCTTCGCCTGAGGTTCCTCTGGTGGCCGTTCCATCCGGTTGGCTACATCCTGTCCAACAGCCTGCCCGTCGCATACGGCCTTTTCCCCTTCTTCATCGTCTGGGTCGTGAAGGTCGTTGTGACGAGGTACGGGGGACTGCGGCTGTACCGATCGACGCTTCCGCTCGCCACCGGATTGGTTGTTGGAGACATCTTGAACACGACGACGTGGAACATCGTGGCGCTCGCCACCCAGGGGCGCCTCTAGTCTCGCGCCGCGCGCTATCCTCTCATCCGGATGAACTCCGGCTGCGCGATCTGCATCTCCTGTGGCACGAGGCCGTGCACGATCGCCTCCACATCTCGCACCGCGTACTGCCCGATGGTGTGGTAGGCCTCCCGGTGCGCGCCGGCGCGGTGGGTCGAGAGGATCGCCCGCGTCGCTTTGTAGATAGGATGCTCCAGCGGCAGCGGCTCTTCCGGGTAGACGTCGATGGCCGCGCGGAAGCGCTCCTGCAGCACGAACTCGGTCAGCGCGTCGAAGTCCACCACGTGCGACCGGCTCAGCAGCACAAACACCGCGTCGGACCGGATGAGCTCCAGCTTCTCCCGGCCGAGCAGGGCCCGGTTGCTGTGCGTCGGGACGGCCAGCACGAAGATCACCCGGGAGGTGGAGAGCAGCGTGTCCAGGTCCACGGGCGTCACGCCCTGGGTCGCCAGGTAGCTGTCGGTGAGCCACGGATCGTAGACCGAGATCGGGCAGCGGAAGGGGGCGAGCAGAGGCTTGAGCGACCGCGCCAGGCCGCCGAAACCGATGAAGCCGACCGGCTTGTCGAAGAGGAGGAAGGGATCGCCCAGGTCCGTGTGGCTCCAGTTCGCCTTCCCCACGCGCACGTCGCGATCGGTCTCCACCAGCATGCGCGCGGAGGCGAGCGCCATCGCCAGCCCCATCTCGGCCACCGCTGGGCCGAAGGCCGGCGCGCAGCTCAGCACGCGGATGCCGCGCGCGAAAGCGGTCTCGTAGTCGAACGATTTCGGCGAGGGGAAGCCGCCGCCCAGCTCCAGGAAGGCGCGCAGTTGCGGGTAGTGGGCCACCTCGCCGTGGCGCCACGAGCCGGAGAGGATTGCCACCACATCCTCGCGGTGCTTCGCGAGCTCCTCCTCGGGCATCTGCTCATCGCGCTCCCAGACGACCTCCGCGAAGGAATGCAGATGGGCCAGCAGCTCCTGGGGGAAGAGGAGCTCCAGCTTGCGGAAGGCCGGATCGAGTATCACCTTGGGCTTCATCGCATGCGCCTCCATGTCGGGTGTTCACAGTGCCCAGTAATTCTGTCCGGGAGATGTCGTTCTTCTCTGAGTGGATGGCGTCCTTCTCGTAGTGTACGAGAACTCATCCGTGCCCTGATATGTCCAGGGATCTCCTGGTCTTTCGGCACATTTCCCAGGAGTTGACTTCCGGCCGTCTCTGCGGCATCCTCCCCGCACGTTCTGGCACCTGCTGTGGGTGTCGATCGGCCGTGAGGCCGTCATCCGTGGGCTTCGAACGCTCCTTCCGGTCCCATATGGTAGAATGGATAGCTGTGCCAGGCAAGCTCACAAGCCGTTCAGACGTGTCCCAAAGCCACTTAACACCGACAGGGTGTCCCATCGCTATGTAACAACCGCACAGGGTGTCCCATCGCTATGTAACAACCGCACAGGATAGCACCTACTCAGAGACGAAGGAAATCGCTCAGGAGTCCCCGACAGGATTATTAGAGAGGACACCGCTCTTGCTGGGTGAGGCCGCCGATGACGATGGTCTCGCCGTTGCCACAAACGACATCCGTGACAGCTTGGCGGCGCGTGGTGTCAGGGAGGTCGTTTTTGCCCCCAAAGATGAAGCTGTCCACGGTGGCGTCGACGGCCATGGCGATGCGATCCGAGCCGAGCAGTTGTGGGGTGATCTTGAGGATGATGTCGGCGGAGATGTCGCTGCGGGTGCGCACGGGGTGCCCCTGGTAGTCGGTGCCGGCATCGTAGAAGAAGTTGTCGGTGCGGCGGATGTTGATAGAGGCGAGGCTGCCGCAGCGGGCGAGCACGCGGGGGTTGGCGCGGACGTTGGCCTGCCCCTTCTCCTCCAGCGCGGAGAGGGTGGCGAAGAAGGTCTTGTCCAACTCGCCGACTCCCTGGTAGATCACCTGCCCGACGTCGCCGGCGCTGGCGAGCGGGAGCACGGCGTGCCACCGTTTCTTTGCGTACTCCCAGTCGAGGCCGAGTTGGCGGCTGGCGTCGCGGCTCAACTCGGTGACCAGCACATCCACCATGACCTGAGGGACGGGGCGGTCGAGAAGGGCGATGTCGCTCTGCAGCGCGGCAAGCTGCCCCTCATCCGAGGGGGAGAGCACCAGCGCGTTGAGGCCCGCGTCGAGGTGGTAGGCCCCCCCCGTAGGAGTCGGGCAGAGCGCTGGCGATCTCCGCGGCGCGGCGGTGTCGGGGGATGACGATGGTGGCGGCCCCGGCGGATGGGGCCGGCGCGGGTGCCCCGGGCCGTGGCGATGGCGCCGCCACCTGCGGCTCGGCCAGGTCGGCGACCCACGCGTCCGGCTCATAGTTCTCATCCCCCAGACTGATGACTTTGGCATGGGTGAAGAGGATGTGCTTGTCATCGGGGGACCAGGTGGCCACCCAGTCCGGGAACCATCCGAGCGACATACGTAGCGCATCCTCCCGGGGACGGACCTCGAGCAGTGTGGTCAGCTTGCGCTCTTTGACGTCGTACATGGCGAGAATGTCCCGCATGTTGGTGAGCTGCTGGCCCTCGCCGGGCTCGCCGTGACGGTCGTGCTTCTTGCCGGTGTAGACCAGGCGACTGCCTGAGTGGTTCCAGGCTATGACATGCATGAAGTCGTACACCACCTCGCTGTCGTCGCGCGAGTTAGCGAAGACGGTGACCATCTCTTTGGTGGCGGCGTCCAACAGGTAGATGCCATGATGACTTAAGCTGAGGGCGTCACGGCGGTAGCCGACCGCGGAGATCCAGCGTGAATCGGGCGACCAGTGCAGTAGATCGAAGCTCATGCGGCCTTCAGTGCTGTCGCGATTGCCCTGGGTGATGGCATGGTTGTCGGAGCCATCGGGACGAATGAGCCAGATGTCGCTCATGCCACGCTGGTCATTGGAGCGATCCTGACTGGAGGGGTAGGCGATCCACTTGCCATCTGGAGACCAGGCCGGCTCTCCTATGGCGACATCGCTCTGGGCGCGGACAAGCTCCTTAGTCCCCGATCCGTCGGCGCGACAGAGCCAGAGGCCCCAAGGGCCGTCCTCAGAGGTCCGGGACTTGGTGACAAACCATTGGCAGTCTGGAGACCAACTCCCAGGAAGCCAGCCGCCACTGTCCCACTGGTTGGGAAGGAGCTGCATTGGGCTGCTGGCATCCACACAGAACACAGTGGGGGCGAGACGGTAGGCTTCGGGGTCGAGGACGCGGCGGACCTTGCAGACAAAGCGCTTACTGTCTGGCGACCAGACGGGGACGCCGTAGCCGGTGCCGTAGCCGAACTGGTGGCCCTTGTAGCCGCGGGCGACCTCGGTGGACTGCTTGGTCTCTGACGACCAGACGTAGACGCGACAGTCGCTGTCGGGGCTATCTGTCTCGGCGTACATGTAGGCGAGGTAGTTGCCGTCAGGCGACCAGGCCGCGCCGTAGAGCCAGCCGACGCGGGTGACGGGGAACTCGCTCTTGCCGTCTTCGGTATGGACGACCAAGCGGATGCCGCCGGCTTCCCAGCGGTAGTGGGCGAAGTAGCCGCCTCCGGGCGACCATCCCAGGTCGAGTGGGATGGAGGACTTGCCGTCGGTGGTTAGGCGGCGAAGTGTGATGTCGGGCGCGACCGTCTCCGCCGAGGCCGGGACGTTGGCGGGCGCCCAGCAGACCACGCCGAGCAACAGCACCAGGAGCAGCACGCGTGTGTTGGTTGACATAGAGACGACATCCCCCCAGTCGGAGTGCGTGTCAGGTAGCCGAATGGCCTAGCCTGCGCTAACCCGAACCCTTCTTCCCCGGGATTCCCCATATCAGCCAGCTGTTCCTTCCGCGGGGAGGAGTGTTCCGTAACCTTCAAGAGTGAACAGTTCTGTAACTCCAAGAGTGAACAGTTCACCTGGTATAGGTTGCGATGATCTGGCCGGCATGCTCGATGGTGATGTCATCGCCGAGCAGGCCCA
>Ga0180438_10002591_pt1 | contig 29095 bp, 28 predicted proteins | sample SS_ome_12_FD_132455 | JGI IMG/M metagenome (GOLD analysis project Ga0180438, IMG submission 132455) | Hypersaline lake sediment archaeal communities from the Salton Sea, California, USA - SS_3_D_2 metaG | ecosystem: Environmental > Aquatic > Non-marine Saline and Alkaline > Hypersaline >...
AACTCCTGTTTTAAAAAATTTGAGGATGTGTTAAATTTCTCTGCTCAACCCTAACAAAAAGGAATACCGATGATCAGACCTGTTCATACTCCCAACTTCGTCCCACAGCCCTTAATCGAAAACGAAAAAAAGGGAAAGTCTTCCCTGGCTGGAAGGATTCAGCTCAACTGGGACACTGCAATCCTTGTCTGTAACACCGCACTTATTTTAGCGGGAGCAGCCTTCACCTTTTTCATCAAGCTTCCATTAATCAGCCTGAGTTTACTCGGGTATGGCATTGTCTACCTAGTGGCTGATGGCTTTGCTCGCAAAGCTCAACCTAAAGGGAGTGAGCTTCAAAAATTAGAAGCAAAACTCAAGCAGAAAGATGAAACAATAGCTGAAAAAGAAAATCAATTCAAGAAGCTTTTGGAAGATAAAGATGTGAGACCAGAGCTCAGAAGAGAGATCGAAGACTTGAGAGAGACGATTCGCGTTGAAAAAGAGAACTTAGCTGACCAAGAAAAAATAGCACAGGCAAACATAGATAGACTCTCAAGAAAAATTGCCCAGTTGCGAGGCGAAAGGGATGGTCTTAGACAGACAGTTCGAGTAATAGAAGATTAACCCCTCCGAAAACAAGTATTATGAGGCAGGCTGCTCTAAAAAGTTGCAGAGTCGAGCTTAAGAGCGGAAGTCTGGTAGAAAAGGTCGATCGCGGCGTCGTAGACTGCGGTTGGCCCGATTTGCAAAAGACAAAAAGGGTCCGTGCACTTTTTCTTCAGGCAAGGAGAGCATGTTTTCTTTGCGGCTAAGACCTTTACCTGATCTGCATGGAAAGGGCCACATAAACTTGGGTCTGTAGGCCCGAACAGGGCCACGGTTGGAGTCCCTACCGAGAAGGCAAGATGCATCGGGCCTGTATCGTTGGTGATGAAGAGGCCCATCTTTTTAAGAAGGGCGGTAAACGGAGCGATTCCAAGTTCACCGGCAATGGGGATAGCCCCGGGAATTTTCGAAGCGATTTCGAGAACGAGGAGCGCTTCTGACTGGTCTCCACTTACAATCACCTGGCAGCCGAGATGTTGGGTGAGTCGTTTTCCCACTTCAATAAACCCTTCTGCTGGCCACTGTTTGAAGGCATTTTTTGCTCCAGGGTGGAGTCCGATGATGGGAATATGATCGGCGACCCCGTGTCCACTTAGGAACCGGCGGGCGGCTTCCTCTTCATCTTTTCGGAAGGTCATTTCAAGAGTCATTTCGGTGACACGAGCTCCGACTTGTTGGACGATTTCCAGACGGCGCGCAATCTCGTGCTGGTGCTTCGCTTTCATGGGGGTAGTAATGAGAAAATCGAGATCCTTGTTGATCCCTTCGGTCCCGATGATCTCGACAGCTTCTAGAAGGGCGCAGTAGGGGAGGATGAGGCGTTGAGAGGTGTGGAAAAGGAGGATCGCGTCGAAGTTTCGTTTTTTTAACGTGAAAAAGTGGCGGATAAGAGAGAAGCAAGCAGAAGAGCTCAAAACGAATAGCTCATCGATATGCCGGTTGTGTTTAAGCACGTCTCGTCCCACTTCAGAGGTGAGAATAGCAATATGCGCTTCGGGGAACGATTGGCGCAAGCTACGAATAGCGGGGGTTCCCCATAGAGTGTCGCCGAGCCCCGTTGTGGAGACGATCAGGAACCGGCTCGGGGTCTTTTCGTGGGTCGGGCGGGTCGCTTCGGGGCTAAAGACCCACAGCAACGCTTTGATCAGTCGGTTTTTCCAGCTCATGGAATTTGATTATAGGAGAGAAGAAGGAATTTGGGAAGTTCTTAAGACGACTTTTCCAAAAGCTTCTCCTTTTTCGAGGAGAGAGTGGGCTTTTTCTACTTCTTCCCAAGGGAAAGAGTCTGAGATGATCGGGCGGAGTTTTTTCTTTTCGAATCGGTCAAGTGCAAAGTGGGAGAACTCCTCGACGAGTTTTGCTTTGTAGGTAAGAGGTCTTGATCTAAGGGTTGTCCCCGATAGGGTTCCCCACTTTTTCATAAGGAGGCGGAGGTCAAACTTCTCCTGGATGTGGCCTCCAAGTGTGGAGATACAGAGGATAGCTCCCCCTTGGGCAAGTGCCTGAAAGTTTTCATCGAAGTAGGAAGCCCCCACAAAGTCGAGGATCAAATCGGCCCCATGGTTTTCCGTTACCTCGGCCACTTGATTGGCAAATTTTCCCTCTTTGGGGTGGACCATTCCTTCAGCTCCGAGAGCGAGACACTTCTCCAACTTGTCTCGGGAGCGGGTAGTGCCGATGGACCTTGCTCCTCCTTCAGAAGCGAGTTGGATAGCGGCGGTTCCCACGCCACTTCCCGCTGCATGGATTAGAACCCACTGGCCGGGGGTGAGTTCTCCGATTTGGAAGAGGGCTTGGTAGCCGGTGAGGAAGGCTTCGGGGATGGCCGCCGCTTCTTCGAAGGAGAGGTTGGAGGGGATGGGCATGGCAAGAGAGGCGTCGACCGTCACTTTTTCTGCGTAGCCGCCTCCAGCGAGAAGGCACATGACCCGGTCCCCCTCTTGAAAGTGAGACACTGTCTCACCTGTCTGAGCCACGGTCCCTGCAACTTCAAGACCGAGTAAGGGTGAGGCACCAGGAGGCGGGGGGTACTTTCCTTTGCGCTGGAGCAGATCAGCTCGGTTGACGCCGATCGCAGCCACCTCCACCAAGATCTCGCCTGTCTTGGGTGTCGGGTCGGGGAGCTTTTCAAGAGAGAGTTTGCCGTCTATGCACGTGATGCCGCGCATCTTAATCCTTCACCTTGTGGCCGGTGAGGTTGCTGAGTCCATCGTAGGCAGCATATTTGTAGAGATCGTGGAGAGTGGGGAAGTTGAAGACAGTTCCGATGACATCGAACAGGCTCTTCTCATCTTCGACGAGGAGAAGGCCAAAGTGGATGATCTCGGTAGCAATGTGGCCTATCGCGTGAACCCCGAGCACCTTCTGACTTTCTCTGTCGAAGACCAGCTTGAGGATCCCTCCCTTGGCGCCCATGATTTTTCCCCTGGCCATATCGGAGTAGCGGGCTTTGCCCGTGCAGTAGTTGATCCCCTTTTCTTTCGCCTCCTCTTCGGAGAGACCCACCATAGATACCTCGGGGATCGTATAGATACCGTAGGGGAAGTATTGGGGAAGGTATTCGAGATCTTGAGTTTTAAACATGTGGGCGACAGCGACCCTTCCCTGGTCCATGCTCGTACTGGCAAGAGCGGGGAAGCCAATCACATCTCCGACAGCGTAGACGTGGTCAAGGTTCGTTTTGTAAGTCTTATCAACGACGAGAGTTTCCCGTTTGCCAGTCTCAAGCCCCGCCTTAGCGCAGTCTAGCTTGGCAGTATTGCCGCTTCTTCCGGCGGCGAAGAGGAACATGTCCACCTCGAAGGATTCTCCATTGTCGAGTTCGACCTGGATCATCTCTTCATCGCTTTTGGGAACATCAATTGTTTTGATGCTCGAGTTGAAGAGGATAGAAACGCCACTCTCTTTCATCTTATCAACCAAATGATCGGCGACTTCCTTGTCTAAAAACGGGAGGATCTTATCTCGGTTGTTGACCAAGTGGACCTTCGTTCCCATCGTGGAAAAGATCGTCGTGTATTCACAGCCTATCACCCCAGCACCAACGACGCAGAGAGATTTGGGAAAGCGGGTGATCTCTAAAATGGTGTCTGAGTCGTGGACTCGCTTCCCGTCGAAGGGGATCCCTACCGGTTGAAACGGATAGGAGCCGGTCGCAACCAAGATATATTCCCCTCGGATCTGCTCCTTTCCATCGATTGAAATGGTATGTGGATCGACAAATGAAGCGGTTCCATGGTAGATATCGACCTGGTGTCGCTCCAGATTTTCCTTTACCGCAGCCCCTTCGGATTCAGTCACGAAGTTCTTGCGGAACATGAAGTCATCGACCGATGCCTCGTGGCGAAGATCTCGATCAACGCCGTAAAGACCCTTCTCGTACTTGCCTGAGAAGTAGAGAGAAGTTTCTTTCAGAGTTTTTGAGGGAAGAGTTCCGGTGACGACCATGGCGCCCCCGTAATTTTCCTCTTTTTCGATGATGGCCACGCGATGACCGAAGTAGGCCGCTTTGACAGCCCCCTTTTCTCCAGCGGGCCCAGTTCCAATCACAACAAGATCATATTTTTTCATAACTCCTTCATACCAAGGAGGCGCAATAGATGCCCAATCTTTTTTTAGACTCCCCCTAGATTTTTTTAAACGCAGTCTGTAAACTGTCTCGTAAAAACTCCCTCGAAAAAGGAAATAATCATGAAAAAAGCTCTACTCATCGCCACAACACTTTATTCCGCTGCCGCCTACGCAGAACCTGAGACAACGATCGCGGATGAGCCTCTCATGGATCCGGGCTATCTTCAGCCAGAGATGCTTCCGCAGGAAGAGCTCCGCATTGAGCCGACCGAGCTGTTTGAGCAGACCCGCCGCAAAAGCCCTTTCTGGGCGTCGACTTTATCTACCTTTCTTCCGGGATCAGGCCATGCCTACCTGGGAGATTACAAGACAGCTGGCGGAATGCTTGGAGGAGTGGGGCTTTTTGGAGGTCTTAGCTATTACTCAGATGACTATTCAGGGTTTAATGCTGTCACGGCGAGCAACCTCATCATGTACAGCGTATATGCGGCTTATCGAGATGCTAGAGCTTACAATAATTTCAGCGGGTATTCCTACCAGATGCCGACAGACAGTCTTAAAGATCTCATCTTGGCCCCCTTTCAGTGGAGCGTAATCAAGAAACCTGAAGTTTGGGGGGGCGTGCTAGGGGCATTAGCTTTGGCTGTTGGGATACAAAATCTAGTTGACAGCATTGATGGGGAAGCACGGCTTGCTCTTTCGTCTGATGGGCCTGGTTTTTCTCCTCTTGCAGCATTCCCCGTGGGGATTGGAGAAGAGGCTTATTTCCGTGGGTATTTACAGACGATGATTGCTGAGGCGACCAATCCATGGGCAGGGATCATCACTTCTTCCCTTCTTTTTGGAGCCGTACATATCCCTAATGCTCGTGCGTTTGGATTGAGTGGAAAGGAGGAAATGCGCTATTACACCACCGTCATCCCCATGATCAGCGCTTTTGGAGCCTACTTTGGCTGGCTGACCTATAAGAATTGCTCGCTCAAAGAGAGCACAGCCGTCCATTCTTGGTATGACTTCACCCTCTTTTTAGCAGCCTCATCAGCAAGCTCCTCGCTAGCGATTGGCAAACCGACCCTGTCCTTTTCCTTCGCCTTTTAACCATCCCAAAGTGGGGGAGTTTTGATGGAGTATGAATTTACCAAGAAAGAGGAAAGGATCCGCAAGAACTGGCTAGCTGCAGCGATCGGATTTTTTTTCTTTATCCCGGCAGTTGGTTTTATTTGCGCTATCGCATGCTCGTTCGAATACTGGGGTTTAGTTCTTTACTTATATCCTCCGTTGATAGGATTCGCGGGCTTTTTTTTCTGGCTTTTTTGGCAGTGTGGATTCGACACTCCGGGGAGGAAGCTGTTGTCGGTAATAATTATTGGGATTCCCTACTTGTTCTACCGTATGTCCTATATATTTACTGACATGAACCTGTTAATTGGAGTGCAGGTTGCTTTGAGCATATGGTTGTGGGTTGCAACGCTGTTAATATGGAAGCTCAATGGGAATATTCGAATGAAGCGGAAGCTTGCAACTGCCGAAAAGGGAAATTGAATCCTACTCAGGACGAATATTTCGGAGATTTTTGTGCCACTTTTACGCCAATTTTTGCGACCTCAAATTGGCAATTATGTCGCAAAAACTCTGAGCTAGCTAAGCACTTGCTATTTATCGCTTGGTTGGACGGAGCTTTGTGCTAGTTCGACTTCGTATTGTGCAGCTAGAGCTAGTGCCTCTGCGTGAGTTTCATTCTGTTTCTCTTTATATCCAAAGAATTTATCTGGATCGAGTGTTCGAAAATGAACTCCCTCAGAAGACCAGCTTGCAACGGAAATTGCAGGATGATAAATGGATTTATCCCCAGGTTCACTAATGAATAGGGTTATTCCTACATTCTTATTTGTGAAGGGATAGGGCTTTAGGTGAGGTCGAATTTGAGCGCAGTGATTGATTTGACTCAGAAAAATACCTACGCAATCCACAAGGATCATTCGAGCCTGCTCTTTAGACAGAGAGCGATAGACTTTAAAATCAATGGAAAGATGCTCAAATTTTCCCGACATTCCAATTCCACAAGGATTGATTCCATACTTTTTTTTCAGCAGCTCCGAAGTCTCGTCTATGATGTCTAATGCAATTTGATCGGGCTTAGGGACTTCATCTCGATCTGGAAATAAAGCATGGGTAAAGCTCAGATTTTTACAGAATGTAGAAAAAGAAGAGGTATGTAAAGAAATAGGAAGGAAGCTGAGAATTGCTGCTATTAAGTAGAAAAGTATTTTCTTCATATTGAGCTTGCCCTCTCTGGTCTGTGTATTCAGCACTTGGTAAAAGAGCTCTGGAGCAAGCTAGATCCTTACTGACTGGTGCGATCTTCGGATGCTTGTGCTAGCTCAGCCTTGTGTTGTTCAACGAGAGCCAGCGCCTCTTCATGGGTTTCTTTCTCTGTTGTCTTGTAGCGATATATATTTTCCGGGTCATTGGTGCGGAAGGTAACTTCGAAAGACGTCCATTTTGCAATACAGATTTGTGGATCGAATAAATCTCTGCCATCTTGATCTTGAATGAAGAACGTGATGCTTATATTCTGCTCATTAAAGGGATAGTTCTTTAAATAAGGCTTGATTTTTTCAGTCGAATTAATTTTCTCTAGAAAAATCTTAATGCAGTCTACCAACATCACGCGTGCTTGCTCTTTTGAGAGTGGTTTGGAAACTTGAAAATCTATTCCTAGCTCCTCAAAGTGTCCCCTCATTCCAATTCCACAAGGATTGATTCCATATTTTTTTTTCAGGATCTTTGCAGTCTCGTCAATGACCGCAAGAGCTATTTGATCAGACTCAGGAATTTCATTGCGATCTGGAAATAATATGTGAGAAAAATTGAGTTTTTCAAAGAATGCAGAAAAAAAAGAAGAGTTTATAGGAATAGGGAAGAATCCAATAATAGCTGTAATTAGGTAGAGGGCTTTATTTTTCATCTTCAGACTTTTCCTTTTTCCTGGTACTCATTTAATCCTTCTTTCAATGCTTGATGAAAAGTAGGGCTTTGAAAATGATGATCCAGAATTGGCCGTGCATCTGGGTGACGGTTCAGTTTAGTGATTTTACGGTAGTAGCGTATCTGATTAATCCAATCATACCAATGGACGATGTCTCTCTTAGAAACATAGCTGCGGACGCTTCCACAGTTCTTTGAATGTACATAACCTGCTGAAGCGATGGTCAAAACATGTATCCTCTTTCTCTTCTCTTTATCATAGCACAAAAGAGCATTTTTTATTGTAAGACCTGCCCTGCTATGGCCAATAACCAAAATCGACGCCGTTGGTGAAGCATTGTTGAAGTAATGGTCCCATGCCTCATGGAGCAGTTTGACACCATTCGTGTTGACGCCTTTTTTGAGGTAACTTGCTTCATGGAAATCGAGGTGGAGTCCATGGGAGGCGACGTAAATTCCATGGACATTATATCCCCCTGATAGCTCGGAGACATAGGTGGAATTATTGATTGCATCTTGGTAGTTATTTAAGATTCCATTGACGAACATAATTCGCTTATCTTCGGGTTCAGAAAGCCCAAGATCATAGGCCCTTGAATATTCAAGGTTGTTGATTGAAGGGGCGGTCGAGATGGGGAAGCCATCAGTTTGCAAATAGTCGCGGTTCACTTCGTTTCGTGCATATTTATCGTAGTCAAAATAGGGAACTTCGGTGGAGTTGAGGCCATAGAGGTCTTGGAACGCGAAGGGGTTGTTGAAGGTGTAGGCATAGAGGTTGACGCTGTCGGTGTCGGGTGAGGGGTCGGGAGTGAGGAAGCGTCCATGCTCGGGGTCGTAGTAGCGACGGCCAAAGTAGATGAGATTGGTCTCGGGATCGACTCTTTTCGAGCGGTAGCGCCATGGATTTGGATCGGGAGAGAGGGTTTCTTCTCCAAAGGCGTTATACTGGTAGGAAATGACTTGGTTGTTGTCGAGGGAGGTAAGTCGGATGACGTTGCCGGCGAGATCATGGAGGGGTTTGTAGAGGGTCTCTTCGAGCTGAATCAAGAGAGTGTCTTGCTCGGCGAGGGTTTTGTTGCCAAGGATTCGGAGTTCGATGGGGTTGTCGTTGTCGTCGTAGGCTCCGATCTCGTCTTGCCCATCCCATAGGAACCGGATGTGGCGGGTCTCAGTCCACTCGTTGTCGGTCAGGCGATAGGTGGTTTTGGTCATCCGCCGATCAAAGCTGTCATAGGTGTAGCAGACTTTGGTTTGTCCGTTGGTCACTTCGATAAGGCGGTCAAGCCCATCGTAGATGTGGGTGATCTCCCCTTTGGTAAGCGGGTTGCCGTTGGGGTCGTGGGTGAAGGTAGTGGTTCCCGCTTCGGTGATCGCGTGGATGTCGTTGGTGGTGTAGGTATGGTCGTCTTTCTCGGTTCGGTTATGGTAGCTGTCGTAGGCGTACTGGTGGTTGTTTTCTGCGGTGAGTTGCCGCAGGCCATCGTAGGCGAAGCTGTAGCTCCCTTGGCTCGTGGAGATGTTGGTGACATCTCCACGAGGGTCGTAAGTTCGTTCTTCGGTGTATTCGGGATGGGTCAGGTGGGTCTGTCTCCCTGTGGGGTCATAGGTGTAGCGGGTTGTCTCATCAAGGGTTTTTTCGATCAGCTGGGCCGACTGGTCGTAGGTGTAGGTGGTGGTGTGATCGCGGTAGGTGACTTGGTGAAGATGGAGGGGGCCGTAGGTGTAGTCGATCGCTTCTCCATGGGGGAGGCGGAGCTGGGTTCGGTTGCCCCAGGTGTCGTAGGTGTTTTCTAGCTGGAGGCCGTTGGCTAGGGTGATGGAGAGGGGACGCCCTTGCGAATCGAGTGTGTAGTGGGTGGTTGTGTCGTCAATGTGGTTGGTGCTTTCTTTGAAGTGGCCACAGGGTGTGTGGATGTAGCTGGTGTCGACGGTTCCGTCGGAGGCGGTGACTCTGGTCTGGTGGCCAAAGTGGTCGTAACTATAGGTGACGACGACTTGGTCATTTTTGGTGATGCTTTTGAGAAGGCCGGACGGGGTGTAGGTGTAGGAGGTTTGTTTTTCTTCGGGGGTTCCTATTGCTTCATGGATGGTGAGGAGTTGCCCTATCGAGTCGTAGGTTCTATGGATGTCGAGGAGTTTTTTTCGAGTGCTTTCTTGATAGAGATGGCCTCGTTGGAGAATTTTGTTCCCGGCAAGGTCGTATGTGTATTCCTCTAGGAAGAGGATATCATCTGAGGGAGTGGTGACGCATTTCTTCTTGAGGCGAACCATGGCGTCAAAGGTTTCTATGGTCTTATAGCCGAGTGGGTCGGTTGTGGTTTTACAGAGTAAGCCTTGCTCGCTATAGGTGATTTTGATCTCTTCCCCTGTGGGGGCTTTCTCAGAGGTGAGTCGGTTAAAGGTGTCATAGATATAGGTGTGGGTTCCTCGAGGGTAGGTAATTTTGGTTTGGTTGTTGTTGGCATCGTAGGCGTACTGGGTGACATGGAGCAGGTTGGCATCAGCATCTTCAACTCTCTCTTCGATGATCCGATCTAGGAGGTCTCGCTTGTAGAGGAGGGTATGGCCATCTTCGGTCTGTGAGGCGACTCTGCCGAGTGGGTCGTAGGTGTAGGTGGTTTTGGCGCCTTCGGTTTCTTCTCCGATTTTTCTTCCAGCAAGGCCATATTCGTAGCGGGTGGTGACTCCATCTTTATTGGTGAAGCTGAGGAGATGGAAGTTGTTATAGGTGTAGTGCTCTTCTGCAAGAACTTGGTCTGCGGGATCGAGGTAGTGGGTGGAGGTGGTTCTACCAAGAGCGTCATAGGTGTGTTTTGCGGTGAGCCCTTCGGGGTTGGTGTAGGTTGCAAGGGTGCCGTCGAGGTTGTAGGTGTAGGTTTCTTTAGCTCCGTTTGGCCAGCAGATCTCAAGGGGTTGCCCCTTGATGTTGTGGACTTTTTTTGTGACGGCTTCAAGAGGATTTGTCTGCGTGGAAATGTGTCCAAATGTATCGTAGGTGGCGCGTTCTTTTGCTCCATCAGGGTGGGTGGTGGTGATCAGATGAACAAATCGGTCATATTCGTAGTTGGTGGTCCCACCAAAGATGTCGGTGGTGGAGGTTTTTTCGTTTTTGAGGTTGTAGGTATGACGGGTGATTCGCTTTTCCCCTGATGGGATTTTTTCCAGCACTTCAATCGGGCGGTTCCCTTTGTCATAGGTCCATTTTGTGACTTTGCCTGCAGGCTCGGTCTGGCTAGCCAGGTTGCCCAAGGTGTCGTAGGTATAGCGCTTGGTCTGCTTTTCCGCATCGGTCTCGGCGACGATATTCCCCCGATCATCGTAGGTGTAGTTGAGTGTGTAGCGTAAGATCCCTTGGCTGTCGTAGATCTCTTTTTTGACGACTTTCGCAAGGGGGTTGTAGTGGAGCTTGGTTTTCCGGAGGAGGATTTCTTCTCCCGTCTTGAGGTCGAGGGCTTTTTCTTCGATAATCTCGGGGAGGTTTTGGGCAGGGGCTTCGGCTTTCGGGGTGGTTCGTTGAATGATTCGACAGGTGACGCCAGTTAGGTTGTCGAGTTCCTCCTCGGTCCCATCATCGGTAATTCTCGTGATGGGGATGTGGTCTTCATTGTAGAGGGTGAACTCTCTTGTGTGGATGTTTTTATGGTCGGTGACGATTTTTTTGGAGACGAGGGAGGTTTTTTCGAGATAGGCGGTTTTTGTTGTGAGCCCAGAGGGGCTGGTGACTTGGATCAGTCTGTTCTGGTCGTCGAACTTCCGCTCGATCAGTGCGGTGTCGGTGGAGCCTTTCTCGCAGAGGGCTCCCTCGAGCTGTTCTTTTTCTGGGTTCCCTCGATCGTCGTAGACAAAGCTTCTTTTTAGAAGAGTTTGGCCGTCAGCATCGACAAGGGATTTGCTTTTCAGTTGGCCATACTCTTCCCAGTCCATCTGGAATTGATGGTGAAGCTCATCGTCGGCGTAGTAGGAGACTTTATTGGTGAGGAAGCTCTTCAAGTATTCGATCACCGTCTCATTCTCATCGGAGTCAAAGAAACGGGTCACTCCGGTCGCTGGGTAGATCGATTCTCCGTCCTCATTTTTTTGCTTCTCTACGTCATAGATAAACTGATGAGTGGGAACGAGCTCTCCCTTTTCCCCCAGCGGTTGGAGGAGTTCGCGAACTCGGTAGGCGGCGCCGTCACCCCAATACTTGGTTTTGACCTTTCTTTTCCCAATTTTGTACTTGTTTCCTCCAATGTAGTAGTTAACGGCTAGCTCTCTCCCTTCAGGAAGGACTCGTTTACGGACTAAAGAGCATTCGCTCCACTTGTTGCCCTGATATTTTGTTTTTTCTTTTGGGAGCTCCGGTCCCTCTACCCTTCTTAGATAGTGGGAGGAGTGGATCTTAGATTTGTCGAAGGCGTAGGCAAGTTCACGCCCATCACTTGTTTCAATCGTGAAGTCGTGCCCTTTTCCATAGGAAAACTTGCACCAGGCGTAGATCTTCTGGTTAGAAGGATTGGTTGTTTTGATATAGGTAACTCGCCCCCTGTCATCATATTTGTAGTAGATATGGTTTCCGTTGGGAAGAGCTTCGGACTAAAGGAAGAACTGAGGCTGAACTCCCTTTTCTCCCTCCCCACGATAGACTCTTGTAGTTCCATCACTGCAGTGGAGCTCGAATTTGTTTTGCGTGACCCGATAAGCTTTGGTGTTGCGTAAATTGTGTTGGCCGCAGATTTCACCGCGTGAGAGATTGGTGATCCCTTTCCCATGTTTTTCAAAGTCGGGGGTAAAAAGGACATATCCTTTCCGCACATCGTGTTTTTCCCGCCGCTTTAAAATGAGAGAGGTCCCATTTGGCTCCCAGATTTGGATTCGCCGATAATCCTTTCCTCCTTTCTGTGTAATTTTTTTCGGGAGCATGCGGAGGATTTTGTGGGGAAAGAACTCCCACCCGCCGTTGTAACCACGTCCATCACCACTCACGTAGCTTCGACGGATGATGAGGGGCTCAGCCCCCTCAATTCGGAGGTCTTCCGAAAAGGCGACAAAGTCTCCCGTAAGGAGACTGACAGATTCACAAAGGGTGTTCGCGGGGTCCCCTTCGGTTGCCGCTTGGACATGCGGATCGACGAGATCCCCATGGAGAAAAGAAAGGAAGAGGAAGGCTCCTGCAAGAGTCCACTTCAAATAAGTCATGAAAAGAATTTATTCGATACAAGAAAAAAATGTCAATGAACTGGTATAGGCTAGAAGTATGGAACAATCACAGCTAGAATACCAAGCCGACTCGCTTGTCGGAAAAGTCAAACACTACCTGATCACGATGATGGGGGTCACCCTTGAAGAGGCAACAGACGAGGAGTTTTTTCGCGCGTTTTCTCTTACGCTGCGTGAAGAGATCATGATCAACTGGACGGCGACGATCCACACGATGAATACTCAAATGCCCAGGACGCTCTACTACTTATGTATGGAGTACTTGCCAGGCAGGCTTCTCGAAAACAATATTTTCAATATCCACGCCAATGACTTAATCCATGTGGTGATGAAAAAACTGGGACGGAATTTTGGGAAGATCCTAAGGATCGAACAGGACCCAGCTCTTGGAAATGGCGGACTTGGGCGGCTCGCTTCTTGTTTGATGGACTCGCTTGCCACGCAGCAGTATCCCGCGATGGGGTACGGGCTCCGCTACCAGTATGGGATTTTCGAGCAGGAGGTTCACGACGGAGTTCAGGTAGAGCGACCAGAAACATGGCTTCTCAACGAGAACCCCTGGGAGTTCCGAAGGGATGTCCACGCGGTCAATGTCCAGTATGCTGGGACACCGCTTGCAAGAGAAAATCACAAAGGGGTAGAGGTCTACGACCTAGAAGGCGCTGAAGAGGTGCGGGCCCTTTCCTATGACATTCCGATCATCGGTTATCGAGAGACTCCTGACTTTTCGGTGATCTCCCTTCGCCTTTGGACGACCAAAGAGTCGCCTCGCAACTTTCAACTTCAAAGATATAACGCTGGGCTTCTCGATCAGGCTGCGGAAAATACCACCTTGACTGATGTGCTCTATCCCAATGACAACCACGATGTGGGGAAACGGATCCGACTCAAGCAGGAATATCTTCTCGTTGCTGCTTCGATTGGCGATATTGTCAGTCACTTTTATGAGCGGACCCAGGATATGAGTCTTTTTGCCGACAAGGTGAGGATCCATATCAACGATACCCATCCAGCTCTTGCTGTTGCTGAGTTGATGCATATTCTTCTGAGAGACCACAACTTTGGTTGGGGAGAAGCGTTTGAGGTAGTGAAGACTTGCTGCAACTACACCAACCACACCGTCTTGAAAGAGGCGCTCGAAGAGTGGAATGAGACGCGTCTCCAGGAGCTCCTTCCTTGCCATTACCAGATTATTCAGCGGCTCAATCGGGATTTTTGCGATAAGATCCGGAAGAAGTTTCCAGGCGATGAGGCGAAAGTACAGCGTATGTCGTTCATCGAAGGGGGGCAGATCAAGATGGCAAACCTCTCGATTTATGGAGCCCACAAAGTGAACGGGGTAGCTGCTCTCCACACCGAGATCATTAAAAAAGACATCTTCAAAGACTTCTATGAGATGTACCCTGACAAATTCATCAACGTGACCAATGGGGTGACTCAAAGGCGTTGGCTCAATTCATCGAACCCCCTTCTTGCCGAGTTCATCTCTAAGAGGATAGGGAAAGGGTGGATTACCGACCTCAAAGAGCTCAAAAAACTCTCCCCCTTCGCTTCCGAGAAGGAGTCGCAAGATGAGTTCCTCACGATCAAGCGGGCGAACAAGCGAGCATTTGCTGACTTCCTCCGAATGTACAACCCCCTTTACAACGAGAAAGGCAAGCTTAGCGGGATGACCGATCCGTTCAATGAAGAGGCTCTCTTCGATATTCAGATCAAACGGATCCATGAGTACAAGCGGCAGCTGATGAACGCGATCCATGCAGTGATCCTCTACCAAGAGCTGAAGGAAAATCCCGATGCGCGAGCGATCGAGCGGATGGTGGTGATCGGGGGGAAAGCAGCGCCGGGCTACCGCATGGCTAAAAACATCATTCAGCTCATCTGTCGCCTTGGCCAAAAGGTAGATGCCGACCTTCAGGTTAGAAACAAGCTCCGAGTGGTCTACTATGCTAACTACAATGCTTCTCGAGCTGAGAAGATCATCCCTGCCGCCGATCTCTCTGAGCAGATCTCCTGTGCCGGGATGGAAGCTTCGGGGACCGGAAACATGAAGCTTTCCCTCAACGGGGCACTCACGATTGGAACTGAAGATGGAGCGAGCATCGAGATGCATCGGGACATCACCGACGAGTGGTGGCCATTTGGTTTTGGGCAGCTTGCTGAAGAAAATGCAAAAATGTGGGCTGATGGGGGTTATAACCCTCAGGCGATTTGTGATGCCCATCCCTATATCCAAAAGGCGATGACGGCCTTGACGGATCGCTCTCTTGCCGAGAATGATCAAGAACATGAGGCGTTTCTTGAGATCTATCGTGCGCTTCTTGAGCCGATGGATGGGAGGATGGCTGATCGGTATTTCGTCCTGAACGATTTGCCGAGTTATTATGAGACGCAGAAGAAAGCGGAGAAGCTCTATTTAGAGCCCAATCGCTGGGCCGAATACGCCCTTCAGAACATCGCCCATATGTACCGGTTTTCTACCGATGAGTCGATTAACACCTATGCAAAGGACATTTGGGGATTAACCAAATGTCCTGTAGATAAGGAAGAGTTGGCTCGCGTTCGCCAGCAGTATAGCGAACATGATAAGTGCCGGATCTTTTAGTTTTCTTTTTTGCGCAGAGCCTTCATTGCTTCAGGAGTAGTTGCTCCTGCTACAGCAAAGGCGGTAGGTTGCCTACTGGAGCCCTCGACACTCTGTCTTTGTTTAGTGATATCTTTTTCTAGGCGCCCTTCTTTAGCTTGCAGAGTTGCGGCTGGCAGCAGAGGTGCCGGTAGCGCAGGAGCTATTGGAGCTTGAGCAATGGGTTGAAGGAGGTGGAGTTGCCTTTGTTCGCTCCCTTCAAGGAACTGTCGAGATAGCCTTTCTACTGCAGCGCAGTCCACTTTAAAACTTGAGTTGCGGCTCCTGTCGGCAATCAAAAATCCGATGCCAAAGAGTGTACTAGCTACAAGAGTCACCGTTCCAATAGTAGGGAGATATTCAGAGTTTTTGATTGTGCCTCCAGCTAAGACGGCCCCTCCAAGGATGAGCCCAGTGTAGATAGTCATTCTTCGCTTAATGGATTGGTAGAGTTGCTTGTCTACTGCAGTTTTTGCTTGGACAAGATCACGGAAGCACTGTTGGAGATTGGGAGCATGCTTTAGCTCTTGAGGAAATCCTTTCTGAACCGATTGATCCATTAGATTTGTCTTTGAAAGAGTCTTGGTTCGGGCGTGCAAAGTAGTGACTTCGGCAGCTGCTCCGATCACACCCACTGCGAGACAGGCGAGACCTGCCAAAATAGCAGCTGAATTATCTTTTTCCTCGTCCTTTTTCTTTTCGGATTTGCTTATCCCACTTCGGTAAGCTCCATCAGAGCGATCGTTGTAGTGATGATGGTGGGTCACGCTATTATTTATATAGGGGGCAGGAGCATAAACAACTCCTCTTTCAGGAGTGAAATAGGGAGTAACTAGATCTAGTGAATTTTGAGCAAATTCTCTTAATTGTTCAATGGAAGGCAATTTTGTCTCCTGGTTATTTGTTTGGTTATTATTGTGTCTGCTTAAACGAATTATTCAATGCATAAAAATAATTGCATAGTGAATTAATTTTTGAATTTTTTATAGAAGCAAATAGCTTGTAGATAAAGCTGAGATGGCTCGTGTTCGCCAGGGATGTAGCGAACACGATCAAGGCTGGATTTTTTAATCGCCTCTTTTCACAGTTTGTATAAGCAGCTTTCTCACTTCCTTAGATAATTTACTACTTTCGTAACATCCCGCGGCAGCAAGCGGCGTAGCGGCATGCTGTCCCTTGGTGCTGCGTGTAAAGTCTCTACTTGGACCAGGACCTTCAGTATGAGTTTGAGATTGTGGGGCTGCCTGGGGAACCGGTAATGCGGGCTGTTTTGGGATGGCTTGGGAAGCGGTTTTACTAGTCGTTTGTGTCTTTGAGGCACTCTTCTTAACTCGGTCTTGAAGAGGCTTGGGGGGAGTTTGTTTTGAGCAGCAGGTGTTTTTAAGAGATACGAGCAGTCCGAGTGTGAGGACTCCGGCTCCAACTGTTTGGATCATGTTCTCTTGATCGAGAAGGGATTCGCAGTTCTCAGAACTAAGAAAAGCCTCGCAATAATAGAGTACAGTACTGTTTTGTGAAGAAATTGAATTAAAGCTCATTTTTACATACTCTTTGTTGTTTGTAATGTATATATATTAAATCAACTGAGGCTTTGTTTTCAATATTGAAGTCAGGATTTGACGTATTTGATGATGAGAGCTTGAAGCTTTTTGTCGATGTCTTTAACCTCTTTACCGTCAAGGGAGAGTCCCCATTTATCAAGAAGTTTTTTTATAGGTGCATTTTTTTTGAAGCTTTATTAGGACGCTTATATTGGCTTGTGGACCGATGAGTCGATCAATACCTATGCAAAGGACATTTGGAGATTAACCAAATGTCCTGTAGATAAGGAAGAGTTGGCTCGCGTTCGCCAGCAGTATAGCGAACACGATAATTGCCGGATCTTTTAACTACTGTTCGGAGTTTTCTTAAGGTTTGCTCTCAGCGTAGCAGGGTCGACTGCTCCTATTGCAGAGAAAGGGGTGTGGGCCATATTGCCCTCATTAGCCGATCTTTCTGAAGGAATGCTAGTTTCACGATGCTGAGGTGTTGGCGCCGCCGCGGTGGTCTGCTTGGCTGGAGTTGGAGCAGCTGCTACAGAAGTAGATGAATGCGCTGTAGGCTGTCTTGCGGGCGCTGGGGTAGTTGGGATAGAAGTAGAAGGAGCTGCTTTTGTTGAGCGTTTTGCCGGAGCAGGAGCAGCTGCTACAGAAGTAGGTGAATGCGCTGCAGTAGCTGGAATAGAAGTAGAAGGAGTTGCTTTTGTTGAGTTGGTAGTTTTGCGCTTCTTTGTTTTTTTAGCTTTTGCACGTGCGTCTTGGACGTCTTTCCAAGCATCATCATGTCGATCGGCAAGATTGGGAAAATTTTCCTCAGTGTAATATTCAGGAAATGCTGCGATCTCTTTATCTACGGCTTGTTTGTCTTTTGTCGACAGTGACAAATATGTCTCGGATGGAGCTGTCCTAGCTAGAGCTTCTGCAGCTTCTTTGGTCGCTTTAGCGGCAGCAGACTCTTGCTCGATAGCTCTTTGGGCAGCAGCAGCGGCTTCTTGAGCTTCTGCAGCTTTGTTCATTATGGATTTCCAGCTGATACTCAAAATTTTGGCAGGGGTAAAGTCGATTTTGTAAACGTCTGCCTCCCAGCCAAGTGCACTCAGACGATTCTCAACAATTTCTCTGAGAACATCCATTATTTTATCTTGTGGCACCTTGCTATTTGCTATTATTTCTCGATCAACCATTTCAGAGTTGTTAGTGCTAACGGCAGTTCTAACGTCTTCAAAGAAGCTTTTCCATTTGTTTCGTAAGATTTCTTCGGGAGAAAGGGCTTTGGCGACAGAAGATTTCCCCTCAGGTTTGAGTTTTGGTGTTTGGGCAGCTCCTTGTAGTTGCTTATCCTTGTTAGGCATTTGCGCTGCCACAGAAGTGGGTGAAGCGGGAGCAGGAAGAGCTGTCACAGTGGCAGTTTGAACTGCTTGTTTGCTTGGAGTAGGAGTTGCTTTGGTAGAGGTTTTAGTAGTAGTTTGTGCTTGTGAGGTACTCTTGCTAACTCGGCCTTCAAGTGATTTAGGGGGAGTTTGTCCTGAGCAACAGGTGTTTTTAAGAAACAAAAGCAGCCCGATTCCAAGAACACCGGCTCCAGCTATTTGGGGTATATTCTCTTGATCAAGAAGAAACTCACAGGTTTCAGAACTAAGAAAAGTTTCGCAATATGAGAGCATAATATTATTTTCTTGAGAAATTAGATTAGATTTCATTTTTATTTACCCTTGTTTGTTCATTTTGGTGTGAATTATAAAAGAGTGCAGTCTTTGTTTTTAATATTGAAGTCAGGATTTGACGTATTTGATGATGAGAGCTTGGAGCTTTTTATCGATGTCCTTAACCTCTTTACCATCAGGGGAGAGTCCCCACTTATCAAGAAGTTTTTTATAGGTGCCCTTTTTTTGAAGCTTTTTAAGGCCTCGATTGAAGCGGATATGGAGCTCGGGATGGTCGCCGCGGAGGGTAAGGAGGCGTACTCCCTCATCGGAGAGGGGATTGCTGGCGATTTTGAGCTGCTTGCTCCATAGGTTGCGAATATATTTTTGAGTGATTAGGACGTTCAGGACGCTGGCGTCGACCTGTTGTTTGAAGAGTCCATCAAGAGCAAGGGGTATCGAGTCAAAAGCCCTTAAGATCACGTCGGGGTAGGTCTGGAGAATGAGGGTGGCACTTGAGCGGGGGACGATGCCGATTTCTTTTCCTTTGAGCTGGGTGACGTTTTTGATCTTTGACTTCATGGGGACGACGAGGACCGGGCCGGTAAGAAGGAAAGGGTCCGAAAAGGAGTACTTATCGAGGTTGAAGATGTAGGGAGGGAGGGAGCTGGCGGCTCCTGAATACTGTTTTTTGCGGAGTCCTTCGAGAAGGTTATCCCAGTTCATGTAGACGATGGAGAGTTCGAGGTTTTCTTTTTTGGCGATGGTGGCGAACAGTTCTATGGTGAAGGCAAGAAGGGGTTTCTCTTGGCCCGCGAGCTCGAGTGGGTACCAATAGGGATCAAGCCCTATGGTGTAGTGCTCGGTTTTGAGTCCTTGTTTGCACCCTGCCGAAAGGATAAGAATTAGGAGGAATAGGAGTTGCCTCATAGTCACATCTATAGCAACTCAAGAGATTATGGAGGAGACATTTCTATCTCCTCCAAGGAGTAAGCTACTTTCCGGAAGCAGCGGCGGCTAGCGCTTTCTGATAAAGATTGGAGAGCCCGGGAATTACCTTAGCCAATCGACCACAATCATCTGCATCCTCGACTAGAGATTGGAATTCTTCGAGAATTGCCATACGATATTTATCATCCGAGCCAGTTTTTGCTAGAAGCTCTTGGCAGAGTTTAGGCCCGAGTGTTTTCAATACGCCGCTAAAGAGTTTTGTGTTGAATTCCTTCTCACTGAAATCACCGGCTGATGTAAGGATATCTGAAGTAGCCCAAACAAGTCGGTTTAGACTCTTGCCAGTATCTTCGGTAGCCATTCTTTCTAGCTGTCTCATCATGGGCGCGTATATGGTTTGTTCTGCAGGAAGTTGATCGCGGAGGTCCCGCCAAAACGGAATGAGAGTTGCGGGCTCTTTTTCCCAATCATCACATTGCTTGGGAAGAGTTGTTTCAAAGTATGTTCGGAGGTTTGCTAGATCCTCCTCTGCATCTTCGGTAGCCTTTGCTTTTTTCAATTTCCCGGACATATCTGCTGCGAACTTTCGGAGGGTAGAAATAAGTAGTTTAGCAACCTCAGGGGAGTCGATTTTTCTATAGTCATCTAAAATCGTCATGAATTCATCTGTGCATACACCTTTCAACTTGCCCAATAGCAATTGGCACTTGTCAGGATTTTTTAGGAGCATGTCGAAGCAGGTCTTTGGATCCTTTAGGAAAGAACGAGCGAGATCACGCACGACTCCAACCTGATTTTCATTATAGAGGTCGTCAAACTCCTCTGAATCCCTCATCAACAATTTAAAGGCTTCAATTCCGGTATCTTCACTTGGACAGCAGCAGAAGAACCAGGCGAGCCAGTTGTAGGTTGCTGTAAAAGGAGCGGATACATATCCCCACATTTTTGAAAGGAATGAAGGTTTGCCCTCTTCATCAGCGAGCTTGATGGAGCTGCTTACGAAAAAATCAGACCGCGGAGCTGAGGGTTGATTACAGGTAGGGAGTGCTTCCCTTTGGGAGATGCTTTGCATCGTCGATGTTAGAATTTTCATGTATGGGCCTCCGTAAAATTTGAATTTCAGTGGGAGCATAAAGGAAATTTAAAAATCATGCAAAGAAAAAAGTGATTTTACGCAAGGATGAGCCGGAGGAGGTAGTAGCAGAGGATGCTCATCAGAGCGCTTGCTGGTAGAGTGATCACCCAGGAGAGGGCGATCTCTTTAACGATACGCAAGTTTAGTGCGCGAATTCCCCGAGCGAATCCGACGCCAAGGACGGCACCAACGAGGCAGTGGGTAGTAGAGATAGGGAGTCCAAGCTTAGAGGCGAAAATAATGGTGATCGCTGCACCAAACTCGGCAGAGAACCCCCGAGTTGGAGTGAGCTCGGTAATTTTTCGGCCGATCGTTTCGATGACACGCCAGCCCCAGGTAGCAAGACCGATGACGATTCCGACTCCGCCAAAGATAAGGAGCCATGAGGGAATCGCGTGAGCTTGAGTAACCACGCCATTTTTAATCGCATCGAGGACGGTTGCAATCGGGGCAATCGCATTCGCGACATCGTTGGCCCCATGGGCAAAGGCGACGAAGCAGGCGCTGATGATTTGCATGTACCCAAAGGATTTTTCAACAAGGAGGTATTCTGAGGTCCGCTCGGGAAAGCTGGTTTTTTTGCGCATTTCCCTTTTAAGTCCGTGCATTTCCTCGAGAAGCTGGGTGATTTTCGCATGGTTTTCATCGATGGATCCGGTCCGTACACGGCGCAAGTGCTTGATCGCTTTTTCTAGGCTAATGACTGAAAAGGGGAGACTTTGGCTAGCTGGTTTGAGCGAGGTTTTGGGAGTAGGGATCCGCCTTACGGTAAGGAGTCCTACTCCGGATGCAATCCCTCCGAAGGCAATGCTTGTAAGGATAGCTTGTGGGACGGTGAGAGTTAAGTCAAATCGGCCAAAGCCGTTAAAGATGAGGCTTAAGGCAAAGGAGCCGAAGACGAAAAAGAGGAGGAGAGGGATAAATCGCTTTGTGGCCAGGGTGGGGTTGAGGGCATAGAGGATTTTTCTCTGTAGGATGCTGAAAATGAAATAGGAAATGAACCCACTCAGTAGAGGGGAGAGGACCCAGCTGATTGCAATGGAGCCGATCATGCCCCACTGGATACCTGCCCATCCTAAGGAGAGGACACCAAACCCGACAATGGCTCCAATGATTGCATGGGTAGTTGAGACTGGGAGTCTGAAATAGGAGGCCAACTGGAGCCAGATCCCCGTCCCTAGGAGGGCACCACACATACCGAAGATGAGAGTCTGGGGATCGGAGACAAAGAGGCTTACGTCGATCAGCTCTTTTTGAATCGTTTCCGAGACGTGGCCGCCGACAAAAAAGGCGCCTGAAAACTCCAAAATGGCGGCGATGATGACTGCTCTGCGTAGGGTCAGCGCTCCTGATCCGACAGAGGTTCCCATCGCATTGGAGACGTCATTCGCTCCAATGTTCCATGCCATGTAGAACCCGATGGCAAGGGTAATAAATTTGAGAAGGGTTTCAACTTCCATGACTATTTCAGCTCAAGGACCATCCGGATGCGGTTTGCGAGTTTTTCAGACACTTGGGCGATCGCATCAATATCCTCGATCAGCCGTAGCCAGTGAAAAAAGGCTGGGGTAGAGAGGGCTTCTCCTTGAGAATAGAGTTTTTTGAGGATCTTGTATTTTTGCTTTTGGGCTAAATGCTCTTTGAAGGCGGTCTCTTCAATCATTGTTTTTACTTTTTCTGCTTCGATTCCTCCAAAAGAGGACTCAAGGAGTTCATCGATCTCTTCAATGATTCGTTTAGTGTCCCAAAATACCTCAGAACATTTTTGGAAGAAGGCGGAGAGGTCTTCTTGGAATAGATCGAGGCCATCGAGAGTGCGGAGGGTGAGAGTGATCCCCGCATCTTCGGCCTGGTCGGCGATCGAGTCTTGGAGAGACAGGATCTCAAGAAAGTGGGACCGATCGATCGGCATGAACAGGCTTTTAGGTAGGTGGTTTCGGATGTCGTTTTTGGTGAGGTCGGCTTCGTGTTCGAGCTGGGAAAGGTCTTCAACCAGGCGCTCGATTTTGTCGGTTTCCCCTTTAGAGAGAGCTTCGAGGATTTTGGTCAGCTTTTCAATGCAGCTGGCCACTTTCCCCATGTGGGATTGAAGGGGAGCAAAGGGGGATTTTCCGAAGAGGCGGGCTATTGTTAACATAGAATCGTTAGGATAGCCGATCCGTCAATTTTTGAATATCGCTTGCTTCTCTTTTTCTGTCATTTCTCGAAAAGAGCCTTCAGGGAGGGTGCCAAGCGGGAGGGCTCCGATTCGGATTCGGGAGAGGGAAACAATATCTAGACCCGCTTTTTGGACAAAGACACGGACTTCTCGTTTTTTTCCTTCTTTGACCACCACCTTGATTGTTCCGCGGCGGACTTTCTGGCATCTCACGGGGCGGACGTAGACGTCATCGACGAAAGCGCCCTTGGAAATTCTGACCAGGTGCTCGTGCTCCACCTCTTGGACCGTTTTGACAAGGTATTCTTTTTCTATGTTCGAAGAGGGGTGGATCACCCGTTGACCAAAGTGGCCATCGTTGGTGACGACCAAGAGACCTGTCGTGTCCCTATCGAGCCGACCGACAGTGAAGAGCCGTTTGTCAGGGGGAAAGAGATCGATGACGAGCTTCTTTCTCTCCATCGGCTTGTTGCTGCAGATATAGCCAAAAGGCTTGTGGAGCATATAGTAAATTTTTTCTTGCTCGGCATGGATTTGTTGGTCGTCCACCCTCACGTCGTCGGTGTCTAGGCTCACATGGGTTTCTGGCTTGAGGATGATCTCTCCATTGACCGTCACTTTCCCATCGAAAATGAGCTGTTCACATGCCCTTCTAGAGGCAACCCCTGCGCCGGCGAGGATTTTGCTGAGTCTTTTCTTTTCCATAGGAGCAGCATACTCTATGGGGGGATATATCTCAACAAGCAGGATGGGGTGAGTGCTTAAAAAAAATATAATTATTGGCTTTTATAGAGAATTGATTAGCTCAAGGAGAGTTTTAGATGTTTCCCTACAGCCTGGGCTGCACTTGCCAATGTTTTCAAAGTCGAAGAGGATTCCGGGTCAAGAAGGCGCCGTACAGCAGATCGACTAGTCCCCATCATCTCTGCAAGTTCTTCTTTTTTAAGACTTTGTTTTTTTAGCTCTTGTTCAAGTTGAAACACAAAAACGCGCTTAGCTGCAATCGACTCGGACTCTTCAAGAAGGTTTTCCTCTTTGAGAAAATCGTCAAAGTCAGATCCAAAATGTCGGCTTTTTTTCTTTTTATTCATCTTTTTTAATGTACCATTTTTGGTACATTTTTAGCAAAAAAATAGCTGCCCTGAGATGCGGCTACTACTCTGCCGATTTCTTGGTTGCAACAAGGAGTTTGGGAATAACCCCCTACTTCATGTATCCTTATGCAAAAAGGAGAAACCTATGCCCTTACCCAGTAAATTAATCCTCATGCGTCATGGCCAGTCAGAATGGAACAAGCGCAATCTCTTCACAGGATGGGTGGATATCCCTTTGAGCTGGGAGGGAGTGAAAGAGGCGATCAAGGCGGGGGAGCGGCTTGCCGATATTCCGATCGATGTGATCTTCATCTCCTCGCTGATCCGAGCGCAGATGACGGCGATGATTGCAATGAGTGAACACAAAGGGGGAAAGGTCCCTGTGATCCTTCACACGGGTCAGGGAAAACTTGACGAGTGGGGAAAGATCGAAAATCCTGCAGCGGCTGCCACCACGATCCCGGTGATTCAGGCTTGGCAGCTCAATGAGCGGATGTACGGAGACCTCCAAGGGCTTAACAAGCAGGAGACAATGGATAAGTACGGCAAAGATCAGGTGCAAATCTGGCGACGTAGCTACGACACGCCTCCTCCGAATGGAGAGTGCCTTGCAGATACAGCAGCGCGGGCGATCCCTTATTGCCAGGAAAATGTAGTTCCCCACCTTGCGAGTGGGAAAAATGCCTTTATCTCGGCCCATGGAAACTCTCTTCGTGCGATCATCATGCATCTTGAAAACCTTTCGAAAGAAGAAGTCTTGAAGCTCGAGCTTGCGACAGGCCAGCCGATCATCTACGAATATGAAGGGGGCGTCTTTACGAAAGGAGATGGCTGATTGGATTTTTCTTGACCACCACACCAAAAGCCCTCCCTCTCGAAAAATCACCGAGCAGATGGGGAAAGACCTCCAGAACCAGTGGATCTTCGGAGAAGAAAAGAAGGAGAAAATCGGGCAGGAGATTGCTAGCCTCTTTGGCATGGACAAGGGTCAGCTCCACCTTGCCTCTTCTGGAGCGGAGAGCCATTTCCAGATCCTTCTTTCTCATTACATCGACACGATTCGGGAAACGGGGCGTACCCATATTCTCACTCCAGAGACTGAGATGGAGAGCATCACCAAAGGGATCCATCGCCTCGAAAAGTTTGAAGTGCAAGGAAAAAAGCTCCCGGTCAATGCGAATGGTCAGCTCACTCGCAGGGTTCTCGAAGAAACTGTGCGACCCCGGAGCAGTCTATTAACCCTCTCTTGGGCACACCCGTTAACGGGAGTGGTCCAACCAATCCATGATCTTCTAGAAGTGTGCCGAGAACATGACATCCGCGTCCATCTCGATATTAGCGCAGCCGTTGGCAAGCTCTATCTTCCCCTTGGAGGTTTAGAGATCGACTACCTTACTTTTGATGGGGGACTTCTTCATTGCCCGATGCCCATCGGAGCGACCCTTGTCAAAGAGGGGGGAAAGCTTGCTCCACTTTCTTACAGCGGAGTGAGCCAGCCTTATGCCACCTTTTCGGCGATCGCCTCTGCAGCAACGAGTGCTCAGGAAAAGATCGACACCTACGCCATGGAAGTGGCAAGGCTCCGCGATCTTTTTGAGCAGAAGTTAGCGGACATGGGCGGGACTCTCTATTTCCAAGAAGTGGAGAGACTCCCCAACACAATCGTCGTCTCCTTCCCAAACATCCATGGAGAGCATCTCCTCTTTCATCTAAAGCGAAGAGGGCTCCTTGCGACGAATGGAAAGGGGAAGCTGGCCAAGATTTTACAACAGAGTGGAGTGGATCCGATTCAGGCCCACGCGGCGATCAGCTTGACTCTCTCCGATCTGACAACGGATGAAGAGATCGACAAAGCGGCCGAGCTCATCCAAGAACTGACTCTAAAACTCCAACCCCTCTATGCCCATGCAGACAGCAAATAAGGGGCTCACCACCCAGATTGAAAATCCCCGAAGTGTTGGTTATTTCACGGCAGGTGAGGCTGAGAAAAAGGGGATGCGCCTTGCCGTTGGAAAAGGGGGCGCAAAAGAGCACGGTCATCTCGTCACTCTCTTTTTTCTCGTTGATGAAGAGGACGGAGTGATTGCCGATGCGAAGTTCCAGGTGTTTGGCCCTCCGCTGCTCGTTGCCGTCTGCGAAGTGGTTTGTGGTCTTGTTGTTCGTAAAAACTATCTCCAGACTCGCCGCCTATCTGCCGATCTAATCGAGAAGGAAGTGGGGGGACTCCCAGCTGAAGGGGCCGTTTTTTTCAATGTGCTTCTTGAAGCGATGGATGAAGCAACCGAAGGGTGCATGGATATTCCGATTGAGGATGTCTATGTGGCGCCACCCGATATGGAAGGGGGCGATCGGCAGGTCTATCCTGGCTGGGAAGAGCTTTCCGATGCGCAGAAAAAAGAGGTGATCTCCCAGGTGGTGGCAGCCGATATAGCTCCCTATGTGGAGCTTGATGCCGGAGGCGTCGAAGTAGTGAAGGTAGAAGAGAACCGGGTTACGATCGCTTATAGTGGCAACTGCACCAGCTGTTTCTCAGCGACGGGAGCCACCCTTGATTCGATCGGCAACATCTTGCGCCATAAAGTCTATCCCGACCTGATGGTCACTCCCGATATGAGCTTATTGTCCCAGGCGTAAATGAGTAATCTCCCCTGAGGAGAAGATGTGCGTTGTCCCATCTTCAGATTGGACGATCAGCGCACCCTCTTGAGAAAGCCCTTCCAAGATCCCCTCCACCGTTTTCTCTCCAAGATGGCACGAGATCTTCTCCCCCTTGTAAGCAAGGCACCGTTCCATCGCTGCTTTGAAGGGGGGAAACCCCTCTTCTTGGAGAAGCTGGAAGTTTGCTTGAAATCGCTCAATAATTCTATCTCGCAGTTCGTCTAAATGCCAGCGCTTTCCTGTGGTCTCGAAGAGAGAGGTGGTTTCTTGCTCGATCTCAATGGGCGCATTCACATTCACACCGATCCCAAGGGCAAGGCCGGTGGCTTGCTCATGGGGGAAGGCTTCGACGAGGACGCCGCTGAGTTTTTTTCCGTCGATGAGGAGGTCATTTGGCCATTTGATCTGCGGGGATAGCCCTTCTTTTTCGAGGCATTGCCATAGGGAGAAGGTGAGGATTTGGGCTAAGTGGGGCAGAAGGGGGCTGTTTAAAGGGAGAGAGAAGGCGAGGGTGAGGTGGAGGTTTCCCTTTTTGGAGGCCCAGGCTCTGCCGTATCGCCCATGGCCAGCTGTCTGGCGACCTGCTGTGATGCAGGTGAGCATTTGCGGATTTAGCTCGTCAAAATGGGTTTTGGCCCATGTGTTTGTTGAGTCGATTTCTTCGAAATGTACATAGTGGACTTCCATCATCTTCATGAGTATAGTTAAATCGATATCGATGTGGAACTATAAAAATCTCAGACGTCTTGATTTTCGCCTTGTAGCGATTCTCATCCTCTTGATGGGGTTGAGTCTGCTCGTGCTCAGCTCGACTACTTCACCTGCGGTGGATGGGGAGTGGGCCGGAGTGATCACCCCTCATGTAAAAAAGCAGGTTCAGTTTTTTCTGGTTGGGTGGATCGCCTTTCTCTTCTTGAGTGGGATCGACTATCATAAGCTCCGCGATTGGACTTGGATCCTCTATGTGGGGATGCTTGTGGCTTTGCTGGGTCTCTTTTTTGTCCCGTCGATTCAGAATGTCCATAGGTGGTACCGGATCGGGGGATTTACCCTCCAGCCTTCGGAACATGCCAAACTGATCGTGGTTCTTGCTCTCAGTTGGTTCTTGGAGAAGAAGGGAGCTAAAACGGTCGAGTGGAAGACGGTTTTCCAGGGGCTGGCTGTTCTGATGGTCCCTTTTGCTCTTATCTACAAGCAGCCAGATCTTGGAACTGCGCTTGTTCTTCTGCCGATTGGCCTGGGGATGTTCTACTTTGGGAAGATCAGAAGAGGGGTTCTGGTATTGATGGGGTCGGTTGCTCTTTTGGGGCTTTCGGTGAGTACTCTCCTATTTTTCAACATTCTCGATCATGAAGAGCTCAGGCCTTTCGCCACTAAGGTGATCAAAGAATATCAGTATGAGCGGCTTAACCCCAACACCTACCATCAGAAGGCGGCCCAGACGGCGATCGCGCTGGGGGGTGTTTGGGGAACTGGATGGCGCAAAAGTGAATTCACCAGAGGGCAATGGCTTCCAGCTGCTCATACAGATTCGGTCTTTCCCGCCTTTGCTGAGGAGTTTGGCCTTGTGGGTGTGGCACTTATGATGGCTCTCTTCGTTGGACTCATTGCTAGGGCGTTGCGCGTAGCGGCGGTGGCAAAGGACTCTTTTGGCCGGCTTCTTGCCGCAGGGATTGCTATTTATTTGGCTATCCATATTGTTATGAACTTAGGGATGATGAGCGGTTTCCTCCCCATTACAGGGGTCCCTTTGGTGGTGATCTCCTATGGTGGGTCATCTATTTTAGCAATCATGAGTGCTCTAGGGATTCTGCAGAGCATTTACACTAGAAGGTTTACATTTTCATGAGCGATCATGCATTTCTCTTTACGCAAAAGGATTGGCTAGGCGAGGGGACGATTCAACTCTCGAATGTCGAAGATGAACTCAAGTTCTACACCCGCTGGAACATGGATGGTGCCGATGCAGGGGGAGAGATCAGTGCTGTACAAGAGGTGCAGATCCAGGGGATTTCTGATGTGATGCTCAACCAGTTCATGCTCCGCTCGGTTACATCGAATGGTTTTTCTCTCGAGCTTGAGAACGCGTCTCTCGGCTTGATCACTGGGAAGGGGATCGTAAAGGATGATCTGATCGCTTGGGAATATCGAGACCCAGAGATGGGGTTTGATGGATTTGAGTTTTATGAGAGGCAGAAAGATGGGAGTTACATCTTGCGGGCCGAGTATGCGACACCTGATCAGACTCGGACGATTATTCAGGGACGCATCTGGCAGAAGGGGGAGAAGTGAAACTTCAGTATGTGATGAGTCTGATTTTTCTCGTCGGTTGTGCAAGCCACTCCGATGCGATGACTCGTCTAGATTATAATGAGGTGACCCTTGGAACTCCGATCGATGAGGTAACAAGACGACTTGGCGAGCCCTATGCGATCCACGATCGCGGTCATGGGATCGAAGAGTACGAGTACATCGAGAGGGTTTCGATGAACAACGAGCTCGTGTACGAGAACCACTATTTCCTTCGGGTAGTCAATGGGCAGGTGGTGGAGAAGCGGACTAAAGAAGAGACCCGCCCACCCTATGATCAGCTCTGGCAGACCGATCCTAATTATCCTTCGTATCCTTAATCTTATTTCCCTCTCAAAAGAGTGAATCCATCTAGAATCTCCGATGCTTCATCAATGAGGGACTCATCTGATGGGTCACCTTGAGTAACGACTCCAACAAAGAAACTTCCAAAATACTTAATGTAATTTATGTAGTGCCTAGTTTTTCCTTTTGGTGGAGAGGCCATGCCCCAAGTAAGAATAAGGTCTCTTTGAGGAAATGGTTGCCCACCACGGGGAGGTGTGTTGCACAACTCTCTATGAGCCGACAAGCAGAAACTTGAAAAACAAAAAGGCATAAGCGTAAACTCTCTAGCTTGTACACAAAAGGAGCTCGCTTA
>Ga0180438_10002592_pt1 | contig 29085 bp, 38 predicted proteins | sample SS_ome_12_FD_132455 | JGI IMG/M metagenome (GOLD analysis project Ga0180438, IMG submission 132455) | Hypersaline lake sediment archaeal communities from the Salton Sea, California, USA - SS_3_D_2 metaG | ecosystem: Environmental > Aquatic > Non-marine Saline and Alkaline > Hypersaline >...
ATTCAATAATGCCCTGACCGCAGTTGCCAGAGAATCAGAGCCTGAGAGGCAGAGAGAACTTGAAACGATAGCGGGGTCAATGCTTGGAATTTAGGAATATAGCCGTATATTTGGGTATGATTCAGCTCAGTGAACATATCCGAACTCTTAACCTTAAGACCTTGCCCGAGGGCGAAGGAGAGAGGAACACCCCTATTCGTAGGGGTGCTCCGCTCCTTAGCGTTAGGGATGAGGATACGGGTATTGAACTCGCTTTCTTAAGTCTAAATTAATTATGAAAACAGATTTTATTTATTTACTGAAAGACGGTAGCGTAGACAGCGTATTCGGAAATCTTAAAACTCTGGTTGAGTCAATAAACAGCTTAAAGGATTATAAAATAATCGGATCATCATTGCGAGGAAGCAAGAATGACGAGATATTTTTTAATGGCTATGTTATAAAAAGACTCCCCGTTGTTCGTGCTCCGTACTTAAAACGAGCATGAAAATATGAGACATAACGAATTAACTGTCGGAGAGGTACGAGCAATGTACTTCGACGCTTCCGCATTAACTCTTCCACCCGTTCCTTTATATAGGATGGATGTGAAGGGAGATCGTCATTACTTTAGTGTTAATGATGAAGGGCAACCGGAATTTTATACGGGCGTAACAACCTTAACTTCCCGGATGCTCCCTAAAGACGAACACCTTATTAAATGGATTGCTGATAAGGGATACGATGCCGCTATAGCCTATCGAAACGAAAGAGGAAAGTACGGAACTCTTATGCATACGTTATTTGCCTCTTTTCTGATTGATAGAACGATTAACCTTGATATGGTAGACTCTTATGTGTCCGAGTACTGTACGAGGGAGAGATTGGATGTAAACGAGTTTATTTGGAGTGAAGACCTGAAGCAGGATCTTCTTGCCCTCGCACAATGGGTACAGGATTACAACGTCAGACCTCTAGCGATAGAGATCTCCTTGTGCGATCCCGAGACGGGGATAGCAGGAACAGTAGATATGCCCTGTATTATGGATATACCTACAGAGGGCGATTGGGGAGAGAAGTACGCCTCAGGAGCGAGGAAAGGAGAAGTGAAGATAACAAAGAAAGCTATTCCGTATGCCTGTATCGTAGATTTCAAGTCAGGCAGGAATTATCCCGGTGGGGAAGCGAATGCGGCTCAGCTTAGATTATATGAGAAACTTCTCAGGGCGAACTTCCCGAATATATTTGATCTCTTAACTCCAGATCAGTTTGTGCATACCTTCCAGAATCATATTAAGCTATTCAATTGGTCTCCTAAAGATTGGAGGACGACACCGGGGTATAACCTTACGGATCAAACGAGTGCTTTCTCTGATACCGAGGCCGAGCTTATGATAGATTGGTGGAGGGTTAAGCAGGAGAGATCCCCTGTAGAAGCGAAAACGAAGGTATTTTTTAAAGGGCATCTTGACCTCGATGAAACTCTTTCGGAATACTATACTTCAAAGACTATTAACGAGATTGCCTCAGATAGACTTAATGATCTTGAAGTATCCGATATAGAGGCTTGGAAGTATGACACCCTCGAGGATCTCTTAAAACCCGCTACCGATGATCCAGAAGCTGAACTCAGTTAAGGATACTGTATATAAACTCCTGTCGGAAGATCTCAGAACGAGGGACTCCGACAGGTTGCTTATATTACGGGTATGGGCGACTCAGAACCCGAGCCTACGAAACTCCGATTATTCCTTCCAACGGTTTGCCCTAGATTTTAAAGCCGGGGAGTATGCCGATACGGAGAGTATTCGGAGATGTAGGCAGAAGATCCAAGAACAGCACCCGGAACTTCGGGGAGCTATGTATAAGCGAAGGAAGGATGAAGAGGAAATTATGAGACAGGAGATAGGCAAGATGGAGACAGGAACTCTCTTTAATATACCTCCAAAACCTTCCTCGGAAAATAGTTTCGATAACTAAATAAAAAATAAAAAAGATGAATATAAAAGTTTGTGATCAATGCGGGATGCCTGATAATAAAGTTCCCGTATATAGGTATGTCGCTCAGCGATCTGCCAAGAAACAACGAGAGGCCGAGACAGTATTTTCGGCTGACCTTTGCGACCGTTGCTATGATAGTTTAATGGTTATAAAAGAAACACACTATTTGAAATTCAAAACTGAAAATGAAAATCTAGAATCCAATGAATCATAACAGTAGAATTATCCGGGAGCAATCCCGTACAAAAACTCGCTTCCCTCTTATCGGTAAGATCCGCATCGGGGAGAAACGAATGAACTCTCAAAACAAGGAGTATCCCGTATCGCTCGATTACTTTAAGGCTACGGGAGATTACGCCTCAAAATTCTCGGAAGCATATCCGGGGAAGCCTAATAACATCCAGATAGTTTTTATCTCTAATGAGGATTGGGAATCGTGCTACGAAGAGTTCGATGCCAGAGATCCAGAAGGAAGGAGAGCCGGATACGGAGACGGGCAGACGTTCTTTCTCTTCGATAAGAAGAGTAACGAATATGAGCCTACGCAGGACAAGGCAAAGGTGGAAGCATACTCGAAGGAGAATAAACTGAAGTGGAAGCCTACGCTGACCTTGAACTTCCTTATCCCAAAGATCAAAGGAGTATTCGGAGTATGGCAGTTTCAGACTTCCGGGGATAAATCCTCGATACAGGCAATCCGATCTATCTATGATGAGATAAAGGATCAAGCCGGGACTGTAGTCAATATCCCTTTCGACCTTACGGTTAAGAAAGTTACGAGCAATAAGCCGGGGAGCAAATCTGTTTATCCTGTAGTTAATCTTATCCCGAATATATCTTCGGATAACGTAGAGCAGTTGCGGCAGTTCCTAGAGGCAGGGCAGGATATTAAGAGGCTCGGAATGCTTACGGATGAGAAAGTAGCGGCACTCGGAGTTCATAACCCTGTAGAGGATCTCTCGGAGGAAGAGATTGAGAAGGAACTTGATTCGGTGGCTAAAGAGGTAAAACAAGAACCCGGAAATCTATTTGACGATGGCACGATTACGTAGCGTCAATACTGCCTTCTGGACAGATCCTTATATCCAAGAGGCAGAGCCGAATGTCAAACTCTTATTCCTTTACTTACTTACGAATCCTTTAACTAACCTTGCCGGGATCTATGAGATAACTATCAAACAGATAGCTTTTGATACGGATCTCGGGAAGGATACCGTTGCGGAGATCCTCACTAAATTAGAGTCAGATAAAAAAGTTTATTATCGGGAAGGGTATATCATTTTGATAAACCACCAAAAACATAATAAGCTAAATACATCTATGAAGGTAAACGTAGAGAATGTTATTTCGTCTCTCCCTTCCTCTATAAAGTCCATACTTACTGAGATAGGTACGGACTCTATACAGCCTGTAGACAGGGTGGGTACACCCTCTATAGATCCTGTAGACAAGCTCCGACAAGTTAAAGATAAAGGTAAAAGTAAAGGTAAAGAGAAAGAGAAAGCTAAAAGATCTCCGATCGGGGAGAGAGCCGCTCAATTTAGAAATTCTGTTTTTTTAATAGGGAAGGATAAATATAATAAAGCTATGCTGAATGCTTTTATAGAATATTGGAACGAGCCTAATCAGTTAAGAACTCTGTTGCGGCACGAAGGAGAGAAATATTTTGAGATCTCCCGGAGATTGGCAACGTGGTATAGCAGGGAGAAGGAACAGAAATTCGGTAAAGAGCCACCCTCGGGACAAGTTCCGAGAAAGTCTAGTAACGTAGATGATATTCTGAATGCAAATTACGATGATCCCAAGTACACCCGGGCGGCAGAGAAGAGGCTCGGAGGTACTAAAGGAATCGGGGATATAATCGAGAAGGGAGGTGGATCATGAGCGGATCTATTAGGAAAATTAGTCAAGTGGCCTTCCGTATTACTCGCTACGAGTGCGAATATACTTTCTCATTAGATGGAGATAATATCCGTATTGAGAAGCGTACATACGGGGCAGATACCGATCAGGATCTTACTATAAGACCGAAATCATTTCGTGAAATTCTCATAAAATAGGAGGTGAAAATGAACGAGAATAAAGTTATTGACTCTCTAGCTACGGAGATAGTCCGGGAGCTAAGATTGCCCGAGAATCTATGCACACCCTTTATTAAAGAAAGATTACAATGGGCGTATGTAGCCGGACACGAAGAGGGCAGAAAGTTTATGAGCCACAGAAAATCTGTAGTTCAGCTAACACTAGAGGGATCATTCGTCAAAGAGTGGCCGAGTCCTACGTATGCGGCAAAGGCTTTCGGAGTCCACCGGAATACTATTTCTAAAGTAGCGGCAGGGCAGGAACACCATAATACTGCCGTAGGCTTCAAGTGGGAATATTCAAAAGACTATTATAAGAGGCTCGAGGAAGAGAGGCTAAAAGAAATCGAGAAAATATTTCCTAGCAAAAGTCTCTAGATTTGGATTAATAGAATCAATGATCTATATTTACGACAATATGGAAAGTGGTTTTTTCATACTTGGGTTTTGAGATTAAGGCGGGTATCTGGCTTCGGCTAGGTATCCGCTTTTTTTATGCTCCTAATTTTTTTATATGAATCAAGAAGATCGAATACATACTGCCCTCTGTAGATATATCGCCCACCAATACCCGAGGGCGCTTTTTAATACAGACCTATCAGGAATACGTCTGCCTATGTCTCTGGCTCGTAAGGCGGCTCAGCTTAGATCCTCTAGGGCGTACCCCGATCTCGTTATATACGAGAGCAGAGGCAACTTCTCTGCCTTGTTTATCGAGATAAAGTCTCCCGGTACTAAGATCTGGCTCAAAGATGGATCTCTCACTAAGAATAAACATATCAGGGAGCAGGCCGAGATGTTACAGGCTCTACGAAACAGAGGCTTTCTATCTTCCTTTGCTGTAGGTCTTGACGAGGCTATAACCCTAGTGGATTGGTATTTGGATTTCAGTAAACTAGATGACCCGTATCCCTTAAAACCCTTAAAACTATGAAGACCGATAAACAAAGTAAAGTGGCAAAACTGAACGAGATAGCGGAGAAGATCCAAGAAGCCTATTTCGATATTCAGGAATTTAACGGCCTCGATACCGGAAACTCTACAAAAAGTAAATTATTGGATGCCCTAGACGGTATCGGCACTATACGCAGAAAATTATTAACCGAAGATCAAAATAAAGAAGATGGCAAAACAGATTAAAATCGAGGAATTTAACCCGGAGCGTAGAAAGCTATCCGACCTCGTAGAATTTCCAGACAACCCGAGGATCTTAACCCCGGAGCGTAGACAGTTCCTAATAGACTCAGTAAACGAGAACGGAAGGACAAACCCACCGATAATAAATACCGATAATACGGTTATCGGAGGCAATCAAAGGCTAGAGGTATTTATGGAACTCTTCGGCCCGGATCAAGAAATATGGGTAATGGTTCCACCCCGGAAGCTGACCAAGAATGAAGCCGAGAAACTTAATCTCAGGGATAATGTCTCGATAGGAAAGTGGGATGGTGATATAATCGTAGAAAAATACGATGTAGAGTATCTACGGGGAATCGGTTTTGAAGATTTTGAACTCCTTGATATGGGATATAATTTTGTATATGAAGATCCTGATGGTGAAGATCCTGACACGATCTATACTAAGAAGATTGAAGCACCTATCTATACACCCTCAGATGGTGAAACAGATATAAGAGACCTCGTAAACCAAGAGAAGTATTGGAAGCTCGTAGAAGAGGTCGAGTCAGCTAAGATCCCGGCAGATGTAAAAGCCTTCCTAAAGTTTTCTGCCGCCAGACATTTATCCTTTGACTATAGCAAAATTGCTGATTACTATGCCAAAGCACCAGAAGAGGTACAGGGATTAATGGAGAAATCTGCCCTCGTTATAATAGATTTTAATAAAGCTATTGAAAATGGATATATAGAATTGTCAAAGAAGTTAAACGATTTATTCGACCAAGACTATGCCGGGGATGAAAACTAAAAACTTTGCCGCCTTTATCCTTACACATGGAAGGCCAAACCACGTTGTAACATATAAGGCTCTACGTAGTGCAGGATACACAGGCAAAATATACCTCGTTTTAGATGATGAGGATAAAACGATTGACCTCTACAAAAAGGAATACGGGGATCAGGTTATTGTATTCTCAAAATCAAAGGTCTTGGATATAGTAAATATGGCAGACAACTTTGAAGGGACAGGATCTGTTTTGTATGCCCGTAATTATAATTGGGATCTTGCTGAGAGCCTTGGAGTCGATTATTTTATTCAGCTTGATGATGACTATAATCATTTTCGATATAAGTTCAATTCTAATATTGAATACGGAGATTGGGCGATTAAGGATCTAGATAGTGTTTTTGATTCTATCCTAGAATATTACAAGAAGATCCCTGCCCTCAGTATTGCTCTAGCTCAGGGTGGAGACTTTATCGGTGGAGAAGATGGAACTTATGCTCAGTCATTAGGAACGAGAAGGAAAGCGATGAATACTTTTATCTGTTCTACAAAAAGACGCTTTCAATTTATAGGTAGACACAACCACGATGTATCTACATATACTTTATTAGGAAGTCAAGGGCATCTATTTTTACAGCTTAATCACTTAGCTATAAATCAACTAGCAACACAGTCTCTTCCTGGAGGATTAACAGAAGTGTATAAGGAGAAAGGAACGTATATCAAATCGTTCTATACTGTAATTCATAATCCCTCTTCCGTAAAGGTTGCTACGATAGGAACAAAGTTCAAGAGAATACATCACAAGGTGAATTGGAACAAGACTGTTCCGAAGATCCTCTCAGAAGATTATAAGAAATGAAGCCGAGAAAAAACGAAACGACAGCCGTAAACCACCGGGAAGTCCTTGAAGATATTGTGCCTGTCGGTGTGCATATAGAGGATTGGAAAGAGTGGAGAGAAAAATACAATGCCGCATCCCGGCTAGAGGTACAGGAATTTCCTCCGCAGATAAATATAGAGCTAACGGGAGCCTGTAACTACAAATGTCAGTTCTGCGTACAGAGCTATATGGATAGAACAAAGGGAGAAATACGGCACGAGGATTTCAAGAAAATTATTAATGAGGCTGTATCTCTAGGAACGAGAAGTTTGAAACTGAGTAATTGGAACGAGCCGCTCCTTCATAATTACCTTGAAGATTATATACTCTATGCCCGGAAAGCAGGAATATTTAATGTCTATATCTCTTCAAATGGATCTCTACTATCAAAAGACAGGGCAGAATCCCTTATCGAAGCCGGACTAACGAAGATATTTATTTCGCTAGATGCTACAAATGAGGAAACGTACTACAGGCAACGTGGCCAGAGGAACTATAAAAAAGTAGTGGAGAACATTATGAACCTTATTGAGATCCGGGGCAAAGGTAAATTTCCTATCGTCAGGGTGAACTTTCTGAAAACCGAAATCAATAGAGGACAAGAGGGAGAGTTTGTCCGTATGTGGGAAGGCATAGCAGATATTGTAGGGATACAGATAATGAACGAACTCCCGGATAAAGAATCAGGAGTACAAAGAGAAGAGGACAGGAGAGAAAGCTACAGGTGTTCATTCCCTTTCAAGCAGTTAGTCGTAAACCATGCCGGGCAGATCCTTCCCTGCTGTGTTATGTACGGAGCAAAGATGCCTCTCGGCAATATAGCGGATATGACTCTTAAAGAGGCTTGGAACTCTCAGCAGATGAAAGACCTACAGAAACTCCATTTTGAAGGAAGGTTCGCAGAGAATCCTTATTGTAGGAGATGTATCTCAGGAAAATAATCTAAATATTTGAAGACTATGAAAACGAAAAAGAATCTCAAAACTAAAGAAGCCGCAGACCGAATGGAAGAGGCTCAAAAGAAGAGTCAAAGCATGGAAACTCCCGAGGCTATTGAACTCGCCCTCGATACGCTTACAAAGGCTCTGAAAGATACACCATACATATAGCCTATAGGCAGGATAATTACAGGATGAATACAGGCTGTATATAGGGTAACAGGAGTAACAAATTTACCAAAAAATAGAAGTGAGTGAGCAGGGAATCAGCAGACGAGATCAGATCCTTAAGAAAACGGAACAGCAAAAGCAGTTTATTAATTTTCTTACGGCTAAGATGTTTAACGTCTCAAAGGCTTGTAAGGCTTTCGGGATCTCCCGTAAAACTTATTATCAATGGCTCGATAGAGATCCTGAGTTTGCTGAGATGGTTTGGGAAGCTAGAGAAGCCGAGAAGGATATATTTGAGGATAACGTCAAGCTCCTTGCCAGAGGTATTCCGAAGGTAGATAAAGATGGGAAGCTAATCGGGTGGGTGGAACGCCCGGATACAGCCTCGGCTATCTTCTTGAATAAGACTCAGAACAAGGATAGAGGATATATCGAAGGGCCAGAGAAAGCAGACGGAACTATCGAGGACGACTCTCTGGACTTCTCCAGACTTACGCAGGATGAACGAACAATATTTTTTAATCTTCTCGAGAAAGCTACAATACAGAAGGATAGCAATATCGAGGATGCTGAAATAATAGAATAAAGCCTAATGATGCCATTTCTAGCCTCGTACATAGCAGATATAGTGTTCAGTAGTATATTACCCAAGATAAGATAATGGAAGCCGCTACGATTATAAAATCACTCCCTATAAGCAAGGTCGTTAAGATCCGTAAAGAATCTTACAAGGATTCATATTGGCGATTCTTTAAGAACGCTTGGAAGGTTATCGAGCCAGAAACTACGCTAAAGGAGAATTGGCACATGATCTATATATGTGAAGAGCTAGAGAAAGTTGCCCGTAGAATTATCTCCGGTATCCCTAGAGATGCACACCTGATTATTAACGTACCGCCTGCTACCACGAAATCTACACTAATAACGGTTGCCTTCCCGGCTTGGTGTTGGATCTTAGAACCTAGCTTGAAGATCCTAACTATGAGCTATGCCTCAGATCTCGCCCTGATCCACGCTGTAAAATCTAGGGATATTATTCAGAGTAATTGGTATCAGGATTTATTCGGAGGGATCTTCTCGCTTAAGTATGACGTAAATAAGAAATCCGAATATCAGAACGATAGATACGGACACCGGATAGCCTTCGGGGTCGGGGGTGGAGCTACCGGAAAACATGGAGACCTGAATATTTGTGATGATCCTCTTAACCCGAAGATGGCCGCTTCAGAGGCAGAGACAAAAAAAGTAAACGATTGGTGGGATAATACTATATCGAACCGCTTTACTGATCCTCTCGTAGCTCAGAAGATCCTCGTAATGCAGAGGCTATCAAAGAACGACCTTACGGGGCATTGCTTAACGAAAGGAGATAAGTACAGGCAAATATGCCTTCCTGCGGAGAAGAGCAAACATATAAAGCCTATAGAGAAAGCCTCGAAATACGTAAATGATCTATTGGATCCCGTAAGACTCTCTCGCCCTGTCCTCGAGGACTTCCGAGTGGAGCTTGGGGCGCAAGGCTACGCAGGACAGTACGGGCAGACTCCTACAGCCGAAGAGGGCAATCTCGTTAATCCTGAATGGTTTGGAAGGTTCGACATACCTACGATTATTCAAGAAGCCTTTAATCAGGGTGTAGATCTCTCTTGGGACTTCTTTATTGACTCCGCATTTACGGAGAAAACGACCAACGCTCCTACGGCTATTATGGCGGCCGCTAGGATACTCGGACACCTTTACGTAAGGCATACGCAGAGGGTATGGATGGAACTCCCCGAGCTTATTAAGTTTATCCCCGGTTATGTCTCTGCTCATGGATACTCGGAAGGATCTCGGATATTTATCGAACCAAAAGCCTCTGGACTCCCTGCGGCACAGATGTTACGTAGATATACGAAGCTGAATATTATCCTCGATACCGCACCGACTACGGATAAAGTATCTCGGCTTAAAGCCTGTCTGCCCTTTATGGAGGCAGGAAGGCAGAAACTCTTAAAGGATAGCGATTGGATAGAAATGTACTGCGGAGAGTTAAAGACATTCCCGTTCTCAGATTATAAGGACTTGACCGATATAACTACTATGGCTATAAATAGGACACAAGAACAAGACTCCGGTGGAGAGATCTTTGGAATGGAGGCGATATAATGGTGTATCTAATAACAGGCAAGGCAGGAGCAGGGAAGAGCCACTACGGAAGGGCATTAGCGGAAGAGCTAAAGAGTGTCGGCCTTGATCCGGTATATATGAGTGGAGATATATGGAGAGCCTTGAATGATACTTCCCATCCGCTATACTTTACCGATGAAGGAAGGATCGAAAACCTTATGAGCGTAGCAAAGTGGGCGGCAGATCTAGAGGAAGATGGAAAGATCCCAATACTAGCTTTCGTAGCTCCTAAAAGAAAGTGGAGATATCGGATGCGTATGAGGTGGCAAAAAAGCAAAGTGATCTACATTCCGGGCGGGGAGCTTTGGACAGGATCTAGTTATGAGATCCCCGACCTTAATGAACAAAATACACTATGTCTGAAATTAATGTAATCGTAGCTCAGAGCCGTACAGGGCATAACTTTATTTATCATCAGTTCCTATCTTGGAACACCCCGGATCAGGTCTCCCGGATAGAGGGATATTCGCCCGAGGATATTTCCGAGAATCAGGATCTTATATTCAGCCATAACAATAAGCATCTTAAATCTATCGAAGATCCCTCGCCTCGATACTTTATCGTTATCCGGGACTTCGAGAATTGGCTAGCCTCTTATCTGCTTATGAAGATAGGACACAAGGCATTCGATAACGAGACGAAGGCATATAAAGATCCAAGAGCGGTAGATCATAAGATCCGGGTATGGTTCGATATTTATTATGAGGCTATAGGCAGTACGAACTTCCTTCCTAATAAGACCGTAATTGATTACGATGAATTTAGAACATCACAGGCATTCCGCATGGAAATATGTAAAGAGACAGGCGGTATATATACCGAGGATAATCTCAATAGCGTTCCTCTAGGTGGTTCTGGAAGTAGCTTTGACGGTCTGGACTATCAGGGCCGAGGGAGCGAGATGAAAACAGGAGAGCGTAAAGAGCAAATCAAAGGATCTTTTGTCGAGAAATATTATAACGAGTTACTAAACAAATATCTATTAAAACTATGAAACGATTATTTTTATTCTTATCCCTAGCTACGCTGATACGCTGTACTTGCCTTCCGCAGATACCGCCTCAATATGCTTACGTAGATTCAAACTGTAACGCTATCCTAGAGGATTATCGGGGTATAGTTATAGCGACAGATAATTGCTCAGATGTTCAGATCCTCCAAGAACCTACGCCCGGACAGGTTATAGGAGTTACGACAGAGGTAATTCTCAGAGCTATAGACGGAAACGGTAACGAGTCCTCGGTAAGTTTTGAGGTTCGTCTCCTTGATACTATTCCCCCGGATATTCAGCTTAATCCTGATTGGGCGTATGAATGGGGCGAAGTAGGTGATATGTGGTGGACTGTAGTTAAGCATACTCAGAAATCCTTTATCGAAGGAAAGGAGTTGGTCGCTACTTGGGATACGCTCAGACTCCTACATGGGGCATTTACTGTTATGAACTTTACTATACCGATACCGGACTCCCTTACCCATGATGTTTATTGGAATTATCTACTAACGAAATGAGCAAGACTATAAAACATCCGGCTACAAAACAGGCCGAGACTCAGGATAAACTTCGAGAGGCCGCTTGGATCTCTTATATCAAGATTAATTTCGTATTCCGTTATCTCCGGGTTGTAGGTAAAGCAACGTGGAATCTCTTAAAGGCTCTCGCCCTTCTCTCTTGGACTGCCGTATTCAACCGTAAGAGATACCGCAGAATACTAAACACCCTCGGAGCAGACTTCGAGATAACAAAAAGAAAGGATAAGAAATGACACTAAATTACGATACTAAAAAGACTCATTTTCAGTTCGACTCTTCCCGTATGGTACGGGTAAAGGGAGATGATCTGAGTTGGAGGGACTCTATCGGGTGGACTGTCCTCGCTTGGCTCTCTAACGGGAAGCCGAAGAAACTATCTAATGCCCTCGATAATTGCTTGAAATATAACTCAGAGAAAAATATCTATGAGCTACGTAGACACCCTTTACACATGGAGAAATCTTCTCGGGATCATTGGTCGTATTATATCTTATTCCTTAAGCTGAGAGAGACAGCCGAAGGGATACCTATGAAGCTATCGTTTTTAAGCGTTATGAAGAGACTTCCTAGTATGAGAGGTATGAACCTATGGATAAAGGCTCTACGAGGCGAGAGACGAGCTGAGAGGTTGTTCTACGCTATTCAGATCCCCGGAGCTTGGATAGCTCTTAAGTGGTACAACTTTATTCGGTGGGCGTGTGATTTTCACCGGGAATGTCCAGAGGCTATATGGGATCAGTTCCGGGGAGAGATCCTCGAGGGTATGAGCCGCAGACAAAAAATAGGAAGGAAGATAATAATGAAGACCGTACCGCCATACTCTCTACAGGTTAAGGCTTGGCAGTTATTTATTATGAATCCTTCTGAGAAACTTAATCGCCTGAAGAGGATACTCGTAAAGCGTACAGGGCCGTATAATTATCAGCTTCATAAATTACTAGGATCTAATGTCGATGAACTCCTAGCTAGTGGAGCGACTATTCGTAGCCTATCTGAGAGGTACAGGCAAATGACCGGAGATAGATTCGGAGTTAATCTAGATGAATCTAATGACCGGGATGTGCATTTTTGTACCGAAGAGGAAACAGAATATAATAATCTCGAGAGAATGATTCTCGATTATATCTATAGCCTATGAAAACGATGCGAGATCATAACCTACATGAGAAGATAAAGTACGAGACTATCTGGAAGGAACACGAGTATGAGAGCAATACGGCATTTAATTTCGCTACCTATCTAAAGGATATTGTAATCGGAAGGTGCTTAGATCTAGGATGCGGAAACGGAACGACTGTACTGCGATTAAGGGATCTAGATATTGATTGTCATGGCGTAGATATTACCCTTGCCGGAGTCCCGGATGAAGTAAAAAATATTATCCCTCACCGCTTCCATGAAGCACCTATCTGGCAGACTAAGTTCAAGCCGGATCTGTTTCAATATTCCTTCTCTACGGATGTAATGGAGCATATCCCTACAGAGATGGTTCCGAGGACTATTAGAGAGATCTCTCGGATAACTACTATGAAAACTATTCACCAGATCTGTACCCGAGATGCCGTAAAGAATTATTCGGGATATAAGGTACATCTGACCGTAAGGGATATTGATTGGTGGGAGTTTATGTTTAAGAAATATTGTATCGTTCCCTATGAACTAAAGGAGATATGAAAAAAGAGAAGATAATAAAAAACTCAAAGAAGGCTCTATCGAATGAATTTAAAAAGAGGCTCTTCAGTACGAAGGAGAAGCTATACGCCAAGATCCCGGAGCTACGACCGGATACAGGGTACTCAGCCGTTCATATCTCGAAGTACCAATTTAAGAAACTCTCGGACGAAGAATTTTCATATCTATACTACGCCCCGGATCTAGTTATTCACGTATCAAAATCTACGACTAAATATATCGAGAAACGTAGGCGGGAGCTAGGATTGATGAGCTCTTCCGAGATCCCACCGCTAGGGATAGAAGAGCGTACACAAAAAAAATGAGTTGACTATTTAATATGAATACACTATATTGACGACTTTATGTCCGTATCTGGAATAATCCTAAAAACAAATCAAAATGACTGCACAAGAGAAAATTATTGCTGATGCCGAGAAGGCTCTTAAATCAGGGTATCATAAGAAAGCCTTGAAACTTTCTAAAGAAATCGAAGATGAAAACGTAAAAGCTACCATCGTAGCAAGAGCCGAGAAGCTACAGGCAAAGGCAAAAGAAGAGGCCGCACAGCCGAAGGTAGAACCGGAAACGAGGAAGGTATTAACACCGTATTCGATTGTAGAAAAATACGATGAACTTCTCGCTATCCTTGCTGAAATTGAGTCCGTAGAGAAGCAGAAAGCTCGGCCGTACAGATTCTACTATTTTCACCGCAGACAGATCGAAAACCTCAAAAGGAATTTTATTAAAGGTATGCGTCTATGATAACACTCACAATCGAAGATCGGGACTATAAATGCCCGCAGGATTGGAGTGAGATCCCTTTACGAAAATTCATAGAGATATGCGAACTCGATGTGCCAAAGAAGCTAGCCGACCTCTATGAAGCTAGTGTAGCTCTCTCTGATCCCGACCCGGAGAAATCTAAATTGGCAGAGGAAAGATACGACCTCATTAATGGAGAGATAACCGAGTATGATCTTATCCGTAGATTTCCTGTCTATTATGGTAAGATTATAAAAATACTCTCAGACGTTCCTTCCTCTGTCGTAGATAGGATTCATCACGAACCACGTTCCGCTTTCTTTAATCAGTATGCTCGTTACATTATCCTCTCGTCTTTCTTTTCGTCTCCCGTTATCTACGATAAGGAATCAGGGATAAAGGCATACGAGCCACCCAAGATCAAATCCTTTAAGATCGGAGGCAAGGAATATTTTTTGCCGAAGTCTCTTAATCTTCTCGGTGAAGAGATCCCTCTGGCTAAGGAGAAAGCCGTTACCTTTGCGGAGGCGGCAGATATAGAGACCGCATGGACTGATCTACAAAAAGAGGGAGCGAGGCAGATACCCGTATTTTGTGCAGTCTACTGCCGGGAGTCCGATTCTGTCTACGATGAAGAGAAGCTATTGGAGAGGGCGAACCTGTTTCAGGATCTCACGATGGATAAAGTTTGGGCGGTTTTTTTTTGCATTTCAGAGCTATCAGGAAGATACACGATTTATATCCGAGACTTTTTGAACGGAGTAAAGCTGCTGAGTCAGGAAGTTTCGCCCGTAGCGGATTAAAGGATTTTGGATGGAGAGGAAAGATCTATGAGATAGCTCAGGATGGGGCAGTCGGTACGCTAGAGAAAGTCGAAGATATGAGGCTATACGATTTTATGAATTACTTAAGTTATATACGAGCACAATCAAAATATCGTGAAATCAGAGACGCTCAGGTTGCATCGAAAAATAAAGCAAAGAGAAAGTGAAATCGAGATGCTTCAATATATTATAAACTCCCTTTGCTCTAGAGAGTTAAACGCTGATGGAAGGAAGTTCATACAGAAAATAATAACCGAGAAACGCCATGACATTAGAAACATTAGCAACGAAATTAGAGTCGGCAAAGACCGGAACTGATATCGAACAAGTTATCTTCGATTTCGCAGACTATCTAAATACGGATAGGGGAAAGGTGTACCCCGTTGTACTTTGGAATCTTACAGGGATTAAGGGCATAGCGGATCTGCGGGAAGGAAGCCGGGAACTCGAAGTTGATGTATTCTGTATCATTGGAGTAACGCCAGAGGATGATGTAAAACTCTCCCGGCTACAGAATTGGGATGACTGCGAGACTTATCTACAAGCCTATCTGGATGAGGTAAACGACCAAGACGATCTAAGCATCCCGGATCTTAATAACGTAGAATTTGAATATTATCCTGCCGGACTCCTATCGGTAGACAGGGAGCTTGGTGTTCGTTATAGAGTTACTTTGAAGCTATGGTGCTAAGATCTACAGCCGCTACGGGAGTCCTCGAGGATCTCCAGAAGCTACTTAAACAGGAGCTACTAAAGGAGTGGATTGCCCAAGGTCATTATATGAGCGGTAAGATTATAGAAGAGGCAGAATTTGTTACCGAGACTGTAGCGAATACCTTACGGATGGATCTCTATATGTACGGATACGGAGCTATTATCGAAACAGGAACTCCTGCCTCGAAGATCCCATATTCGGGGAGATCCGGAAGCGGAGGGACGAGCAAATACATACAGGCTCTTATAGGATACGTAGAGAAGAGAATGAATATATCGGATCTTAAGAAAGCTAAAAGTATCGCCTTCGCTATAGCGGAGACTCAAAAAAAAGAGGGTATGCCGACTCGGGGATCTTTCTCATATACGACTACCGGGAAGAGAACGGGATGGATACAGGAAGTATTCGACAGGAATGAAGGACTGATAGCAGAATTTATGTTCCGATATGTAAACGTAATATTTGAGACTCAGTTCACTAACATGGTTACTAAGTACCAACGTAAATTTAAAGAGTAATGGCACTAACGATAAACACACAGCCGGATGATTTCTTTTGTAACTCTGCCCTGTTTAATGTTACTACGAGTTTAACTGAGGGTGCTTCCTTCCAGAACTTAAGAATAAAGGCCGAACTATATTATGACGGTGTTATTATAGCTACGAAAGTATTGAGGAAGGGAGTTTCGGACTTTGATTTCTCGGAGATCCTTCGTAGCCTATGTCAGCCGTACCGCCCGGATCTTGATAGCTCTCTTTATTATGACTTGCCCGGAGATCCTGCCGGAGCTAATTTAATTACATCTTGGAGTTCTGCTATATATCCCTTCGATGCCTTTACCGCTAGTGGAGCTAATATAACTGCTATGACGGAATCAGGATCAGCCTTCGCTCAAGCTCAGTCAAATACTTTCTCCATAACCGCAGGAAAATATTATGTGCTAAGAGTCCCGGCACAAACGATAGACTCCGGGACACCCGTAAATATTACCTTCGACCAAGATCCTACAGTAATTACCCACCATAAGAAAACAGTCGGAAGGGATAGCGTTTCGATATACCTCTTCTGCTCTACCCGTACAAGTGCTACGGCTCGTCTCTTTCTTACTAATGCCTCAGGGAATAATACCGACTATTCTGATATGGATATAGAACTTTTCGAGCTACCTTCTGAACCTAGAATGGGAGCCTTGTTCGGTGTAGAATTTACGGAGCAGTACGAGAATGCCTCAGATGTAACTACAGAAGGTGGATCAGCCGCTTCAAGGCAGTTCTATTTCTTTGACCTAGAGGGAACGATTGATGATTATATATGCGATTCATCTACTAAGAGACTTCTCGTAAATTATCCGGAAGATCCTGCCGGACAGGATGCGTTATATTTTTTTAATCATAACGCAGGGAATGATTGGGCAGAAGTACAGATAAACTTTCTCTCATACCTTCCTAATCTACAGGGAGATTATTATACGTACACAGGTTTTCGTAGCATAGGTGGATCTGGCGGCTCTGGAACAGGAGCCTCAGACAGCAAGAATTATTTTGGTTACGGGGCATTTATCTTAAATAAGAATAATACTGATATAAATAGTGCGATCAATGAGATATATGTAACGCTAGCAAATTATGATACTTCCGTAGCCGCTTCCGCATATCACTTTATTCGTAGAGTAAATAAGCCTGTATGCCCTGAAATGATCCGGCTAGAGTGGACAAACAGGCAGGGCGGCATAGCTCAATTTACTTTCTCCGGTGGTATCGAAGAGATCCGAAAAGTAGAACGCACAAGCTACAGGAACTCTAGCAATAAAAATAGGACAGCGAGAACGCTTAAATTTACCGAAAAGAGGCTAGAGACAGATTATCAGGTTAAAGAGATCCTCGCCCTCGTTAGTGAAATAATAGAGAGCAAGACGGTATATAAATATGATACTGTAGACGGTGTAGAGACTCGTACAGAAGTCTTTGTAGTATCAGATAGTATGAGAGTACAGCGAGATAAGGATCAGCTCGTAGGCGAGATAACAATAGAGGAATGACGATTGATATTTATATAGGAAGTGATCGGCTAGATTTTTCAGAAAGCCTTAACGTGCAATATTCTATCGGCACTATATTAGAAATATTATCCGGGAGAAACAATAAATCATTTACGCTTAATATTCCTAGAACGGATACGAACAGAAAAATACTCGCTTTCTATGAAGATCTATCTGTCTTTGATGAGATCTCCGAAACGGGATATATCTATATTAACGATGTAAGCATTCTAGAGGGATCTGTTCGGGTACTGAAGATCACCTCAGAATATTACGAAATGATAATATCCGCAGACGATTGGCTCGATGCTAGGAAGGAATTAACGCTACAGGATCTAGACCTATCAACGTGGGATCATACCTATCAGGCGAGTACCGTTACTACAAGTTGGGCGTCAGGGACATTCTACCGCTATCCTCTTATTAACTTCGGTGCTTTATCTAGCGGAGAGACCGGAGCATTGGCAGATGTTCTTATTCAAGATATGATCCCTATGTTCCGGCTAAAAGAGATTATCGAAGAGATCCTATCAGATTGGACTATTAATAGTTCATTCCTATCGAATGCCGCCTTTACAAATAAATATCTTTTGTCCTCTCCACCGATATTAGATAGCTCTCTATTGGAGGGAATCGCTTTTGAGGCCGAGATTACTTCTCCGGGGAATAATACAGAGTCGGGCAATATACCTTCCTCAACCCAAGACACCGTAGTTCTAAGCAGGGATACGTATGCAAATCGGGTAGATATAAATACACAGAATCTTGACGAAGGCAATAATTATAGTAGTGATCAATATACTGTTCCGAAGGATGGACAATATCGCTTTATAGCAAAGCTGACACCGAGCCATTCATTTCCATATACTCCCGATTCCTGTATTATAACATTAAGGATCTATCGTAGAAGATCGGCTGTCGATACCTCTGTAGCCTTCGAGACCTCTACGGATATAGCTGATCTGGATACCGAATTTACTTTAGATACTTTAGTCGCTCCCTTCCTAGAGGATGATATAATATGGGTATATGCTAGTGTATCCGTTACGGCTACAAATAGCGATCCTGTAAGTCCAGAGACATTAACGGTATTCCTTCCGGCAGGAGATCTATTTTACAACGTAGTAGATCAATGGCTATTATGGCCTGCTCCGCTTTCTACGGTAACTATATCAGAGTGGATACCTCCGATCAATCAGGTATCTTTCTTGAAGGCCGTAAAACATCTTTTCAATCTCCGCTTCTTTGTAGATAGGAATAATAAGACGGTACGCATAGAGCCGCACGATGATTTCTTTACGACTAACGAGAAGGATTGGACAGAGTATATTGATAATGAGAACCCGGAGCAGATGCCTATAGCAAATGATTATGCCTCTTCTATCGTTTTCAAGTTCAAGGATGATTCTAGTGATACAGCGATGGAAGCCTATAAAGATGAAAACGGGGAGATCCCCGGAAAGGGAACGATAACGCTGTCGAGCCTTTATGCAAAAAAAGAGGTTGAGACTATCGAAAATGAAGTCTTTTCGCCTATCGTTACAGGACAATTTAAAACTATTCTTTGGTGGACAGATAGACCGCCCCGGATATGGGGAACTATAGACGAAACATTATTGTATCCCGTAGAAAGGATAAAGTCATGGAGTCCGAGACTTCTACAATGGGAAGGCTATAATGCTGTTACGGATGATTGGAAATTTGAAGGAGTTACTAAAACAAGTTGGCCGGAGACCTCTTCCGTAAGTTTCGCTGATTTGATAGACGACTATTATATTAATAATATCCACCTTATAGATAAAGGAAAGCTATTGACTGTCGAGGCTATTGTCCCGGCACAGGAACTACAGCAATTCATTACGGTTCTAAATACTGATAGTGAAGAGGGATTCAGAGTGAGATATAAAATCAAGATCGGCACGGATGAAGTTTACGGATATATAAATAATATCGTATCTAACGGGGTGAAGGCGAAGATCGAATTTATAATACTTAAGTAATGGCAAGTACGAAGAAAATATTAACATTCAGGGTACAGGTCGAGGGAGTCTCTAAAGAGGCTCAAGAGATAGTAAAGATCGATCAGGCTCTCTCTGCTCTAAACGAAGAACGAAAAGAGTCTCAGGCTCTCTATAAGAAAGGGAAGATAAACGAGGAACAGCACCTCAAGAATCTTACTACTATAAAGAGTAAGACGAAAGATCTACAGGTTCAGAAGTCAAATCTTAATAAGACCGAGAGACTATCGGCACAGGCATTTACGGCATCTGCCGGAAGTATGGAAGCCTTGCGGAGACGTACTGCACAGCTTAGAGCCGAGGCGAATCAGCTAAATACTAGCACAGCCGAAGGCCGTAGGAGAATGACCGAACTCCGTAAAGAGATTATCGCCAATACTAAGCAGATCCGGGACTATGATCGTAGTATCTCCGGGAGCAAAACCCTCGTAGGAGAATACTCGAAGGGAGCGGTACAGGCTTTCAAAGCAATAGCCGGGGGTATCGTTGCGGCTGTAGCCGTTGCCCGTACCTTCCAGAGACTAATCGGTGGAGGGATTAAAGGCTTCGCAGAATTTTCAGAAGGACAGGCAAACGTACAGACTCTCTTAGATGCTAATAATCGTGCACTCGGAGGGCAGACGATACGGCTGATAAGAGATTACGGCCTCGCTGTAGCGGACACCAATAAGGCTCTTTTTGATGCCGTATCGGCAGGCGTTCCTGCGGCAGAGTCGGCAGAGTTTCTCAGGAAGGCTACCGTACTAGCAAAGGGAGGTGTTACAGATCTAGGGACAGCCGTAGATGGACTTACTTCCGTACTTAATGCTTATGGACTATCATACGAGGAAACGGATCGAGTTGCGGCCGCTTTCTTTTCGGCACAGAAGTTTGGAAAGACTACCGTAGCGGAACTATCTGCTGAGATCGGGAAGGTTGCCCCGGTAGCGAATCAGCTAGATGTAACCTATCAGGAGCTACTAAGTACATACGCTATCCTTACCAAGCAAGGTATCCGTACCCAAGAATCTACTACAGCAATCAAGAACCTTATGGTCGGAGTCCTTAAGCCTACGAAACAGGCGGCAGAGGTATTTGATAAACTAGGAATTGCTTACGGAGCGGCTAATGTAAAACAGGCAGGATTCGGTAACGTATTAAAGGATGTTGCCGAAGCCGTAGAGAGCGGTAATGCCGAGGTCGCTCAACTCTTCCCGAATATACGAGCTCTCGTAGGAGCAGGGGCGTTAGGTACGAGACAGCTAAAGGAATACGATGAGATCCTTCAAACCGTAAATAAAGATTGGGGCGAAGGCTCTTCTTTATCTCGGGCATTCGAGACTCAGATGAATGAACTCTCAACTACGATGAATCGGATAAAGGAAGGATTTAAGACTGCTCGTTTTGCCATAGGAGAATTTTTCGAGCCTCTTATTAAAGGCTTTGCCGATGCTGTATTCCCTATAGAGAAAACATCCGAGGCTCTTATAAGGCAACAGGCGAATATTAATAATCTAGTCGGAGCGGCTACGAACTTAAATACTTCCGAAGAGGTCAGGTTGGATCTTATAAAATCTATTCAAGAAGAGTACCCTGATTTCATAAAAAATATAGATGCCGAGAAAGTAAGTAACGAGGAACTTAAAACGGCTCTTGCTAGTACGAATGAAGAGTATGAGAAGAGGATCAGACTTGCAGTCATAGAAGAGCTATACAAGGATCAAGCGGAAGCTATAGCTGAATCGGTACAGGAAGAGAGGAATTTGACCCGACAGCTAGAATTTCAAGAAGAGATCCTACGCAAAAATGCAGATGGTACTCTGGAAAGGAATGCCGCTACTACGGCTCAAGTAAATGCAGCAATAATTCAAACTCAGAGGCTACCGGGATTGATTAAAAAAGAGCAGGATGCCCGGGCAGATCTTAAAAACGAGATACAAGAAACGATAAAGCTATTAGGAGATCTGAAGCTGTTAGAGGAAAAACCGAAGCCGAAGCCGAAGCCGAAGCCTGGAGGCGGTGGAGGTACTGAAGGAGAGACCGAAGATGAAAAGAAAGCTCGGATAAAAGCTGAGATCGCTCTAGAGAAAGCGAGAGCAACCCTCGAGATAGATATAGAGAAAGCAAGGATAGCGGCTATCGAGGATCTGGAAATTCAGGCACAGGCTAACGAAACGCTACGATATAATACTAGAGTAGCGGAATTATATTCGATACTAGAATTACACCCGGAGCTACAGAAGCAAATAAACGAGGCACTATTAGCCGAGGAAGAGTTATATCAGGCCAATACTTTAGAGATCTTTAGACGCTATGAAACACAGCGTACAGAGGAACAGCAGAAGCAAGACCAAGAGAGGAAAAAATCTGACGATGCTATTAGAGATGCTAAGATTAAAAATGCTCAGCAATATACTCAGATGGCAGGACAGGCGGTACAGGCTTTCTCTAATCTATTTGCCGCCGCCAAAGCCAAAGAACTTTCTGCCGTAGGAGATAACGAAGAGAAGCGTCTCGAGATCGAAAAGAAGTACGCCAAGAAGGAGAGAAACATTGCATATATTCAGGCTATTATAGGAACAGCAAATGCGGTCATAAACGCTCTACAGACAAAACCGTTCCTTCCGATGGGGCCGATTATGGCAGGGGTGGCAGGAGCATTAGGCGGTATCCAGATAGCTACTATCGCCCGTCAGAAATTTGCCGAAGGCGGTAAAGTACAGCCGGGATCAGAAATGCCGGGGATGCCTACAACCGGGGATAATACTCTTGCCCTAGTTAAGCCGGGTGAAGTTATATTAAACCGAGGACAGCAACTACAACTCGGTGGGGCAGAGACTTTCCGAAAAATAGGTGTTCCCGGTTTTGCCTCTGGAGGTATTGTCCCTGCTCCTGATACTAGCAGATTGGATCTCCCGGATATATCCTCTCAGATAATAGCGGCTATGAAACAGATCCCCGTAGTGCTAGATATGCACAAAGTGAGAGAAGCAGATGAACGTCTAGATATTATCGAACAGACGGAAGGGATATGATAAATATCAGATTAAAAACAGCCGAGGCTCTGAAAGCTGATCTGGATCTCCCCGAGGAAGTTACAGAAACTCTCTTCGATATGGGAGTAATTTCAGAGCGTGGGGCAAGGGATCTTCTAATCAGAAACGAGTACAAAAACAGGATAAACTTCCGCAGGAAAACCGATGTAAAGATCTTTTTGGCCGATAGATATTGCGTATCATTTTCGGCTGTTGATAAGATCGTAGCCGGAATTTCGGACAAAATATAACAAATAATCATATCTATAAATATAGATATTCTAGCCGTATAACTACCTCGCCCATAGCCGTTTAGTCGTACTACCTCTGACCTGTATTACTATACCCCAGAAGCCTTAAAATCGCTGTATCAAGCTAAAAACAGCATCATTCAGGAAATGTAAAATATTTGAGATTTCCGTATTGATTCTTACAATAGCTTTGTATTTATGGACAAGAATGATATTCTTAAGCTGATCGAAGATCTATTCGATAGCACTACTTTAGATGTAGCAGATTATTGTTTTCGGATATATAGAGACAACGGGAATTATGAACTACATATCCATAATCGTCTAGAGAAGCCTCAGGATGAATTGGTAGAAATCCCTGAGCTCAGCGAGATTATAAATGCTGTATCTTCAGAATGGACAGTAAAGAAATTCGCAGGAACTCACCCCGCTCCCGGTCTAGAAATAATCATAAAATAAATAGCATGAAATTATTTGCTAGCGATCCATTATATCAGCAGACCTTTGAAGAGGTAAATCGTGATGAGGGAATAATCCGGGGGGTAAAGGTATGCTCAGAAGGTCCAGCCAGAGGTCATGGCGTATTCCTTAATAAAGACTTTATCCGGGGAGTTGCCCGAGAAGGAAGATCCCAAAAAGTAGGTGTTAAGGCTAGATTCGGGCATCCGAATATGTGCAGTACCGCCCTCGGGACTTATATCGGAAGATACAAGAACTATCGTACCGTTGAAGTGCCTGACGAGGCTTTTGAAGATCTTTACTATAAAGGAGAGCCGAAGAGAACAGGTATGAGGCTTCATACGATTGCCGATCTCCACTTAGATGAAACAGCTAAGAACCTTCCGAAGCTAGGGAACGCATGGGACTACGTTTTGAGTATGGCCGAGAATAATCCTGATATGTTCGGAAATTCTATAGTATTTCGCCCGGGAGAGGATAAGATTCATAGATGGAAAGATGATCAAGGAGTAGAACAGCAACGCAGGGATGCTACGCTCGAGGCTCTCTTGGCTACCGATCTTGTAGATAATCCTGCGGCTACAGAAGGACTATTCGAGCAGTTTGGAGAGGATGAACTCGTTTTACAGGTTACATCCTTCTTGGATCAAAACCCGAGGATCTATGATCTGGCGGTTAATCACCCGGATGTAGTAGAATCGTTTTTAAATAAATATCAGGAATATAAACACCAAAAACAATCAGAAATGGAAACTACGCAACAGACTGAGAATAAGGGACTTACAGCCCTTTTCGAGGATCTAAAATCATTTATTGCCGACACCTTCCGCAAGGGAGAAGAGGCCGAACCGGAGATCCCGGCAGAAGTTACAGAAAGGCTTAACGCCTTCGATACCCTCTTGAATGATCTTCCCGAGGCTCCCGAGATCCCGGAAGAGATGCAAACTGCCGTAGAAGATCTAGCGGCCGCAAACGAAAGGATCTCTGAACTCGAAGGACAGATTTCGGAATTTAGTTCTCGGGTACTCGAACTCGAAGGAAGGATCACAAAAGAGAACGCCAAAGGTACTGCTGTTGCAGGGTTGGAAGGAGCAGAAGATCCAGACGAAAATCTCAGCGAAGAGAAGAAGATGCTTCTTGCTGATCTTAAGAAACTCCGGGGCGAATTTGATACGCCTCACGAATAATCAATATATTTTTAATAAACACCAAAAACAGATCAAAATGAAACGTGCACTTTTATTCGCATTCAGGGCAGGACTCTTCGTACTGTTCGTTATCTCTCTGATCGTCCCGGATGTATTTGCTGATCCCGGAACGATTGCTATGTCTACCTTTATTACTACCTCTATCACATGGGGCGGTAAGGAAACGCTCGACTATTTTCTGAGACCTATGTTCATTGGGAAGTCTCCGCTCGAGACTCAGGGCATAAGGATTATTCCGAATGTAGTATCCGGTCAAAAACTTAATTACTTCGGTGCGGCAAGTAAATTGCTGAAAGCCTACGCAAAGGGATTTTCAGCCGCCTCTGGAACGACTTACACTCAGAGGACTCTTACCACCTACAGGATGAAAGCCGAGGCCGCAGACGACGCTCTGGACTTCTATCAGACTGTATTCGAGTCCGGGTTAAGGAAGGATGATTGGAATAACCTTGACGATACGATGCTTAAGAACATCATAATCGAGATCTACGCTAACGCTGTAGCCTCGGATGTGTACCGTCAATTCTGGCTCAATAACGATGATAAGGAGACCGTAAGTTCGGGAGTAATTTCCGGGACAGCCGATGCAGATTATAATGCCTTCGATGGTATGTGGAAACTTCTTATGTCGAATGCTGCTACTTCTCCTTCAGATACTCAGATCTTCCGTCATACCGTAACCGATGGAGCCGTAGCACAGGTCAATACTGTTACCCTTACGGGAACTGCCGGGACTGCTAACGTAACCGTTGGTGGAGTAAATTACTTGGCTACCTTCGATACGAGCATTGCGGTTACTTCTGCCGCCTTTGTAGCTCTTCATGCGGCTGCTCTTGCTTTAAGAGAGATAACCCTGACAGGAACGACTACGCTTGTATTCACTTCTGCCGTACCGGGACAGCCAATACCTACGCCTACGGTTACTAATGTTACCGGGAACTTGGATGGGAGTAATGCCGCTACGACAGCGAATACCGCTCCTGCCGCTCTCGCTTCCGGAGAGTCCGAAGATATTTTCTTGGCTCTCCATGTAGGAGCAGATAAGGTTCTGAAACAACTTCCTGCAAATCAGAAAGTCTTTCTCGTATCGGATCTCGTCCTCGAGAATTACATGACCTATCTTGAGAGCCTCGGTACGGAACGTGCTCAGGTACTCTTAGAGAACGGACAGAGTTTCTACACATACCGGGGTATTCCCATTATCGGTATGGGTTGGGATGTGCATCTCGATGCCGACTTCCCACACGCTAGCGGATCTCTCTACGCTTATCCTCATAGGGTCATATATACCTCCATTGATAACTTGGTTCTCGGGATAGATTCAGCGAATCAGTTTACCGAGACTAAGATGTGGTACAACCCGGATCAGGAAGAGAATCGCTTTCGCTCTAAGTTAGTGATGGGAGTACAGTATGTTCATAACAAGCTGACTGCGGTTGCCTATTAGGCAATCGTAGTTTTGCTCTCTAAATATCGGAGGACACTACTATGAAAAACATTAGAAATCTAATTATCAGCTTTGCCGCTATTATCGTCTTTACGGTAGTTCTGGCAATGATACAGGCCGAGGCAGGGGTTATCGGGGCATTCGCCATAGCCGCCTTTACGAAATCCTGTACTAAGAACGTTGGGGGCAACTCTGCGGTCTATGTTACGGAAGCCGCTAATATCAATGCCGTTACGGTTACTTCCGGGGAGATCTCAGCACTAACGATGGACTCCGGTAAGACATTCCATGAAGTACAAACGGATCTTGACAGTATTATTCATACGCAGGAAGGAGCAGGGAACTCTAGCAATATAGGTTATACGCATAGAGTGGAGATGGGATTCGCCAAGCCGAGTACAACCTTAAATACTCTCCGGGACTCTCTCGCTGACGCTTCTCCATGCGGTATTCTTGCTATCGTTACAGATGGTAATGGTACTTCATGGCTTGTAGGCTATAACGAAACAGACGGGTATAACAGAGCCTTGCGGTTGGTACAGGACAATATGGCCTCGGGTGCAGAGCCTAACGAGGATGATGCTCAAAGAGTATCTATCGCCCTCGAGTGTATTAACGGATACCTGTCCCTGCCTTTTGATTCTACTGTAGGAGCTACTATAACGGGTGGTACAGCGACCTTCATAACTTACGCTTAATGCCCGTAAAGAAGCTCAAGATTGCTTCCGGCTATAAGGGATCTAGCGTAACTGTTAAGAAGGGATCAAGGATGTTTAGAGTCAATCTGGATGATGCCACCCAATCACAGTTGAAAATCCTTTACGATCTCGGGCATCCCTCAGTAGTTCCGGATACGAAAAGCAAGAGCAGTAAATAATAACGAAGGGTGGACTAAACGGTTCACCCTTTATTTTTAATAAGAGTTATGAAGACTGATAAAGATATACACGCTCATCTGATCTCTCTCTCTGAGCCGGAGATAAAGCCGTACTCGGATATACGTAATTTTGGTACTTCCGATTTTATCCCTTTCGGTGCTGATAATATGTTTCCGCAGGCTCTCGCCCTCTTCTGCCGCACCTCTCCGAATCATAGAGGTATCTTGAACTCGAAGCATACCTATTTTATGGGAGACGGACTAACTACCGAAGATCAATCTTTTTTGGATCTTCTTGACGATATAAACTATCAGGGAGAATCCATTGAGAAGTTTCTCGAAAAGATAGATACTGACTACGGGATGTTTGGTAACGGATATTGGGAATTGATTACAGATAGGAACAGATCGTTTTTATGGTTCAATCATATAGATGCTACGAAGGTCAGGCTAGAGAAAGGACAGGAGCGAGTAATATTACACCCTGATTGGTCGAAGGATACCGGGAAGTATGACAAGTACAGGAAGTATTTGCCCGTATATCCTCAGTTCGAGCCTGATCCGGGCGTAGAGGATTTTCCTGCCTATCGCTCCGTATATCACCAAAAGAAGTACGAACCGGAATTTGTTTACTATGGAGTGCCTCAGTACCTCTCTTCAAAGGACAGTATTCAGATAGATCTTAAGACGAATAAATGGAATCTATCGAGGCTCAAAAACTCCTTCCGGGTATCAGGTATTTTGGTCGTTCCCGTAAAAGATCCTCAGGAGTCGAAAGACGTAATGAACTATATCAAAAAGAACTATACGGGAGAGGACAATCAGGCAAAACTTCTCACGATTACCAAAGGGAGAGCTACAGAGAATCAGAAAGCGGAACAGGCTCAGCTTATAGAGACTAAGCAACATGACGAGGGATCTTGGATAAAATTACATGAGCAGAGCCTTGCCGATCTTATAGTCTCTCACCAATGGTTCAGAACTCTTACGGGGATAGCTGACAATACGGGATTCGATACTCAGAGGATCTTGAATGAATACGAGGTCGCTAAGAATACCGTAATCAATAACCGACAGAAGGAATATATCGAAATAATTTCTGAACTCTATAGGGATGTTATCGGCTTGGATGTACCGGAAGATTTTAAATTTATTAACAGACCTCCGCTCGATACTGATAATTACAAATACGTATGGGAACTCCGGCAGGAGAAAGGTCTGGACTTCGATGAGAACGATCCTGCACAACAGATAATAGTAATGCCAAACCAATCAAGATCTAGAAACGATGGCTCTAATAACAGCGGATGAAATAATCGGACAGGCTTTCTCTCGGGATGTTTCTACAGAGAAGATCAAGAGTAACATAATTGAAGCGGTACAGCTACGGCATATCCTTCCTATAGTGGGCGAGGACTTCTATGATGCTATCGTAGCCGCTCCCTCTTCCTATACGGCTATAGTAGATCTCATTAAGCCTGCCCTTGCTTATTTCGTGAAATATTACGTACTTCCCGAAATCTATGTAGAGGTATCTACGACGGGAGTAAATGTACTGACGGGGCAGAATAGATCCAGAGCATCCGAAGGAGAGTTAAACGACCTTCGTAATACTACGCTAGATATGGCCTTTGCTAGTATCCGAAGACTAAGTAAATATCTGGATGATAACTCTGATTCATACTCTCTCTATTATAAAGCCAAGAACGCTGACGAGACTATAAAAATAGCCGGGGGAATAATCTTTGAAGATCCTGACCTCGATTCTGACGATGACGACTATACTCAAGATCTTAAATACTACTAATGAAGATAAATCTACCAGATAGTGTTTTTAAGGGTCATACGGTTACGATCGTAGGCGGTGGGTACTCTCTAGCCTCTTTTGACTTTAATCGCCTCAGACAGCCTGTAATCGCTTTAAATTACGCTGTCAAATACTTTCCTTCCTCTATGTTCTTATGTATTGATGCTCCCGTAACCGAGAAGTACGGTATGGGAGAGTTTCTCGATTCGTACTCCGGTTATAAAGTATGCCTGAGAAATCTTACAGAAAGGAAGGACTTCACTCAGGTTGAGATCTTCCCGAACCATGATACCCTAGATCTCGATTGGCATATTGAGAAAGTAAACCTGTCCG
>Ga0180438_10002593_pt1 | contig 29085 bp, 25 predicted proteins | sample SS_ome_12_FD_132455 | JGI IMG/M metagenome (GOLD analysis project Ga0180438, IMG submission 132455) | Hypersaline lake sediment archaeal communities from the Salton Sea, California, USA - SS_3_D_2 metaG | ecosystem: Environmental > Aquatic > Non-marine Saline and Alkaline > Hypersaline >...
AGTGGCCACGCTTTCCCCTGTAGCTTCCGTGTCAGTCGCGAAGCTCACAGGAGAGGATGGGGCTCCTGACGAAACGAACTGGATTGAGGAGAGCGCGTTCGTGGTACCGAAGTTGCCGTCGATCACAACCTGTCCCAGACTGTCGATGAACACCGCGTCGAATTCAGGATCGGAATCGACGTCGCCTGGAGCATCTGGTATCCCATCTCCATCGGTATCCACCAGCGGGTCCGGAATGCCGTCGTTGTTCAGGTCGACCTCCGCCAGCTTGATCCCCGCCGAGGTGTGTATCCCCAACGAATCCTCGATGAAGTTCAGCACGTCACCGACCGTCGTCGTAGCGGTTACGTCAAGCGTGGCGTCCGTCAAGTTGCGGCCTCCCTTGCGGCCAGAAAGTGTCACCGTGTCTCCAACGTTGAAAAGCAGCGCCCCGCCAGCCGTATCGGATACGCTGGTGAGGAGGTCTCCTTCCACGGCCGGAACCAGGCCGTTGTAGAGAACTCCGGAAATCAAGATGGACCCGCTGGTCGCCACGTCCCCGGCGCCGTCGAGGTTGCCGACCATGAAGATGTTCTCCGTCGCCTGCGCTATCGACAGCTGGCCGAGGGGGATGCGGATATTCCCCAGGTTGGGAGTCACGTTGAAATCCGCATCTATCTGGTACCCCTGGACGAAGAAGCCACTCGAGTTGACCAGGTATGACGTGCGCGGGTCGACCGTGAAAGACCCCTCCCTCGTATACAGAGGAGTCCCATCCGCATCGTTCACGACGAAGAAGCCCTCGCCGTCAACCGCGCAGTCGCCGTTGACACCGGTCAACTGGAGCACACCTTGCGAGAAACTCCGGGTTATCGCACCCAGGTCCACGCCCAGGCCCACCTGGATGGGATTCACCCCACCGCTAGTCCCCGAAGGGGCCGACCCGGTCGCCATAACCTGCGCAAACTGCGTCCGGAAAAGGACACGCCCATCTTTGTAGCCCGGCGTGTTTATGTTGGCGATGTTGTCGCCTATCACATCCAGCATCGCCTGATGGCTGATCAGGCCTGATATGCTGGAATACAACGCTCTAGTTACACCCATTCGTTCTCCTCCTAAGGCTGCCTCAGTCGTTCAGCAGCCTAGGGCCTCCTCCAAGAGGTCCGGCCCTGTTTCAGACGATCACCGTGCTGTCTATGTTGGTGAACACGTTCCCCTGCATCTGGGAACGCTCCAGCGCAGTGATTACCGTTCGATTCTCCACGCTGACGATGAAGCCGATATCATCAAGAACGAACAGCGCTTCCCGCGCACCCTTTGAGGCGGCAAGCGACGTCGCGTTCTCCAGCCGCCGCATGTCAGCAGAAGAAAGCTCGATGTCCCTGGACTCAATTCGCTTCTGCGCGTGAGTCGAGAACTTGAGCTTCCCCAGCTCCTTCTGCAGCGCCTGTTTGAATCCGTCAGCCTTCTGCCCGCTGATTCGCTGTGGGTCCAGCTTCACGCCTGCGTTAAGAGACCCTACACGTCGAACCATCATTACCCCTCTTCTCTGATCTCAACCAGGTTCGAAAGTGCCAGGCTGTAACCGTCCACCATGAGCCGCACCAGGCCGTTGAGGACTATGACGCTGTCAACCGTTCCGCTGACAATCGAACCGGAATCGGCCAACCCCATCACTTCCTTGCCAATCAGGTTGCCCGCAGCACCAATCTCTTGATTGACCGCCATATCGGACAGAAGCTCCGAAAGGCGGGATGACGTCTCAAGCGACTGGATCTGAACCATTTGCGAGAGAAACTCGCTGCTCTCCACCGGTTCCAGCGGGTCCTGCGTCTGCAGCTCAGCAATCAAGATGCTAAGGAACTCATCGCTCGAAAATAGCGCGCGATCCTCCAGGGCGCCTGCTCCTGTTGCACTAGTGGAGCCAAGCGCTGTTATCCCACTCAATTTATTCCTCCTTCCTACACAACAACATCCAGCATACGAGCCGCCGAAACACGCACGGCTACTTGCTCCGCCGTAACTGCCGGCTCCTGCAGCGCCTCGGCATCCGTCGAGGGATTCCTCTCGCCGGACGACTGCCCGTTCGCGAAGTTGTGCGCGAACCGAGCGGCGCCGTTGTCCAGCAGCACTGTCATGTTACCCACACGGACGCCGTGATCTTCGATAGCGGCCCTCAGGTGCTCCATGCTCTGGAGCAATCCCTGCCGGGCGCTCTCTGTACCCGCTTTGAAGAGCGCGCTCACGCGATCCTCATCCACCGTGATCTCTACCTGCAGCCTGCCTAGCTGCGGCGGTTCGAGAGTCAGCCGCGCTGAGCGCTGCGGGCTATGGAGCGCCAGCCTCACCGCCATCGCTGCTTGCGGAACCAGTTTCAGATCCCCTTCCACTTCGGAAGCGGATTGCGAGATCTCGGCTCTTGCAGTCGGTGCGCCGCGTGCTTGGCCAAGCGTCGGGCTTTCGGACACATCAGCATGAGGAATTTCCACTTGCTGAGGGGCCTCGAACCTGTAGCCTTCCGCGTCCACCTTGCCGGACGCTTCCTGCGTCACAGTGAACTCCTCCTGGATCCCGCGCGGCTCAGACGCCGGTGATTCAGCAGGCTTCTCAGCCTGCGAGGACACCGTTGTCTGTGTTCCGGCATGCGGCTCGGCCGCCTCCGGCAGCGGAGATCCAGTGGGCTTCTCTGCATCCACGGCCGGCCTTACGTAGGTCTCAGCCCGCTCGGATGCAGTGGACATCGCCTCCGATTCCGGGAGTTCCGCGCTGGCTTGCAGCTGCGTTTCACTCTCGCCTCGCGCCGTCCCAGTCTGGTTGCCGTCGGCACTCCTCACCCCACCCGTAGATGACTCTCCGGGCGGGGTCGGGCCCGTCTTCTCACCCTCGAGCGTGACGGCTTCATTGTTCTCGGGGCCGCCCGTCTGGACGGGAGAAGCATTCGGGTTCTGCTCCGGCCGCACTACTACCTCCCCACCTTCAGTCGTGACGACTTCCGGCTCTGGTGGTGCAGCGGGGCTGGGCTTGCTGAGGATCTCAGCGGCGTTCCCTTCTGCCTCAGGAACCGTTGCAGTTGCGTCGCGCCAAATCGTGCTCACCTCGGCTTGCCCTGGCGAGGAGTCAGCCGCTTGTGCGTCGACCTCGGACTCCGGAACCGGAGAGGTCATGACCTTCTCGCCTCCTTCATCGATGGTCTGCACAATCGGCCCAACCCGAAGCGCCGCGGCGTCGTCAGGGACAGGAGCCGGAGGCTGCTCGTCTATGGTGATGATCGCCCTCACGCCGTCAGTCTGCGCCGTTGCCTCCTGTTCCAGCAGAGCCGCCGTCCCAATCAGACGAGCATCGCTCTGAACCGGACCAGCTTCCGAGCCCTGCTGCGTCAAAACTTCGACCTCCGCAGGTAGCGGCCCCGCATCCTCAGCAGGCGCACTTGGCACAGCCACTTCGGCTGCGACCTCAGCCAGCTCTTGGGCCACAAGCTCGCCGTTCGCCCCGGTCTGAAGCGTGACCCCCGGCTTCACCGGGGCCGCCTGGGCATCATCTCCTGGGGAGGCATCCGCCGCCGCAACAACGTCAGGTGAATCTTCGCCCCCTGACATCGGCTCGGGCACGGCTTGACCCTCCTCAGCGCCGGATACCGGCAACGCCTCCTCGGATGCGATTTGCGTGGCTCCGCCGTCCATCTGCGCTGGCGTTGCCGGCGCGCCTTCTTGGGCTACGCCCTGTACGATGCTCGCTACAAGCGCCGCCAGCACTCCGCCGAAGCCCTCACCCGATGAGCTTTGGTTCAGCCGATACTCATCAGAAAGGGTTGGCGGGCCGGTTGGCGCTACGCATTCCACACTGTTCATTCGATCACCTCCTTTCTTCTGTTAGCGGTTGTATTGGACACCTCACACACTACTCGCCTTCCAGGCCGGAGAAGTCCGGCAGCGCCCCGCTCGTCTCGCCCCCTTCTCTCAGGAGCTTCTGCAAGTTCGCTGCGTACGTTTGCCCTTCAGGCCCGATCTTGGCGAGGGAATTCACGACCTTCGCCGAAAAGCGTGGCTCGAACGCCCTAAGGTACTCGACCACTTCTTCATCCTTGAACGCAGCCAGCAGCCGTCCCGCGTCATCGGGACGCATGGCTTCAAACACTTCCAGGCTGTCCTTAAACCCCTCTTTCTTGCGCGCCTCCGCCTTGGCCGTTTGCTCTGCCAGAAAATCGCCTATCGTCTTTTCAACCGCTTGCTCCCTTAGGTCTAAGCCTTTCCTGCGTTTGTCGAGTTCCGCCGCCAGCGTCTCCAACTGTTGATTCATCTGTTGGAGTTCCTCTTCTCTCCGTTTGAACTCCAACTCCTGCGCCACGATAGCTTCCGCCATGACCTTCGCCGACTCCGCCTGCTGGACCTCGCTCAAGGGCAGAGCCGTGGCCGACGGAGTAGGCTCGGGCGTCACTGCCGGACGCCTACCGCCAAGGATGTCGCCTATCGCCACGAGCTTCGGCATATCAATCACTCCCGCAGCGAGAAAGACCAACACCAGGACCACTATCGTGCCAAAACCTATCGCCCCAGTTACTATCAGGGAATCGATAAGTTTCCTCATCTCTTGAAGACCCCCAACTCATCTATGAACTTCTGTTCTTCCCGATCCGTCTCGTACGTGTACTCGCCGAAACGTCGTTCCCGCACCCGCTCAAGCACCTTCTTCTCCTTCGATGCCTGCACCAGTTCCTTCCGCCGGACCTCCAATTGCCTGCGCATGGTGGCAAGCGTTTCGTTCGCCAGATCGAGCGCCGACTGCAAGTAGCTTGTATACAGCCGCCGAGCAACTACATCCTTCACGTCCACGTTCTCCACACATCGCGCCCGAAGCTCTGCCATCTGTTTACTGATCTCCGCCTCGATTATCCGTATCTGCTCTCGTTGCGTGGCAATTGCCCGCTGCGCCTCGGCGAAGAGTCGCTTCTTCTCTTCCTCCACCACTCCCCTGTAGCCGAGAACCTTGTCCAGCTTGAAGTTAAACCGCTTCACGTGCACGCTCTCCAATTATTTGCGTTTGGGTGTTTAGCAGCTCTGGCTGCTCTAGTCCGGCAAGCATCTCAAGAAGCCTCGATTGCGTCACATCAAACGGCGCTTCCTCCGAGATTCCCTGTCGGAGGAAGGCCCACACGTCGTCGATCAGCCCAACAGCTTCATCAATCCGCGGATTGCTGCCCTTGACGTAAGCGCCGATGTTGATCAGATCCTCCGCCTGCATATATGTAGCCAGGATGCTTCTCATCTTCGTCGCCGCGCGTACGTGCTCTGCGTCCGTCACATCCACCATCAGCCTGCTTATGCTGTTAAGCGGGTCTATTGCTGGGTAGTGCCCCCTCGCAGCGGTCTCGCGAGATAGCCACACATGCCCGTCAAGAATGCTCCGCACCGTGTCCGCAACCGGCTCGTTGATGTCGTCCGCCTCAACCAGCACGGTATAGAAAGCCGTGATCGAGCCAGTGTTGCTCTGACCGGTGCGCTCCAGCAGTTGCGGAAGAAGCATGTAGACCGAGGGCGTGTAGCCTTTGGTCGCCGGGGGCTCGCCGATAGAAAGCCCGATCTGCCGCTGCGCTACCGCCAAGCGAGTGACGGAATCCATCAGCAGCATGACGTCGTTTCCCAGGTTCCGGAAGTATTCGGCAATCGCCGTCGCAACGAAGGCTGCGCGCACTCGTATCAGCGGCGATTCGTCCGAGGTTGCTACTACAACTACCGACCTCCGCAGCCCCTCTTCGCCCAGGTCCTTCTCAATGAAATCGCGCAGCTCACGCCCACGCTCCCCCACAAGGCCGATAACGTTCACGTCGGCGCTCGTGTTTCGCGCGATCATTCCCATCAGCGTGCTCTTCCCCACCCCCGAACCCGAGAACAAACCCATCCTCTGCCCCTTCCCGCACGTGAAAAGCGCATCTATTGCGCGTATCCCTGTTGCAACCGGCTCGGTGACCCGCTCTCGCTCCATCGGGCGCGGAGCGGTCTCATAGAGCGGCCAATGCTCTGTCGACAGCAGTTTCCCCTTGCCGTCAATGGGCTTCGCACGACCGTCAATAACTCGGCCCAACAGCTCTCTTCCCACCGGCACTGTTTGCGACCGCGAAATGCAGCGTACAGTATCCCCAGGAGCCAGACCCCTGATGTCCGTATAAGGCATCAGGTAACTGCGCGTTCTCGAAAACCCTACCACCTCACCGAATACGGAGCTTCCCGTCTCTCGGGCACGCAGCTCGCACAGGCTGCCCACGGGAACCGGCAGCCCGACGCATTCTGCCGTCAATCCAACTACCCGATCCACACAGCCGGAGATTCGCTCGGGTACAATTCCGCTTAGTTTCTCAACATGCCTGGAAAGCAATGTCGCCCTTTCTCAATTCACCTGATGTCCTCAAGCAGCTCCTTCGCTATTTGGTCGATCTGAGATTCAATCCTCGCATCGACCGTCCCCACCTCGGTCCGCGCCACGCAGCCTCCACGCGGCACCGAATTCACCGGGGTCAGTTGCACTTCGCGAAGGTCAGCAAACTCCTTCCTCAGCTCCGGCAAATACGCCTCGATCAGCTTGATGTCGTCCGGATTCAGCAGCAGCTCGACGGTTTCCCTCTCGCCTAGGAGCCCGACCGCGCGCCGCGCCACGTTCGCTGCGACCTCAGGCGTTACGGAGACCTCGTGGTCTATAACCTTCTTCGCCACCGCCAACGCCAAGGTGACCAGATCACGTTCGGCGGCTTTCTCCAGCCGTCTCTTCCCGTCCTCCAGCGAAGACCGTATGTGGCGCAGAGCTGACGAAAGCGCCTCTATATCTTCCTGATACTCAGACATGTGATTCTCGAACACGGCCTTCTTTCCTTCTTCGAACCCTGCCTCGTACCCACGCTTCCTCGCATCCTCTTCCGTCTCGGAGCAAAGATTCTCAAGCAGCCGCGCTGCCTCTGCTTTGGCCTCGTCAACGATCGCCTTGGCATCCTCACGTGCTGAATCGAGCAGCGTCCTCGCGCTGGTCTCAATGTCATTAAGAGAATAGGGCGTCGAAGAGTGTCCGTCGTTTAACCCCGCGGCTCGAATCACTCTAGACAATTACTTCCTCCTCTCCACCACGTCCTTGGATAATTATCTCCCCCGCATCTTCCATACGGCGGATCATGTCCACGATCTTCTGCTGCGCGGCCTCGACTTCCGTCAGCCTCACTGGACCCATGTATTCCATGTTCTCCTGGATCACGACACGCGCGCGCTCCGACAGGTTCCGGAAAACCTTGTCCCTAACCTCATCCGTCGCGCTCTTCAAAGCCATCGCCAGCGTATCGTGGTCAACTTCCTGCAGCACCTTCTGCACTCCGCGGTCGTCCACCAGCAGGATGTCCTCGAACACAAACATGAGCCTTCGTATATTCTCCACCAGATCGGGGTCGTCCTGCTCCATTGCCTCCAGAATGCCCTTCTCAGTGGCACGGTCGGCGAAGTTGAGAATCTCCGCCGATGCCTCTATGCCACCGGCGCGCTCCAGCTTCTGCCCCACCAGTTGTGCCAGCTTTCCCTCAAGCCCTGCCTCCACCTCCCTGATGACTTCGGGGCTGGTATCCGTCATGTGCGACAACCGCCTTATGACGTCCACTTGCTTGGGCGCAGCAAGGCCCGAAAGCACCTCCGCCGCCTGCTCCGGCTTCAGATGTGCCATGATCAGCGCTATCGTCTGCGGGTGCTCATCCTGGATGAATGTCAGGATGTTGTTCGCCTCCGTCTTCCGCAGGAAGTTGAAAGGCGTCATCCGGATCGACTGCTCCACCGACTCGAGAATTTCGTTCGCCTGTTCCTCAGGCAGAGACTTCTGCAGAAGCTGCCGCGCAAACGTGATTCCTCCCGTCTCGTAGTATTTGCGTGCAAGCGAGAGCTGGTAGAACTCCTTGATCACTGACTCCTGATCATGGTCCTCCACAGTCTCGACCTGGGCGACTTCCGTCGTGATAAGCTCTATCATCTCGCTGTCCAGCTTCGAGAGTACCTTTGATGCACGTTCCTCCCCAAGGCTCACCAGGAGTATGGCCGCCTTCCGCAGCCCGCCTATTTCCTGACTCTTGCGCTCAGGCATGGGATTACTCCGTCATAAGCCATCGCTTGATGAGGTCCGCCGCAACATCCGGGCTTTCATCAACCATTTCCACAAGCTGCGTCCTCATTCTGTCCACATCCGTGACCTCCACCTCGGACGGAAGCCCCGGAACGCCCGCTGCCGCCGCAGCGGGCCGAGCCGCGGGCGCACCGACAACCGCCTTCTTCAGAATGGACCGCAGCATCATCAAAGCGACAAGTATCAGAATCAAAACACCGGCGTACTTGCCCCATTCAGCCCCTCTCTCGCTCAGGATGCTGAAGATGCGCGCCGTCATGGGCACCGGCGTCGGCACCACCTCCTCCATCGCGGGGAACGTCAGCGTGCTTACCTCGATCTTCGACGCATCAGCGATGCCGGCCCCCTGCATGGCCAGCCTGCGGTACGTGGCAAGGTCCTCCTCACCCAGGCCGGCTTCTCCCTCCTCCACCGGGATGAGGACGGCCACTGACCGGTCCTTAATCATCGTCCCAGGGCTTTGGAATATCTTCTGTATCACCCAGCTCGGCTCCTTGGTCACTTCCCGTTCTTCTTCGGTCTTTGTCGATCTCTCTCCCGCTCCCGTCGCAGTTGGCTCCAACTCCACGTTCACGCCTACCCCGGGAGGCGCACCTTCCCCACCGGACGTGTCTTCGGAACTCTCTCTGGTCCTCTCGTGTGTCGTGACGACCTTATCGGGATCCAGGTCCTTTATCTCCTTCTCCACACGAGTGAAGTCCAGTTCCACGTTCACTGCCACGATGGGACCTGGTCTCCCGGCCCGTTGCAGCGGCGCGAACAGCGCAAGAATCTTGTCCTCGTACCCCTTCTCAACCTGCCTCTTCAGCTCAAACTGATTCGCCGCCAGAAGAGCCCCCTCGGCTTCGCTCGGCATTCGGTACGCCCGGCCGTTCTGGTCAACGATCGCGACCCTCTCGGGCTTCAGCCCTTTAACAGCCCCCGCGACAAGATGGGTTATCGCCCTGACAGTGTTCGCCGGAAGTGCACCCACTCCCGACGCCAACTGGACCGTCACCGCCGCCTTAGCTTCTTCCTCCTCCTTCCTCACAAACGGCGTCTCTTCCTGTCGAGCTATCGCAACCGTCGCCGAACGAACGGAATTCAGGTGCCCGATCATGATCTGAAGCTTTCTCTCGAGGGCGACCAACGTCTTGAGGTCCAGCCGCCCCTTCGTCTCGGCCAGCGGTGTATCAACGAATATCCACGCGAACGGATCCTTCACCTGCGGCAATGCCTCCGCCTCGGTGAGCCGCGCGAAGATTATGTCCCGTCGCTCCGGCCTCACCTCGATCGTCCCTCCGCGGTAACGGTACTCCTCGCCCATCTGCTCCAGCTGCGCTATCGCCTCGTTCGCCTGCGCAGCGGAAACGCCTGTGAAGAGCGGCGCGTACTGCGTCGTCCTGCTCCACACCACCAAGAGAACTATGCTCACCACGACGGTAAACGTGAGCATGGTGATGCTCATCCGCTGACTTACCGTCATTCCCCTGTAAATCCTGGCAAACTGCTGCGCTATCTGGCGGAGTAGATCCATCTGACCCCTCTCCTCTTCTCCGTCCTAAGACCTATATGCGCATTTGCCTTACTTCCTGGTACGCATCCACCAGCTTGTTTCTGATCTGCATCAGAAGCTGGAAAGCCAGGTCGGCCTTTTCAACCGCCGTCATGACTTCCGCGACATTGTCGGTCTGGCCCGCCGCCAGCCGGTTGATCGCCTGGTCCGCCTCAAGCTGCATGTCGTTTACCCGCTTCATCGAGTCGATCAGCAGGTCCTTGAACGACTGCCCGCCTGACACACGGCCCATCCCCGGCTGCGATGGGACAACACCTCCCGGGCCACCGACCTGGGATATGCTCTCAACCATCGATCATTACCTCCCTGGGTTACAGCAATATCCGCGTAGAAGACTGGATTAACGACTTCGAGGCCTGCATGGCCGTCACGTTTGCCTCGTAGGCCCGGCTGGCCTCGATCATGTCCACTATTTCCTGTATCAGATTCACATTCGGTGTGAGCACGTACCCGTCGGCGTCGGCATCGGGATGCCCCGGCTTATACGCCTTCCTGTATTCCGAGAGGTCCTCCTTGACCGTCAGCACCCGCACACCCTCACCCGACCTGGGGGCCGCGGGCCTGCCCACCGCGAACACCGCCTCCCTCCGGCGATACGGATTCACGCGGCCCCGCCCGTCCCGAGTGGTATTGATGTTCGCCAAGTTGTTCGCAATCGTGTCCATACGGATCCGCTGCGCTGCCAGCGCCGATGCGCTCGTATCCAGGTTCCCAAACATCTAACCCACTCCTTTCACGCCAGCCGCTCGCTTATCGCCATTTGGATCATCTCGAAATTCTTCCGCAGCAGCTCCACAAGGCTGTTATGGAGCAGCGTATTCGCCGATAACTTCGCCATCTCGATGTCGATCGAAACATCATTCTCGTCGTGTCTGAGCGCGCCCGTGTTGCTTGCGTTCACGGGCCTCACGCTAAGATGGCCCATCCCGTCTACGCTGACGTTCCCCGACGACCCCAACTCGAAGCGCCCCTGCCTACTCCCAGACCGCCTCTCGATCGCGCCCTTCAGCAGCTCCTGGAACTCCGCCACCGGGAGGTCCTTCGCCGTGTAGAACGGAGTGTCAGCGTTGGCTATGTTGTTCGTTATCTGTCCATGCCGCAGCTGCGTGAACGCAATAGCCTTTTCCAGGACCGGAATCGACCCGCTGTCTATGAATCCCCATTCCATCGTTTCACGCCCTCTCGGAACGGATCCTTCTCGGGGTTACTTTCGCAAACACGATACCAATCGCCCTTCACTAACTGGTTTGCCGGGCTCGCCTGTAAGTCGTGACCAAATAAGCACTTCCGACGGCACATGTGAACCGCCTCCAGACGTCGGCTTTTGCCCGGCGCAAAATGTGCTATCAGGATGCAATATTTGCGTGCTTCGGCTCCGCAATTCCCCACCTCTTGATCTTCATTCCAAGCGTCCGCAGCCCTATCCCCAACGCCGTCGCCGTCTTCGCTCGATGGCCTCCCAGCGACTCCAGCGTGGCCTTTGTGTATCTCCTGTTCACCTCCTCGAGAGTGAGTCCCAGGTGAACGTTCAGTGAATCTCCGTTGAGGCCGGGCTTCAGCCATCCAGATATCTGTCGGGGCAGAATGGTGTGGCTTTGCCCGAGCACGCACGCTCGCTCGACGATGTTCTCCAGCTCGCGGATATTCCCCGGCCAGTCGTATTCCATGAGAAGATCCATCGCGTCAGGTGACATCCGCCTCACGCACCGTCCCTGCTCCGCGCCGTACAGTCGCAGGAAATGCTCCACCGTCATCGGGATGTCCTCCAGACGGTCCCGAAGCGCCGGAACGTAAATGGGAACCACGTTCAGCCTGTAAAACAAGTCTTTCCTGAATGACCCCGACTGAACCGCCCCTTCCAGATCGCGGTTCGTTGTAGCCAGCACTCGCACGTCAACCTTTCTGCTCAGGCTGGACCCTACCCGCTCGAAGGCCTTCTCCTGCAGCACCCTCAGGAGTTTCGCTTGCAGCCCCGGCGGAATCTCGCTCACCTCATCCAGCAAGATGGTTCCGCCGTCCGCCAGCTCAAACCGTCCTTTTCGTGCCTTGTCCGCCCCGGTGAACGCCCCCTTCTCGTGACCGAAAAGCTCGCTTTCCAGCAACCCGGCGGAGAGCGCCGCGCAGTTCACGCACAAGAACGCCCTCTTGGCCCTGGGCGAAGCCGCATGAAGCGCCCTCGCCACAAGTTCCTTTCCCGTCCCTGTCTCCCCTCGGATCAGCACTGTGGACGAAGCCCCGGCCACCTTCCCGATCTCCTCCCTCAGGCTTCTCATCGCCCGGCTTTCTCCCACCAACTCCGCCTTCTTGTCCGCCACCTGGCTCTTCAGCGCCACATTCTCCATCACCAGCTCTCGGTGCCTCAGCGCCCTCGAGACGACAACCTCTATCTCCTCCGCGCGGAAGGGCTTCATGATGTAGTCGAAAGCCCCCAGCTTCATCGCCTTGACTGCCGTCTCGACCGTGCCATACGCGGTGACCATCACCACCTCCGTATCAGGGCAGTTCTGGCGAACCTTCTCCAGCAGCTCTATCCCGTCCATTCCAGGCAACTTCAGATCGGTTAGCACCACGTCGAAGTCTCGCAGCTCCAGCTCGGCCAGCGCCGGCCCACCCGAGTCAAATGACGACACCTTGTGGCCGGCCCGCGACAGCGCCGTCTCCAGCGACTCCCTCATCAATTGCGTATCATCGACAACCAGCACGTTCGCCAAACTCAAGACTCCTCTAAGCAGCGGGAAGCTCTATCCTGAAACGCGCCCCCATAGGCGGCACATTCACGGCGGAGATTGTCCCCTGATGGCATTGCACGATCCTCTGCGCCAGCGAAAGGCCCAGCCCCAGTCCGTTCTGCTTGGTGCTGAAGAAAGGATTGAACACCCTCGCCAGAACGTCCTCCGGAATTCCCGGGCCGCTATCCGTCAGTTCGATGAAAGCCCCGTGCCGTTCTCCCGCCAGAAGGCCGCCCTCGACCGTGAGCCTCCCGCCCTCGGGCATCGCCTGCGCCGCATTCTGCAATATGTTGATGAACGCCCGCTGCATCTGGCCGGGGTCGACCTCCGCCACCAACGGCTGCGGGTGAAACTCCGTCTCGACCTCAATCCCGCGTCCCGAATCCGGAATCGCAAGCCAGAATGCCTCCGAAAGAACCTCCGCGAGGTCAACCATCTTCTTCTCAACCGCCGGCGCACTTGTGAACGCCAGCAGGTTCTGCACAGTGCTCTCCAGCGTCTTCACCCCAGCCAGTATCTTCGAGGCGAGGACGGACCGCTGCGGCAGTTCCCGAAGGTCCTGCTCCAGCATGCTGGCGTACAGCTCTATCGCCCCCAGCGGATTTCGCACTTCGTGCGCCACGGCCGATGCCATCTCCCCGATCGTGGCCAGCCGGCTCTTCAGGCGAAGCTCCTCGTTCTTCTCCGCCAGTTCCCGCGAGAGCTCCGCCACTCTTCCCTGAAGCTCCTCGTGCGAAAACCTCAGCCGCTCGGTGGTCCGATTGAACTGCTCAAACAACTCCATCAGTTCAGACGGATCGGTCCGCCTCAGCACTTCGATGTTCAACTCTTCCCCCCTAGCTAGTCCTGTCAAAGAACTTCACTCCAGGATCGGGTTTCTTGCGCTTGTATGTCTCCACCAGCTTTTTCCCGTTGCCGATTCGTTTCAGATGCGTCAAGGTCACGTCCCGCAGTTGTTTCAGCTCATCTCGACCTTGCTCGTCGAGCTTCAGAATCGTCTCCAGCAGCCGGGCAATCTCTTCAGCTATCCTGCGCAGTTCCTTACGCTCTTGTTCCGACAGCGCAGATATCACGTCGTCCCACTCGGGGTGCGCCGGCGACAGCCTCTCCTGAAGCTTGGCAAGCTGTTCCAGCACCGTCCGCTTCTCCGCCAGCAGCGACAGCAGCTCGTCCGTCTTCGTCTGTCTCACCAGCTCCACCTGCCGCTGAGACATCCCCAGCAGCTTCGCGTAAATGTCCCGCTGACTGCCCAATATCTCCCGCGGTGTGCGCGTTGCTGCCTCTCCGGCCATTTCAGCCCCCCGATGCGGAGGAAGCTGCCCAAGCCAGCAGCTCCTCCCAGAATTTCTTCCGCAGCCCTTCCGGGGCCGCCGAGAACGCATCCTCCGGAAGGGACGATATGACCAGCTTCGCGCGCTTGTACGCCGCACGGGCGCTGTCCACCTCGCCGATGTTGTAGTAGCAGTTGGCCGTCTGGAATAACGCCCACCCGGCCTCAGTCGCCTTCCCTGAATACCGCACGGCGTCCTTGTACGACTCCAGCGCCTCCCGGTACTCCTGAAGGGTGTAGTAGCAATCTCCCAGAAGCAGGCTCGCCTGTGTGAGCTGCGGGATGTTCTCCGCCGTGGCAGGCATTGTAGAAACCAGCGCCTTCAGCTCGTTGATCGCCTCCACGTAGAGCGAAAGAGACATGAACGACTCGGCCAGCATCCACCTCGCCCTGTTGGCCTCAGGATCGGACGGATACCGCTCCAACGCCTCGCCGAGAACGTTCGCCGCCTCTTCAGCCTCACCATCGCTCCAGTACGCCTCACCCAGGCAAAAAAGCGCGCGCCGCCACACGCTGCTCTCTGGAGAGAATTTCGGATCATGTAATATGTCGAGAAGCACCTTCTGCGCCGTAGCCGCATCACCCTTTGCCAGGTAGCACCGGCCCTTCTCGTACCTGGACTCGTAGGCGTAGATCACGAAGGGGAAGCTGACTTCGTTCACACGGAACGCCTGAATCGCAGCATCGTGAAGTCCGAGCATCTTGTAACAGAGGCCCCGCTTGTAGATAGCCTCGCTCGCACGTGGGTCATCCCACTTCGATTCGGCAAAACGCCGGTACGTGCCGGTTGCCGCAGCGTACTCACCCGCCTTGTACAAAGCCTCCGCCGCGTTCCACAGCGCGTCAGGCACGTGGTCGCTCCCCGGATAGTCCTGCGCCAAACCATCCAGGACCGCAGCCGACGTGAGGTAAAGGTGCCTCTTCTGCGCTTCGTTCGCCGTCGCCTCTGCAAGCCCCAACAGCGCCAAGCCGCTCTTGTGTATGTACTTGTCGCGAGGATCCCCGAATGCCGCCAGCGGCCTTAGCAACTCGTAGGCGGTCGAGTACTCCTGGCCGGCCATCGCCTTTTGTCCGGTCTCGTAAAGCTCGTCCAGGCTTTCATGAACGTTGAACCAGGCGCTTTCGGCAAGCTCCTCCAGAGGCGCAGCCTCCAACGCCGCGTAGTACGCAACCGACGCCTCCAAGGGTTTCCCGCTTCGCAGATAGCAGTCACCAGCCCTGATGTGCGCCATCTTGCCGACTTCCATGTCCCCGAAGTCATATACGCATCTCTCGAAAGCCTTCAGAGCTTCCTCGTAGTTCCCCGATCTGAACAGGGACTCCCCGGAAAGGAACGAAGCCTCCTCGGCCGGAGGTAGCTGACCCAGCAGCTTCCGCGCCTTCTCGAAGTGTGTATACGCGTCAGCATAGAGTCCTCTGTCGAACAGCGCTCTCCCTTGCCAGTGCTGCGCCTCCGCAGCGGCAATGCCGTCCGGATACAGCTCAATCACTCGCTTGTACGCCGCTTCAGCATCCTCCAGCTTGCCGCTCATCCTCAAAATGTGCCCGCGAACCAGCTCCAGCCTCGACTTCCCCTCGTCCTCCGTTTCCTCGAACATCCGAGATCCCACCTCAGCTAACGCCAGATCCGGATGCTCCTCCCCGTAGGCGAGCATCAGACGCTCCGTCTCCTGCTTCACCGCAGCCCTGAACTTCGTATCCGTAGGAGGAGCTAGTTCCATCGCCTTGTCGCAATGCAGCAGGCCCGCCGCGGGTTCCGCCCTCGTCTCCAGCGCCTTGGCCATCTCCAAGTGCGCACCCGCCAAAGCCCTGGCATCTACCCCGGCGGCGCCGGCCGCCGAAAGCGACGCCTCAAACGAAGGCAGCCGTGCTTCGTACTCTCCACTCGACTCCACCAACTCGGCCAGCACATATGCGTGCCGCAAGTGCGCTTGGGCAACAAGCGGACTCGTCGGGTACTTGTCGGGAAACAGCCCAAAACCTTCCGCCGCCTCCTCGTATTTCCCGTCTTCTGCCAACTGCGCCAATTGCGACAGCTCAACCAAAGGCTCCAGGGCCCTCTTCCTTACGCTGTTTCGGTGAGACTGGACGAACAGGAAGGTGAACGAAAGGACCACCGACAGAACGAATACGGGGAACTGCCAATTGGTGGATGACAGTAACGACCCCATCATCTTATCCGTTTTCGGACCTGACGCTTCGGACTCCATTCCCGCCTCTCCTGGCTCCTCTATTGCGATTCGCGCTCCAGCATTTCGCGGATTTCGCGCAGAGTATTCTCGCGCCTGAGTTCATGGATGCGCCTCAAGCGCTCAAACACACTCTCGGGATACAGTCTGTGTCCGCCCGCGGTACGCTCCTCTTCCCGTATGAGGCCAAGCACGGTGTAGTTGTGCAGCGTCTGGCGGGAAAGACCTGTGTAGCGCATGATGTCGCCGATTCGATAGAGCTTCTTCGGGATTGCGAACGAAGTCTGCTTCTTCGGCACGCTGCTCATCGGCTACCCATCGGAGAGCGAAGTTCAGCTCGTCAAACCGCAATTTACGTTTTGCATTTTACGGTCCGATCCCTCCTTGTCAAGCAATTTCTGCGCGATCCGCCTCTTTTTCGGCAATTTCCGCCCTCACACACCACCCATCGCCTCTTTTCCTCCCCAAAACCACTACTTCTAGCCCCTCTGACCTCCCTATATCCACACCCGCTCCACCTCAATCCAGCCCATCCTTCACGAACGCCCGCACACCTCCCTCTAGATTGCCGACCACCGAAACGCACAACCTCTAACCTGCAACATCCCGTTCCCCTACCCTTCACACTTCCCGCCTCCTCTCCCCTCCCCACACAGAAAACACTTGACAACGAGCCTGCATCCATGTATTCATGATTGTGAATCCGCCCTATTACGGGCCGAGGACCGTTCGGGGTTTCCCACTAAGTTTCTTTTGGACCACTCCCCTAACGAATCCCTCTCCATGATGAGTGTGCGAGGCCCCGGCGGAGTCAGATTCCGGGTACGCCCTTGGGAAGAATCTCGGGTCCACACAGCAACCATATTCTTTCAGTCCAACAGCTAGGCCCAGGAAGGACGGCGGATCCGCCGCATTTGCCGCAAGCTGGCGCATGAGTGAAAAACTCTTTCTTATCGACGGACACTCCCAATGCTACCAATCCTTCTACGCAATCCCCATGTTGACCAATCCCGCGGGACAGCCCGTCAACGCGGTCTATGGATTCGTCACCACATTGAGAAAGCTCCTTCGAGAGCACAAACCTGACTACGTTGCGGTCGTTTTCGACCCCAAAGGCCCCACGTTCCGGCATGAGAGATACGAGCAGTACAAGGCTCAACGGAAACCGATGCCTGACGCGCTGCGTGCACAGATACCAGTGATTCGGCACGCCGCCAAGCTGCACGGCCTCCGCGTCGTTTCAGCCGAGGGGTTCGAGGCAGACGACGTAATCGGCACCCTGGCGAAAAGGGCCTCTGCGGAGGGTCTTGACGTTTACATCGTTACCAGTGACAAGGATGCGGAGCAGTTGCTCGACGCTAACACCAGACTACTCGACAGTCGCAAGGACAGAATAACTGACGCCGCCGCGCTCCGCCGCGACAAGGGCATAGAGCCAAACCAGGTCATCGAATGCTTTGCCCTTTCCGGTGACTCCACCGACAACATCCCCGGCGTGCCCGGGATAGGTCCGAAGACAGCGCTCGAACTGATCAGGCAGTGGGGAACTCTGGAAGAAGTCTTGGCACACGTGCAGGAAGTGAAGGGCCCAAAGACGAGACAGAATCTGACCGAGTTTGAAGACCAAGCCCGCCTATCCCGCGAACTCGCCACCATAGACACCGACGTGCCTCTGACCGACAGAGTAGAAGACCTCGCCGTCAGAGAGCCGGACCCGGGCCGGCTATACGCCTTCTATCAAGAACACGGCTTCCGAAGCCTGATGAAGGATGTCACGCCCTCTGTGGAGACCGCCACCAGGAATTACACCCTCGTGGCCGACCGATCCTCCTTCACAGATTTCCTTTCCCAATGCAAGAAGCGGCAAGAGATCGCAGTAGACCTTGAGAGCACCAGCGTTAACCCCGTGGACGCCGACATCGTAGGCTTTTCCTTCTCGTGGCAAGACGGAACGGGATACTACATCCCCGTCCGTTCCCCTGAAGGACAGCCCAAGCTTGAACCCGCCATGGTTCTCGACATGCTCAAGCCCTTACTCGAGGACGAAAGCATCAAAAAGGTCGGTCACAACCTCAAGTACGACATGATTCTCCTCCGGTGCAGCGGCGTCGAACTGAAGGGCGTCTCATTCGACACCATGGTGGCATCCTATGTTCTCAACCCCACCGCAAGGCAGCACAGCCTTTCCCGGCTCGCATCCGAGCACCTCAACTACAGGGCCACAGAGATACAGGAACTCCTGGGAAAGGGCCGCGACCAGAAAACCATGGATCAGGTGGATGTGGACAAGGTCTGCGAGTACGCCTCCGAGGACGCCGACGTAGCCCTCCGGCTCAAGCACTTCATGGAGCCGCGACTCCGTGAACTGCGGTTGGATGAACTGTTCAATGACGTCGAGGTGCCGCTCGTCGACGTGCTCGCGGAAATGGAGTACAACGGCATCAAGATCGACCCCGACGTCCTTCATCAAATGTCTGATCAATTTGGCGCAAGGCTGCAGGAACTCGAGAAGACCATCCATGAAACCGCCGGCGAGGAATTCAACATCAACTCGCCTAAGCAGCTTCAGGTCATTCTCTTCGACAAGCTTGGGCTTCCGAAACGCAGAAAGACTCGAACCGGTCCGTCCACAGACGCGCGTGTCCTCGAGGAACTCGCAAGAATTCACCCTCTGCCAAAACTCATACTTGACTTCAGGCGGCTAAGTAAGCTTAAATCTACGTATCTGGACCAGCTTCCTCGAATGACATCCCCAAGGACAGGGAAGATCCACGCCTCATTCAACCAGGCGGTAACCGCAACCGGACGTTTGTCCTCCAGTGATCCGAACCTTCAGAACATACCGATCAGGACAGAACTTGGCCAGAAAATCAGGGAGGCCTTCGTCCCCTCGGAGGATGGTTACCTGTTCTTCTCGGTTGACTACTCACAGATAGACCTGCGTATGCTGGCACATCTTTCGGGCGACGAGGCACTTGTGGAATCCTTCAGGAGGGATGAAGACATTCATGCGTCCGTCGCCGCGCAGATATTCTCGGTGCCGGCCTCCGAGGTAACAAAGGAAATGAGGCGCACGGCCAAGGCCGTGAACTTCGGCATCATTTACGGCCTGACGCCCTTCGGCCTCCACCAGCAGCTTGGGTGCTCGGTCGACACTGCCCGTGAATTCATAGAACGCTACTTCGAGATCCATAGGGGCGTGGAAGAGTACATGCAAAAGGTTATCGACGAGGCGGTTGAGAAAGGATTCGTCTACACAATCCTCAATCGACGAAGGTACCTGCCTGAAATCCGATCAGAGGACGCGCGCGTCCGGGGCCTCGCCGAAAGGATCGCCCGAAATACCGGGATTCAAGGCTCAGCCGCGGATCTCATCAAAGTCGCCATGAATCGCATTCATCGGCGCATCCGGGGAGAGGAGAGAAACACCCGAATACTTCTGCAAATCCACGACGAGCTCCTCTTCGAAGCATCCGAGGCCGAGGCCGAACAGGAAATGGGATGGATCTCGGAAGAGATGGAAGGGGCCATGAAGCTCAGGGTCCCGCTCACCGTGAAGACAGCGATGGGAAAGAACTGGCGAGAGGTATAGACAGCAGTTGACCGCAAAGATCATCGGGGTAACTGGCGCAATCGCGAGCGGCAAGAGCACCGTGGCAAGAATCCTTGAGGAACTTGGTGCCATTCGGATAAGCGCCGACGATATCGCCAGAGAGTTGCTGCAAGAGGATGACGTCAGGAACGCCATCGAGAAAGTCTGGGGAAGCAGCGTGTTCGAAGATAGTGGGGAAGTAAACAGGAAAGCCCTGGCGGAGAAGGTCTTCGCCGGCTCCGACGAGGTGCAGCGCTTAAACGCCATAGTCCACCCCACAGTCATTAAGAGGATAAGACAGAAGATCGAGAGCGTGCGCCGGGAGCACCCCTCCCGCCCCATAGTCCTTGATGCTGCGCTGCTGCACGAAGCCGGCGTTGCCCGCGACTGCGACGTCGTGCTCTATGTCGACGCAGAGGAAGAACGTCGACAGGAAAGGGCCCGACTGCAGCGCGGATGGGATGAGGGTGAAATACCCAGGCGCGAGCGGCTACAAATGCCCGCCAGGCAGAAGAAGCTCAGGGCGGATTACGTGATAGAGAACAACGGTGATATGGCAGGAACTCGCGAACGCGTTCTCAAATTCTGGAAGAACGTCGTCACGAAGAGCTAGACTCGGCAATCACCATCGATTCATCTACTCTGGAGGAAGAGAATGGCAAACTCAAAGACAGGCGAGGCACAAAAGGAGAAGAGAAACAAGGTCAACGCGCAGGAGAAGAAAGACTACGCCCAGGAGAAACCCCCGGCACAGCCCGGTAACGCCGACGCCGACAACAAGAAGAGATTCCTGCGCATCAATGAGCTCCAGGCCCTCTCCCCACAGGAGCTCCACGAGCTCGGGCAGAAGGAAGGCCTCCGCGACACTGCCGGACTCCGAAAGCAGGAGCTCATCCACGTATTGGTCAGGAACCACGCATCCAGGAATGGCGCCATCTTCGGCGAAGGCGTCCTCGAGGTCCTTCCCGAAGGCTTCGGGTTCCTTCGGTCACCCAGCTACAACTACTTCCCCTCGCCTGACGATATCTACATCTCTCCTTCCCAGATCCGGCTCTTCGGCATGCGCACAGGCGTTATCGTCTCCGGACAGATAAGGCCGCCCAAAGAAAAAGAGAAGGAGAAATACTTCGCCCTGTTGCGCGTCGACTCGATAAATCGCGAAGAGCCGCGCAAGATGTCCGAGAAGATCGTATTCGAGGACCTCACCCCCCTCTTCCCCGATGAACGCATCATCCTCGAAACACCCGACGAACCGGACATGCGCAGCGTCGACCTGATAACCCCGATCGGAAAGGGCCAGCGAGGCCTGATAGTCGCCCCCCCGAGGGCGGGGAAAACCGTCCTGCTCCAGAAAATGGCCCACAGCGTCGCCCAGAACCATCCGGAAATCCGCCTGATGGTCCTCCTCATCGCCGAGCGCCCCGAGGAAGTAACCGACATGCAGCGATCGGTGAAGGGCGAAGTGATAAGCTCCACTTTCGACGAACCCGCCAGCCGCCACGTCCAGGTTTCCCAGCTAGTGATCGAAAAGGCGAAAAGGCTCGTCGAGTTTGGCCATGACGTGATGATCCTGCTCGACTCTATCACCCGTCTCGCACGAGCCTACAACACCGAGATGCCCCACAGCGGCAGAATCATGACCGGCGGCGTAGACGCCAACGCGCTCCAGAAGCCAAAGCGCTTCCTCGGCGCAGCCAGGAATACCGAAGAGGCCGGCACTCTGACCATCCTGGGAACTTGCCTCATCGACACCGGCAGCAAAATGGACGAGGTGATATTCGAAGAGTTCAAAGCCACGGGCAACATGGATCTTCACCTCGATCGCAAGCTCGTCGAGAAGCGAATATTCCCCGCGATCGACATCGCCCGCTCCGGCACCCGCCGAGAGGAACTCATTCTCGACCCTGAGGAACTCCGGCGCATGTGGCTGCTCAGGAAGGTTCTCAACGAAATGAACGGCACAGAGGCAATGGAGCTACTGCGCGAGAAGGTCAAGAAGCACAAGACCAACGCCGAGTTCCTGATGAGCCTGAGCCCCTCCAACATCTAGCCAACCGGCTCAACCCCAGGCACGTTGCAGTCATGGACTGCACTTAAGCACCATCGCCCGCTAGCAGCCCCACATGCCTCAGCCTGCTGCAGCACCGCCCCCGCCCAACATCCGGAAGCAGACTCCGAGACCGCAACGTAGTGTAACCGGGAATGATAGTGGGAAGCGCGGCAGCGCCAGAGACTCCGCCGGGGGTTAGCGTCGCCTTGCACGGATTTTCGGCTGCGGCTGCACTGACACGCTCGTCCGTTCCCGTGCAGGCCTTGCCTCAGGCTCAGTGCCGGCCGCTACGGCTTGCAGGCGCGCCTTCGCGGCTTCCCTCTCCGACTGCTCAACCCTGAGCTGCATTTTCAGTTCGTCGTGCCACCGCCTCAGCTCCCCCTCCACTTCCTCCTCCAGCCGCAGCAGCCATTCCGCCGCCTGCGGCCTGACCTGCAGCACGTTGAGCCCCTCACTGTACGCATCCAGAGCCTCTTCCACCTTCCCTGCCCGCGCAAGCTCTCTCCCAAGCCACAGGTACACGTCACACTTGTGAATCGCCATCAAGTCGCGCAACTCCCGCGAGGATGAGGCCACCACAGACCGCGAGGCCACCGACTGACCTCGCAGCAGGCTCGGGAAGTTCGTCACTGTCCATTCCTCCAGGCGCGCGGCATCCCCATATCGATTCACCCATTCTGAGCAGATCTGAACGGACCCCGACATATCGGGCTCGCCCTTCGCAAAAAGAACATACGCTGGATGGACAAAGCTTAGCACCCACATGGCATCATCCGACCAACGTGTGTTCGGGTAGCGGGCAACCAGCTCCGCCAGCTTCTCCATCGACTCCCGCACCAAGAGGGCATCCTCCGTGCTGCTCGGCAACGAAGTCAGGATGTCTCTATAAGCCTCGCCCGCTCTACTCTCAGCTTCATCAGTCCGTATGAGGGAAAGATCCGTCTCCATGCCGACGAACACCCGCTCGCCCTCACCCACCAGGCAGGCACCCACCGGGCTCGACACCTCCACAGTCCCTTCCTCAACTGCAACGTCCAACACCGAGATCTGCTGCAACATTCCCCTTCTCAGTGCAGTCCTAAACCGCGTACCCACGACTGAGACATCGGCGTAGTCGGTCTTGACCCTAAAAGCGCTCTTGGAACGAACAACCTGAGCAACCAGTTTGCCTTGTCTCAACTCAACAACCTGGCGCAGCTCGGGCGTCTCGCCACCGATCGCGATCTCCGAGAACGGCTCTATCTCCAAGCTCGTACCATCGCGCAGAGCCAGCCGCGCCGCAAACGCCTCAGTTCGCACAGCATCCCCCGCACGAAGGCCCGACCGCGCACTCGCATCTTCCCACTCAGCATCACCCGACCGTCTCAACATGACGTTGCCCGCCATGTCGGCTATGCGCGCGACCGTTACAGGCCGCAGCATAAATGCCACCAAGAATGCGGCCGCAGCGGCCGCAAGCGGCACCCAGAAAGAAAGCCGGAACTCGATCGGCCCGATACGGACATGCCCCGGGCGCGTAACGTAGACGTGCTCCACCTTACTTGGCAGCTCTTCCAGAACGCTCTTCCTCAAGCGTCTCAGGCTGCGCGCGCCGAGTCGATTGGCTCCCAGAACCTTCCCCAGCAGCGCGTTCTCCGCCCGCTCCTCAGCCAGCAGACGCCGACAAGCCTCGCACCCCCGCAGATGCGCCTCCACCTGCGCGGCCACACCGCGTTCCAGCACCCCATCGGCAAACTCCGAGAGCAGGCACTCAGCTTCCCGGCAGCTCAACCTTCTATTTTCTCCCTCTCCTCCACGTAGCACTTCAGCTTACTCCTAAGCAGCCTCTTCGCCTTGTAAAGCCTTCCCTTTACAGTGGACATCGGCACATCCAGAAAGGATGCGATCCCCTCGTACGACAGGTTGCTCCAATATCGCAGCAGAACCGCCGTCCTGTAGTCATCGGGGAGTCGGTCGATTGCCCGCAGAACTTGCTCTCGGCGCTCCGTCGCCAGAACGGCATCAACAGGAGGTTCAGTGGGCTGGCGGGGCAGGTCCTCCGATCTGATTCCGGAAAGTTGCGTACCATCCAGGGGCACTTCACGGTTGCGGGCATGGAGCCAATCAATACACAGATTGGAAGTTATCCTGCCCAGCCACCCACTGAGTTTTGACGGATCCCTTAGCCTGTGCAAGGATGATAGTGCCGAGAGAAACGCGCTCTGAGCCACATCATCCACATCCGATAAATCCCTCGTATACGAATATGCCACCGCACGAACCGCTTCGGCATACTTCTCCACTATCGCCGCGAACGCCTTCCGGTCGCCGTTCAGGCATCTGGCGACCAACTCGGTGTCGCTCAGGCACCTCTTCACGTCCCGCAACCTTGCTTCCTTCCGGCTCCAATAGTATGACTGGTGGACATGCCCGAAAGTTAACAGAAACATTCGCCTCTCACAAGTATTTCCCCCCTTGACCCTCCCTCCACGCGGGGGTAGACTCTCTCGTTTAGAGTCCCTTCAATTGCGAGAAGTGCCGAATTGGCCGAGAATTACGACGACCCGTTGGACTTCGAAATAGCCTTTTTCGAAGGCGTGCTGGAGCTGTGGCCCGAGAACACCGAGGCGCTTAAGGCAATCGCCGAGGAGTACACCACCCACGGCCTCTACCAGAAGGGGCTTCAGGCGGACCTCAAGCTGGCAAGACTCCTCCCCCACGACCCCATTATCCACTACAACCTGGCTTGCAGCCACGCCCTCGTCGGAAGCCCCACAGCAGCGTTTGATGCTCTCGAGACGGCGATAGGCCTCGGCTACGCCGACTACCGACACATGCGTCGCGACCCCGATCTCCAGAGCATTCGAGCCGCTGATCGCTTCAGGGAACTCCTGGAGAGGGTTCAACACAACGCGGACCCCGCACAGGAATGAGATAGTGCACCCACGGAAGGACATCCTAACGAGCCCGGCGTCTCCCCGCCGTGTGGAGCACCGCGGTCTCGAAAACCCCCGTGACGACCTCGGGAGTGAACCGCGCCAGTACCTTCTTCCTACCCGCCACCCCCATGCGCCTGCCCATCTCGGGGTCCGCTAGCAGTCGTTCGATAGCCCCGGACACGGCGCGATGATCCCCTGGTGACACCAGAACACCATCCTTCCCATCACTGATGACTTCGGACGAGACCCCTCTGCGCACCCCGATTACCGGCTTCTCGTACATCCACGCCTCCAGGTAAACGATACCGAAGGACTCTATCGTGGAAGGAAGCACAAGAACGTCGCATGCCGAAAGCAGAGACAGCTTCTCCCTCTCACTAACGGACCCAAAGCTGACCACCCGCCTGTTCGATTCGGCCTTCGCCTGGAATTCCCGCTTGTATCCCTTGGTCTCGGGGCCCGCCAGCACGAACAGCCAATCCGCATGCTTCGCACTCAACTCCGCCGCCGCATTCAGGAACACACCCACCCCCTTCCCTTTCTCCTTCCGACCCGTGAACAGCACCATACGCGACGCGCTGTGCTCCTCTTTGATTCTCGACTCCACACGAACGTACTTGTCCGGCTCGACGCAGGCCCCGGAAACGAACACGTTCTCCCGCCTCACACCTCGTCGAATGTACTCGTTCGCTTCGAACTGCGTGTTAGCAACCACCGCCCCCGCGCCTCGCATGATCGCGTACAGGCTGGACCGGTCGAAGTGATACCGGTCGTCGAAATGCGACAGCGGGTAGAACACCAAGCCCTTCCCGCGCAGCCGCGAGAACAGCCAGGCGAAGTAGTTGTACGTGTTCGGAAAGCAACTGCTTACTACCACATCGTACGCCCCGGTCGCGAGTTGCTTTAGCATCCCCCACGAGTACGGGCCGTGGGGGTAAATACTCAGTCCGTCCACTGCGCGAATAACGAAACGCGGAATCGGGAGGGGAGAAACGGGGTACCGGAACACGCGGACACCGTTGATCACATCGACTGCCGCAGCACCCCGACCGAAAGCCTGCAGGTCCTCCTGCTCGATGGCTGTCGTGGTGTAGACGTCGACGCCGAAGCCCTTGCCGACCAGGGCTTCGGAGACAATCCGCGTCATCTCCTCCGCCCCACCGACGGCGGGATAGTATCTCTGCACCGCGCAGGCTACCTTCAACATCGCGCTGCACCCCGCTTCACTTCACCCCGGCATCCGGCGAATCGACTTGAGAACCCCTCAATGCAAAGGGGTGCCCGCCGGGCACCCCTCTTGCGGAAACGGTCGAGCTTCCAGAACTATACCTCTAGCTGGCGGCGCATCTCCATGTCGTACAGCACTCTTTCCCGCTCCTCGTTGATCCCCAGCGCATCTCGCTTGCTCTCGATGTGCTCCATGACCAGCGTCGCTATCTCCTCCTCGTTCTCCGCAAAAGCCCACTTCCCGCCCACGAGATCCTCCATCTCCTCGGTCAGGAACTTATCCACCGCCGGGCTCCCCGCGACAGGATTGCCCGTACTGAACACCGTGAACACGCCCGAAGACACGAAGTAATGCCCGATGGATATCGCCTTCTCGTGCATCCACTCGATGCACACCCCCGCAGCAGGAACGTCCGAGATGTCCTCGCCCAGTCCGCCTTCCTTCACTATTTCGGAAGCGGCTATCAGTATCCGCGAATTGTCCACGCAGGACCCCGCATGCAGCACCGGCGGCATGCCCACCGTCTCGCATACCTCGCGGAGCCCGGGCCCGGCGACCTCCTTCACCTCGGGCAGAAGCAGTCCGTATTTACCCGACTCCAGTGCCGCACACCCCGTCTGAATCACAAGATAGTCCTTGGAAATTAGGTGCTTCACCAACCTCGCATAGGCGGATTCGTCGATTGACCCCTTCGGCTGCACGCAGCCCACTACCCCCACCACTCCGCGTATGCGCCCGTTCATGATGTTGTCATTCAGCGGACGGTACGACTCCCGGAACGTCCCTCCCAGCATGTAGCGAATAGCCTCGTGGCTGAACCCCACCACCATCTCCGACGAATTCTCAGGGATGAACACCTTCTCCTGATCCCTCTCCGGGAACGCCCGTATCCCCTCTCTCACGATTTCCCTCGCAGCATCCAGCCCGCGCGCCTCGTCGAAGTCCACGTGCTTGGCACCGTCAATCCTCGCGCGAGGCGAAGTCGTAAGAAGCCTCGTATGGTACTGCGCGCACAGCGGACACAACCCTTGCATGACGCACTGGATATCCACGATCATCGCGTCAATCGCTCCCGTCGCCAGGGCCAGCTCCTGCATCCTCATGTTTCCCGCAACCGGTATCCCGTGACGCATCAGAAGCTCATTCGCAGTGCAGCAGATGCCCGCGATGTTTATCCCCTTAGCTCCGGCCTTCTTCGCTTCTTCCACCAGCTCCGGTTCGCTGGCGGCCAGCGCTATCATCTCCGAAAGGTTCGGCTCGTGCCCATGAACGATCACGTTGACCTGATCCTTCTTCAGAACCCCTAGGTTCACGGGCCCGACGCAGGGCGAGGGCGTCCCATACAGTATGTCCTGAAGCTCCGTAGCAACCATCGACCCACCCCACCCGTCGGCAAGGGCCAACCTGCACCCGTGCATAATGAGCGACCGGTAGTCCTGGTCCGCGCCCTCGCTGGTGCGATGAAGCGCCTCCACGACCTCCCGGTCAATCGCACGCGGCGTTATGCCTCTCTTCTCCCAAACCTTCTGCCGGGCCTCCGGGGCGCGCTTCACGAACTCGAGGAAGCCTTTCGGCCTTCCGAACTCCGCCAGAGCGGCCTCGCCCACTGCCAATGCCAACTCGCTGACCGATTTCTCACCCACCTCTATCCCGAAGTAGTTGGCAACCGCCTTGAGCTTCGACACGTCCTTGATCTCGTAGCCTTGCGCCTTGCCATGCGCGACCTCTATCAACAGCTCAGCGACCGCTCGCCCGTGGTCCGAGTGCGCCGACGCACCTCCTGCGATCAAGCGCAGGAAGTTCCTCGCCGCTATTGTGTTCGCGTCAGCGCCGCAGACTCCCGCCTTCGGCTCTTCCCCGAAAGGGTTCACGACGCATGGACCCATATTGCAGTTCTTGCAGCAGATCCCCAGCTTGCCGTACCCGCACTGCGGCTGCTGTTTCTCAAGACGGTCCCACGAGGTCTCGATCCCCTGCTCCTTGGTTCTTTCGACAAGCTTCTTCGTTGCAGGGTCCGGACCTACGTTGTCCATAGGCATCTTGGGTCTCCTTCAACTGGAAGGCCACGAGTGAAGTCAACAACTCCTAAGTATGCCACTTCGACTGAAGACTTGATTATAGAAACCCCGATCCAAACGGTCAATCATCTAACTCCCCGCACCCCTACCCGCGATCCGATATACATCCCGGTTCACTCTCGCCATCGCAGGTGCCACTTCGTAATCCTTCCCAAAAGCGTCCTTTATCCCCGAATGCTGCCTGAATCCCTGTGACGCCTTCCACCTGTCAACATACCCACACCAGTGCCACCCGACGATGTAGTCCCCCGAGAAAATGGCCCGCGCATACGCCTCATACGCCACCGCCCTCTGCTTCTGATCCTCAACCCACCTCCCAAACGGATTAGGCATCTCCTCCGACGGAGTCGAGAAGCTTGAATCGCACATGAGCACTGGCTTTCCCGTCTTCCTGTAGGCCATCTCAAGATCGGCCTTCTGCTCGGCGAAATGCCCGTAATACTGGATGCTCAGGACATCGCAGTACGGAATCATTGCCGTCATCGCGGCGTCCGGAAGCTCCGTATTGCCGTTGTATCGATCCCCCAGGATCAAATGGTTCGGATCGAACTTGCGCACCGCATCCCTCAGCACGCTGTAGAGCCTTCCCAGAATCTTCCCCAAAAAGGCCTTCTCATCCGAGTGCGCTCGTTCGCGCTCGACCGGATCGCGCGGCGGCCTCCCTGCAACTAGCTCTCCAAACCCCCCGAAAGACGTGCCGTACACAGCATTGAAATCCTCTATCTGCCCTCGATACCGTGCCCTGACGAACTCCGCATACACCTCTTTCCCCGGTGCATCGGCGGGCAGGTCCGCGATGGCTCTCGGCCAGGTGGGCACCTCCCCCCGCGGATTGTCGTAGTAGAGCAGCCCCTCTTTCGCGTGCGCTCCCCGGCACGCTAGAATCGGCGTGTCCGAATAGAAATACCCCACCAGACAAGGATCGTCCCGCCGCGGAGCGCACTGCTTCTTAGCAATCTCACGACAGCGCTCGGCGAACGCCGGAGAGAACACATCGGGAAATGATATGTCCTCCGCCTTCATCCAGTGACAGTTGTCAACAAACCTCACGCACACCGTGTACGGTATGCCCTTCGGACAGCGATTGATCATCGACAGGCCACCGATAGTGTTGAAGCCCCACTTCCCGAAGTCCTCCTCGACCATCGCAAGCCACTTCCCGTACGCCGGACTGGCCTCGAAGCCCTGATGCGTGTAAGGCTTCTCCCGGTACCCCAGCTTCTCCGCCCAGTATTCCCTGTTGTAGTCCTGGAAAAGAAGATCCGGATGGATGTGGTTCACTCCGAGGCTCAGAAACG
>Ga0180438_10002594_pt1 | contig 29074 bp, 32 predicted proteins | sample SS_ome_12_FD_132455 | JGI IMG/M metagenome (GOLD analysis project Ga0180438, IMG submission 132455) | Hypersaline lake sediment archaeal communities from the Salton Sea, California, USA - SS_3_D_2 metaG | ecosystem: Environmental > Aquatic > Non-marine Saline and Alkaline > Hypersaline >...
CCTTTACGGCCATCGCCCGGCACCATGGGGCGTTCACCCGCGAGTACCGGCGCTATGCGCTGGCTCCTGCAGCCGACCAGGCGGTGGCCGAGACGCTGGTCTGGCTGCCGTCCCCCCTGGCGGATGGACTCGACGCTGGAGATTTGTTGGTCAGCGAGGACCCGGCGCGGACGCCGGTTGACGAGTTACTCGTTGACCCGGGGCGAGATGGAGAGTTCGTGGCCTACGTGTTGCTAGCGCGGGCGTTGCGCCGGGCGGATCAGGTGGGGACGGGGAGACTGACGCAATTGCCGATAGGATATGCCGGATCGGTGGAGTAAACGACGACGGCGCACTTCAATTGGGGTTGATAGACGCCGATCCAGGGCGCGTCTCGGTAGGTGCCAGCCATGCTGGTATAGAGCCAATATGGGATCCTGCCGCTGAGGATAACGCCCAAGCCGGCGGAAATGGGAGGAATGCGCAAGGCATCCCGTTCATCGTATTCCAGATATGCAGATTGCGGGATTGCTTCGACGTGAACGCAACCCGGCGACGAGCACACCCAGAATTGCAGTGGGTACGCTGTGCCTGATTGCCCGATCTGCAACGGTCCGGCCTTTACCCAGCCCAGCCGGGAGTCAAATTGGACAAAGAGAGCGGGAAATGCGAGCAGTGCCACCGCCGTGTAGAGCCAATTGGTCCCACGCCCATAGAGGGCCAGTGGGGTTTTTCCCGGCAGATAGTCGAGCACTTGGGGAACGTGTTGGGGTTCCCAGCGGGGTTCGTCGCCATCCATTGGAACGCCTAGCGTACGTGCCAGGCGGTCCAGGTGAATGACGGTCTCGACGGGACAGTGTCTTTCGTGGAAGCGATACAATTCGTCGGGGTCGCAGTACAAAATACCAGCCAGAAGATCCACCAGGGCGTCAAACACAGGTCCCACTGCGGTTTTGCTGCGGTCGAGATCGGTGAGCGTGCCGCGCAGGATCGGCGATGTGGAGATGACGTGCTGATCTCCCTGCAAGCGGGAGGTCAGCTCAGCCACGACGGGGACACCGTGGCGCCGGGCAATATCGCGCCAGTGGGCCATCGTGTCTGCGTCGGGGGACAGCAAAACGGCGTGTGTGCAGCAATCAAAAATGCGCTCTTGATAGGGGGTGGGCCGGCCGCCGGCGTCAACGATGAGCGGCAGGTGACGCTTCGCCAGGTTCTCGCAGACTGAATCGGTGAACGCCTGGGTAAAGTCGCCCTTGACACGCAGAGTACGCACGAGGGCCTGGTCGGTTTCGTTGGCCCAGTCGCCTTCTCCATCGGGAGCAGCTCGTATAACGTAATGCGTTATTCCGCGTTGGCGCAGGGCGCGGGTGAGGCTGTAGGTGAGCACGGACTTGCCGCTGTGCGGAGGTCCGCCGATAAAGACAGCGGGGATGTGTTCCATTTTAGTATCCTCGTTTAGATGTTGTTAATCGGGAGTGAAAAGATGCCACAACCCAATCACGGCACGGTGGTTGTGACGATGGGCGGGCAGCCACAAGTCGTCACGTTTGCCCTGGATGGCTTGCTCGAAAAGGGCGCAGTTATCGAAAAAGTTATCGTGATTCATTTGACGCCTCAAGACTCTGGACGTACAGGGCAGGCGCTGGCCAGGCTGGTCACCGAATTTGCCGGGAATTCCTATGCCGGACGACCGTGCCGCTTGCGTTTCTTTCCCGTCCGTCACACCAGCGGTAGGCTGGAGGATATCCGAAACGAGGCCGAGGCCAACGTGGCCTGGCTCGCCATATATCACCTGATCGCCGATTTGAAGGCGCAGGGGCATCAGTTGCACGTCTGCATCTCCGGTGGCCGTCGTATTTTGGCCTTGCTGGCGGTGAGTACGGCGCTGCTGCATTTTGATCACAACGATCACCTGTGGCACATGTACACCGATCCCGGCTTTTTGGAACGCGCCCGGGATGGAGCCATCATGCACACCACGCAGAAAGGCGACGTGCAGTTGATCGAGGTTCCACTGGCCCCATTAGGGGCGTACTTTCCTCCGCTGCGCGCGCTGGCTCAGGCTTCGCCGCAAGAAGTCGTGGCGGCCCAGACCCACTGGTTGGACGAGGCGGAGCGCAAGCGCTGTCGGCAGGTGGTCGAGCAACTGACCCCGCGCGAGCTAGATACCCTGCGCGCCTTTGCCGCCGGGCAAAACCCCCAGGAGGTTGCGGAGACGTTGTGCGTCACCGTGCGAACGGCGCACGCACACAAGACCAAGATCCTCGAACACTGCCGCAATGCCTGGGAGCTGCCGCCGGACGCACGCCTGACGTACTATTTCTTACGCGAAAAGTTTGGACGGTATTTTCAGGTGCTGGTTACAGTATAGCACAAAAAGGAGGAGGTGACATTGGAATCAGTTACAAGATTAATTGGAGGGTTTTCTATTGAGAAAGCAAAATCTTGGTGGTATAGTGTAAAGCGGAGGTGAAAATGCGCGAATTGACGGTGACGTTGGAGACGGTGACGCCGCTGTTTTTGGGCGGGGCGGAGGTGCGAGCAATTTCCTACATAAAATTCGGGAGAGAACTATGAGCGAGAGCAAAAAGCATTTGTTAGTTTGTGCGATAGGGCCGGTACAAGATTTTATTGCTACTGCCCGCACCAGCCGCGATTTGTGGTTTGGCTCTTGGATGCTCAGTGAACTCTGCAAGGCCGCAGCCAAAGCTATATCGGATCAATCTCATCAACTGATTTTCCCCGCGCCGGAGAAGGAGCGAGACTTGGATGCTGGCTCAACGTTGAGCGTCGCAAACAAGATTGTCGCCATTGTTGAAGGCGATCCCAATGCTGTGGCTGATTACGTACGGCAAGCTGTGCAAGACCGTCGGGAACAACTCTGTCAAGAAACCTTTGAGAGAGTCAAAGGCAGACTAGACAAAGAACTTGCCGAAGAGCAAATCGCCGATCTGGTCGAGTTTTACTGGGCCAGCGCGCTTTACACAGACGGGCAGGACTATGAAAAAGCGCGGGCGCAGGCGGAAGCCTTGCTCGCGGCCCGCAAAAACACGCGCGATTTTCGGCAAACCACGGGCCGAGAAGGAACCCCCAAGTCATCGCTGGATGGGTTCAGAGAGTCGGTGCTTACGAGTAGGTCGAAGTCAATGGACGATGACGAGTTTTACGCTGCCTATCATGCCGAGCCAGGGGAGGCGCTTTCCGGGATTGACCTGCTCAAACGTTGGGGAAAAGCCGGGGTAGCAAGTTTTCCCAGCACCACGGATGTGGCTGCCCAACCCTTCCGGGTAATGCTTGGAGAAGAAAGAGAACAAGCCCTTCTTCAACGTATCCAGGCCTTGCTCGAGGGATATACGAAGCGGACTGAGACGGAGGGAACCTATTTCTACGCAGAGCGATTAGCGCAGTTGATTTCGGACAAGGCCAGGCAGCGTGAGTTCAGTCGCAGATTCGCCCAAGTTTTCAAGGAGGAGGGTATTCACCAAAGCCCTAGCCCTTACTACGCCCTACTGCTGGCCGACGGCGATAACATGGGCAAGACAATTGACGCACAGGATGATGTAGAAAAGCACCGGGGACTTTCACGCAGGTTGAGCGAGTTTGCCTCGGCAGCCTACCGGCTGATTGAGGATCGTGACGGTGCGCCTATCTATGTGGGCGGCGACGATGTGCTGGCCTATCTTCCACTACACACGGCCCTCCAATGTGTCTCTGACCTGAATGATAAATTCAGCGAGTACATGGGAGGCTTTTCGTATCAGAGCAACGGGGCGTCACACGCACCTACACTATCAGGCGCGTTGGTAATCGCACATCATTTAACGCCGTTGAGTGATGTGCTGGACACGGCCCGCAAGGCGGAAAAGACAGCCAAGGGGATACCAGGCAAGAATGCGCTGGTCATCGTATCGAGTAAGCGCAGCGGCGCGGAACGCACGGCAAGTGCAAGGATGAGCGGTCTGCTTGAGCGGATGCCGGTTCTGATCGAATACGTGCGGCAAAAACAGATCAGCGTCGGCACAACGTATGAACTTCAGTCGTTGCACCAGCAGTTGCATGCAGCCGAAGTGCCAGATGCTGCCTTTCAGCGCGAAGCCATTCGCATCATCCAACGCAAGCGTGAAGGGGGTGGGGGGCGAGAAGTCCGGGAACAGGTTCGGCAACAGTTCGAAACTTGGTTCAAAGATAAAGACTTGACCCTGGATGAACTGGCTCAAGAGATGATCATCGCCGGTGAATTCGCCAGGGCCTATGAGATGGCTCGCATTTCACCTGGTATTCACGAAAAGGAGGCGCAAGCATGAGCGTATGGTTGATTCAACCCCGAGATCCGCTGATCTTTAGGGATGGGAAGCCCTTCAACGCCACGCCGGGCGCGCGGGCGCAATCCCTGCCTTTTCCCTACCCTTCTACGCTGGCCGGCGGCGTGCGCACGCGGGTCGGACGGGATGCCTCCGGCAAATTTGACTCTCAGCAGATCGACTACCTGCTCCACCGAAGCATTCGCGGCCCTCTGCTGGTCGCCCTTGATGAGAACAGGAAGCTTGTGGAGTGGTATTTCCCCGCTCCGGCGGACAGTTTGATTGTCGAGGTGGATGATAAATCGCAGGGGCAACGCTATTGGGCACTGCCGGTGGATCTCCCGGCGGGTGCAGCGACCAATCTGGAACAGGGTTTGCCGGTCAGCGTCAATCCCGTGGTCAAGCAGAAACCCCATGTGAAAGCGCCCCGTTTTTGGAACTGGGAGATTATGCAAGCCTGGCTGGAGCATCCGGGCACCAACGCCGCGCTGGTGGATTTGTCAAAGATTGGCATCGCCGGCCTTACGCCGGAAAGCCGGGTGCATGTGCGCATTGATGCAGAGACCGGGACCGCCAGCGAGAGGTTTCTTTTTCAAACCAGCGGTCTAGAATTTTCTACAACGCGGCAAGATGGAAACCAGAAGGCGTTGAGCAAGTTCCAGCAGTATGCTCTGGCAGTAGAAACGGATGCCGATCTTGCGCCGGGCGTTGATTTCTTGGGTGGCGAGCGGCGCGTGGTGCATTGGACTCACTCCAACGAGACACTTCCGGCCTGCCCTGATGAAATCCGGAAGGCTATTGCCAGCCAAAAACACTGCCGCTTGCTGCTGACAACGCCGGCCATTTTCGCGCAAGGCTACCTACCCAAGTGGGTATGCCAGAACACGCCTGGGCTGAAAGTCGCTATCGTTGCAGCCGCCGTGCCCCGTTACCGGGCCGTCTCCGGATGGGATGCCCAAAAGGGAACCCAAAAAGCCAGCCGCCGCATGGCACCCGCAGGCAGCGTGTACTTTCTGTCCTTGGAGGGTGATGAGCCAGCCATTCAACAGTTCATCGACAGCGTGTGGATGAACACGGTCAGCGATGACGAACAGGACCGGCGTGATGGTTTTGGGTTGGCCTTGCTGGGCGTTTGGGATGGTGTAGTTAAGCCGTTGGAGGTGGAGGTATGAAAACGCGAGTTCCCAATAATAATCTGGTGCCGGAAATCAAACCACGTGACGATGACCGCGTCCGGCAGGTGCGCCGCTACAAATTGATTACTCCTCTGTTCGGTGGCGGCGTTGAACCGAACAAGGCTGATCCAATTACCATCGTGCGCGGCACAGGAGTGCGCGGGCATCTGCGCTTCTGGTGGCGGGCGACGCGCGGCGGGCAGTTCAACGGCGATCTGGAAGACATGCGCAAGGCGGAAGAAGCAATCTGGGGTTCCGCTGTGGCAAAAGATAAGCCGAGGCCATCTAATGTAATCATCAGTGTCGAAATCCTGAACCGTGGCAAGCCTTTTCAGGCAGTGGACAACAAAGGCAAAACTATCCCAAATATCGGTGACGTTAAGTCGATTTACAGTTACGTCGCCTTTCCTTTGCGAGATGACACATCCAATCCACCCGTATTGCAAGATGTTGAGTTCGAGTTGACCATCTGCTATCCGTCGAAGTGGAAACAAGACGTAGAAGCTGCCCTGTGGGCCTGGGAAATCTTCGGGGGCCTCGGCGCACGTACCCGGCGTGGGTTTGGGGCGCTGCAACTGACTTCGATTGACGGCAAACCCGAAAAGTTACCCAACATCGAACAGTTCCAAACCTGGGTGTCGAATGGCCTAAAGACGCATGTGATCTCAGGACGCTGGCCTGAAGGTGTGCCACACCTCACGCCGAATGTCTCGTTTGTTCTTGTCCCTAAAGGCGGTAAAGCAAATACCATCGAGGCATGGCGTTATTTGACTGACAAGCTAAAAACTTTTCGCCAGTGGAGGCCCGATAAAAGCGGGCGTCCTTACGGACGAAGCAAGTGGCCAGAAGCCGACGAAGTACGTCGCCTAACCGGTACTGCATCGCCGGGGCACAGCCCATCTCATCCAGTTCACAAGTTCCCGCGTGGGCAGTTTGGCCTGCCCATCATCTTTCACTTCAAAGATGAAAATCGGGGCGACCCGTCTCAAACTACTCTGCAAGGAGGTAGTAGCGACCGCTTTGCCAGTGCGCTGATTCTGCGCCCGCTTGGATGCGCTGACGGCGCTGTGGGATTGGCGCTCAGGCTGGTTTCTCCCAAATCTCCGCCAGGTGGTTATGTACTCAAATCTGGCGATCAAGCCGATTCCGTTGAGGTTTATGATTTATCACCGTCAGAAGCAAACCAAATCGAACCGTTGAACGGTCAAACCGACGTATTGCAAGCTCTTTTTAACTTTCTAAAAAAATGACAAGGAGTATCCAATGAAAGCCAAATTACTTTTCCTTCAAGCTCTTTCCCCGCTCCACGCCGGCACCGGCCAAGGCGTTGGGGCTATTGACCTGCCAGTTGCCCGCGAGAAGACCACCGGCATCCCGATTGTGCCCGGCTCGACCCTCAAGGGCGTGCTGCGTACCAACTGCGAAGATGATGATCTCAAAATCCGCGTCTTTGGCCCGGAGACGGAGAACGCCAGCGACCATGCTGGTTCGGCGCAGTTCTCGGATTTGCGCCTGCTGTTCCTGCCGGTACGTAGTCTTGCCGGCACATTCGCCTGGGTCACATCACCACTTCTGTTGCGCCGATTTCAGCGGGATTGTGTTATGGCCAACACACCCTTCCCTGCCGAAATTCCTTCAGAGAGCGACAAGGACAAATGTCTTGTGCCATTGTCTGACTCGAAACTCAAAATGACCATAGAGGAGCAGGAAAACCAGATCGTTCTCGAGGACCTGCGACTTACTGGCGAACCCGATACCTCACTCAATGACTTGGTGAACTGGCTGAAGGTATTTCTCTTTGGAGTTGAAACATCCTGGCAGACTTTGTTCGCTGAACGGGTCTGTGTGGTGCATGACGATGTGCTGAGTTTCCTGTTGGATACTGCCACCGAAATTACGGCGCGCATCCGCCTTGAGGAAGAGAAGAAAACGGTAGCGCAGGGTGCGCTTTGGTACGAGGAAGCACTGCCTGCCGAGAGCATCCTTTCTGGGCTGATGGTTATTCAGGAAATTAGAGCTAGTGAAAGCAGCGAAAAGGATGTACTGAGTGCTATCACCAAGCTGACGCAAACCCCATTGCAGGTCGGCGGCAGCGCAACGGTGGGTCGCGGCCTGTGTCGCATTCGTTTGGTCTCGTAAAGGAGGCGGTCATGCACACCTTACAGCAGGAGTACGCACAGAAGGTCTATGAAAAGGTCGCAAGTTTCGGGAACCGGCATGCTAAAGACAGCCCAGAGCGCAAGCAATACGGGGCGATGGCGCACAAATTCCCGGTGCTGGTGCGCCAAGCCGGGTTGATTCAGGCCCTCGCATTCGTCCACACGCGCGGCAGAGAGGCTCATAAAACATTGTTGGAAGATTTGGCCCAGATCGTTGCCAATCAATCGGCTGACGAATTTGTTCGCCAGTGCCGGGAGGCTGACCTAACGACCTATATGTGGCTCACGCGCCAAACACTCAGCGCGTTGGAGTGGTTCAAGCGCTTTGCTCAATCCATGCTGGAAGTGGACCCTGGTGAGGAAGGAGGAGAATGAGATGTCTACTTCCACACCAAGTCGAAGAACAACTTTGGAAAAAGTAGAAATGATAGCTACAACCCATGCGGGCTTGTGGCTCGACAAGTACCTGAAAGAGCAATCAGAAGGCGGCGGCGAAAAAGCCAAGCCCGGTCATTTCGATGAGGTTGCGAAAAAATCAATCCCTGATGCTTATCAGGCTTTCTTCACGCGCTGGCAGCAATCGCTCGAACAAGCCGGTGCCATCACCCGCAAAGCGCAGGCGCAAGGTCGCTTAGTGATAGGTTTGGGTAGTGAAAGCGTGTTGGAAACGTCTATTACACTGCACCGTACTTACGGCGTCCCCTACATCCCCGGCAGCGCCCTTAAAGGGCTGGCAGCGCACTATGCCCGAAACCGTCTGGAAGAGCCAATGTGGGGAAAAGACTCAGAAGCCTACAAAATCCTGTTCGGCGCTACCGCTGAAGCCGGGTATGTCACCTTCTTCGATGCGCTCTACATCCCCGGCAGCGCCAGACAAAACCATCCTCTGGCGCTCGATGTCATCACCGTTCATCACCCGGATTACTACAGCGGAAAAGATTCCGCTCCTGCCGATTGGGACAACCCCAATCCCGTGCCCTTTCTGAGCGCTACCGGCAGTTATCTGGTGGCCCTGCACGGCCCGGAAAGTTGGGTTGAGGCTGCTTTTAAGATTCTCCAGCTTGCCTTGGCAGAGGAAGGCATCGGTGCCAAGACATCCAGCGGCTATGGACGCATGGTGTTTCAAACACCGCCTGCCGCCGTGCCTCCTGAGCGAGGACAGACTCACGCTGCCCCTCCGGTACCGACTGATTCGGGGCAAGCCGAGGTCGATGCATTCTTGATGGAGCTTGGAGCGCTTCCTCACGCCCGAGTTGCTCCCGAAATTGCGCGCTTTGTGGAACGCTGGCGCAGGCTGGAGGTCGGGGTTGCACTCAAGCGCCAGGTGGCCGAGGCGATCCTGGCCAAAGTGCGCGAAGCCGGGCGCGAAAAAGTCTCGGCCGGGAAATCGTGGTACAGGGAACTATTGAGCAGTTTGGGTAATGACATGCCTGACAGCGCGAGGTGAACAGACGATGAAGGAGCTTGTCGGTAGACCCATGATCGTGCTGGCGGGTGAACAGGCAGCACCCAACCTGTTGCCGGCGCGCCAGTTTCAACCGAGCCAGGTTATCATCGTGCACACCGCCTTCACTCAAAGCAAACAAAAAGCCAAAAACCTGGCCCTGCGCCTCAAAGAACTACAGCCAGAGCTACGCATAATTGCTGACTATGATCCAGCCCAGGCCATGCAAATCCTGGAAGGACTGCTTGCCGAGTTCCCCCGAGCTACCGTGAACATTACCGGTGGCACGAAGCCTATGTCGATCACCGCTCTCCTGGCCGCTCGCGAGATGCAAGGTCAACCGTTTTACGTGCGTAGTCAGGGGGCCAAGACTGAAGTGGACCTTTACACTTTTGATGGTCGCGGATATCCTATTGTCAGTGAGACAGTTACCATCTCGGACACGATCAACATTGATGACTATCTGACTGTCTACTTTGGCATGACTTATCAATTCACAGGCTTTGCGAAAGGTCAGGGCGAGGCTTTTGAGAGAGCAGTCAGGGCAGTACTTGAGCCAGAAGTGGATGAGATCAAAGCTGGCTGGAAACATAACAGCGGCGCCGTCGATGTGGATCTCGTGGTGCGCTGCAACAATCAAATCGGCATCATTGAGGTCAAGAGTGGGGGAAAAGCTAGAACGACTGAGGGAGTCAAGCAGTTGGCTATGGCGGGGGGACAGCGTTTCTTTGGTACCTATGTTCAGCGAATCCTCGTCATAGATCAAACTTGGACCGACAGGAGCAACAACCGTGCCCTGGCAGAGGCTCTAGGTATCGTGCTGATCGAACTGCCCGGCTATGCAGCCACAGGCACGCTCGGTCGTGTCGAGAGTGTCACTTTGATAGACAAGGTTCACTCGGCATTAGGTAAGCCTGCAAAGGGGGAGGCACCATGATCCTCCTCAATTTCTCCCACCCCTTAACCCAACCCCCCGGCCCCCTTCCCTACTAGGGAAGGGGGAGTCTCCCCTCCCCGCGTCGGGGAGGGGCCGGGGGTGGGGTCCGAAAGGAGACTACCATGTCCAACCAACACATCATCACCGGCCAGAAAATCAACCCGGCCAAACTCCAGCAGGCCAAGGAACTGCGCCGCAACATGACCCCCACCGAAAAGCGGCTCTGGTCTGCGTTGCGACGCAACCAGTTGGACGGGTTCCATTTCCGCCGCCAGCAAGTCATTGACGGCCTCATCGTGGACTTTTACTGCCACACTGCGGGGCTGGTCGTGGAAGTAGATGGGCCAATACACGACGAACAAGTCGAATACGACGCTGAACGCAGCCGCGTTTTGACTGCCCGTGGACTGCAAGTCCTGCGCGTCAGAAACGAGGAGGTCATGCAAAACCTGGAAGACGTTCTCACACGCATACGAGCAGCCTGTCACACCGGGGTAGACCTACCCCCCCGGCCCCCTTCCCTGGCAAGGAAGGGGGAGAACTCCCCTCCCCGCGTCGGGGAGGGGCCGGGGGAGGGGTCACAATGATCCTCCTCAACTTCTCCCACCCCCTCACCCCCGCCCACCTGGCGCAGGTCGAGGCCCTCGCCGGCCAGCCGGTGGAACGGGTGGCCGAGGTGCACAGCCAGATTGACCCGCAACAGCCGCTCGCCTCGCAGGTCGTGGCCCTGGCCGACCAGGCTGGGCTGACGCCCGCCGACTGGCAGTCCGCGCCGCTGCTGGTCAACCCGCCCGCGCTCAACTTTGTGGCGGTGGTGCTGCTGGCCGAGCTGCACGGGCGCTGCGGCTACTTTCCTGCTCACCTGCGCCTGCGTCCAGTCAAAGACAGTGTGCCCCCGCAGTACGAAGTGGCCGAGATCTCGGACTTGCAGGCTATCAGGGATGCAGCAAGGAGGAAACGATGACTAGAATAACTACAGCCCTAACGGAGAACTCCCCTCCCCGCGTCGGGGAGGGGCCGGGGGAGGGGTCCCTCTTCGTAGACAAGTCCACCGCCACGTTCGCCGATCCACTGCTGGCCTATGGCCTGGCGGTGGTGGTGGGCGACGTGCTGGAGCGCACCAGCGGGCGCGGCCAGCCCTCGGTGCGCCTGAGCGACCACGGTACGTACTATCGCCTGGACTGCACGCCAGCGCTGGACGATGCCCGGCTGGCTGGCTTATCGGCTCCCTACGTGCCGGCTGTGGTCATCCGCACGGCCAAGAACGCTGCCAAACTGCCCTCCGACCTGCCGCCGCAGACAGTGGTGGATTACGAGGCCGAGCGTGACAAACGGGCTGCGTTCTTCGAGGTTCGCAAAAACTTGCCCAAAGAAGCTCAGGTCGCCCTGGCGCGAGGCGAGGACCACCCGGCGTTGGCGGCCTTGCACGGCCAGGAGCCCCATGAGCATTGGGATATCTTTCGGGCCATCAACCCATCAGCGCTCATTGGCTACAACAAGCTGATGACTCAGTGGTGGGCTGTTCAGGAGGCGCTGCCCGACGTTTTGGCACTGTTGCGTGATCTCTTTGCTCAGACACCCAACGATCTGGTCGCGGCCGCCGCTGCCTGGAAAAAACTGGGCAAGGCCCAAGGATGGGAGACCAGAGCTGAAACGACGGCGGCGCAAATCTACAACCCCAGTCAGGGCAAAGGACAGAACCGGGCCAAAGCCGATAAGCTACAGATGGATAATATCAAAGATGCTTTCTGGCTGATGGAGTGGCTCAAGGCAGTAGGCTTTTACCACGCCGCGCTGACCAAACAACTGCGTGGCGTCAAAGACCGCAAGACCTACGTGCTGGCCCCGGCCGAGATTGACCTGGGGGAAAGTAACAATATTATGCGCGCCTTCCAGGGGCGTATGGCCCGCGCCGAGACTGCTATCCGCTCCGACGTGTTGGCTTCTATTCGCTACACCCAGGCTATGCTCGAATTTGCCCGCCAACGGGAGGGAGCCAGCCTGAAGGCGCGGTTGTTCAAGCATCGGCAGCCATCTCGTGTGGTGTCCGGCTTCTACAGCGCCTTTTACAAAGACCTGGGCCAGTCTGTGGCGACGATGAACCTGTCATTCATCGGCCTGCCGGGCTGGATTCGGGTGGAGGGAGAGGGCGACGTAGAAGATGCACTCAACGTGCTGGCTGAGCACGAAGCGGTCGTGCGCCAGTTCGATGAGAGCCACAGCGACGCCTATAACCTGCTTCTGCTCTATCGTGACTTTCTCTCTGGCAACGATCTGCGCTCTTTCTTCGAGTTTACCACCGCCTACAGCGGCTATCTCATCAGCCAGCGGGAGCGGCCAGGGGGCCGGGCCCGCCAATTCACGACCACAAATCTCAGGAGGTTGATTATGAACAGTCAAGAAGGACCCCGTTTGAGCAAGATTCTGGAAACGCCGGGTTTCCAGAACATCGCTTATGCCATCCGGCAGGCGACGGTTACGGCTCAGTATCGCAAGCAGCAAGGCGACCGGCGCTACGACGTGCGCTACGGACTGGGACAGCAGTTGGCACGCAAGGCGGCCTATCCCGAGGAGTTTGTTGCCGAGCTGGCCGATTTCCTGGCCAAGTACAACGCCGAAAGCGCGCAGGTGATGGAGAACCGCCCCGGCCCCTATCGGCGCAGCATCCGCACCAGCGACATTGACGACATCGTAGCGCTGATTGACGAGTTCGGCGACTCGCGCCTGGTTTGTAACCTGCTGGTGGCCTATGGCTACGCCCGCGTGCCGCGGGAAGAAGGTGTAGAAGAAACTGTTGATGAAAGCAACGAATCATTCGATCAAGGAGGGAACAATCATGGCTAACGTGTATTCGCTTTCCATTTCCGCCCAGTCCACCCTCGACATGCACAGTCTGAACAACGAGGGGGGCGAGGGCAACCAGATCACCACCCGCATGGTGAACATCGTCGGCGAAGACGGGCGGCTACATAACGTCAACGCCATTAGCGGCGACATGCTCAAGCACATCCAGGCCGAGCACCTTTTCCGGCTGCTGTCGGGTCGGGAAGATGTGCCGCTTTGTGCTGGCTGTCGCGAGTTCAACGCCAATCGCATCAGCGCTGACACCGAGTATGGCAAGGCCATTGACGGCAAATCCGACGCCGAGGCGATCACGCTGCTGCTGGAGAGTTGTGCGCTGGATGACATGGCTGGCAATCTCATCACGGCCGGCAACCGTTCCATCCCGCGCAAGAGCGTGGCCGAGTTCAGTTGGGTGGTGGGATTGCCCGAACGGACCACGACCGATAGTTACTTCCACGTCAAGTACGCCAGTGAGCGCAGTGCGGAAGCGCGGGCAGCAGAGTCGGAGGAGGAACGGCGCAAGGCCAACCTGGGACAGGCCATCTTTCACCGTCCGGCCAGCAGCGGCGTCTACGCCATCGTGGCTAACTTTGAGGTGGCCCGCATCGGCTTCAACGACATCACCCAGACTTACGCGGTGGACGAGAAACAGCGTGCTGCGCGCTACCGGGCGTTGCTGGAAAGTGTTCTCTACACCTTCATCGAGCCCAACGGCGCGATGCGCGGCACGCAGAACCCTCACATCGTGGACTTTAAGGGGGTGGTGACGACCAGCAGCGACGTCATCCCAGCTCCTACCATGAGCTCCATTAACAGTGGCTACAGGGAACAGTTACAGTCCATCCGTCAGGCATTGGAGAAGGTACGCCCTGGCGCAGTCACGCTGTCCGAGTTTGACTCCCTGGCCCAGTTCAGCGAAGCAATGACTGGGTTGTTGGAAACGACGGCGCCATACATGCTGAGCTACTAGGAGAGCACGATGACTGCAATGAGCTCAGCCGAGTCGTGGCTGATCGCAGAGTATCAGCCTACGGCACTTTTTAGTCTGAAACCGGCCTGGGCTACATCGTCGGGAGGCAAGAGCCTGCTGGTTCCGACGCCATACGCGGTCAAGATGGCCTTGCTGGATGCGGCCTGTCGCACAGCAGGTGTAGCGGCTGCGAAAGAGGCGTGGCCCTGGCTGCGTGACCTAGCGGTGGCGTTGCGGCCGCCGGGGCGGGTGGTCGTAACTAACCTGTTTACAAAGGTTCTCAAGCCCCGACGCACTCCGGCCGGGCCGGGCACGCAGCATGCTGGACCGCTGGGCAAGACTATTGGCTTCCGGGAATACGTCTATTTTGATGGGCCATTGGGAATCGCCTTGGGCGGGACGCTGACCGACCCGGCGTGTCTCGGAGGGTGGTTGCTACAAGTCAACTATCTGGGGAAACGGGGTGGCTTCTTACAACTGCTGGACCCACCCACGCCAGCCGAGATACTTCCGCCAGGGTTCATCGTGGTGGACGGCGACCCGACCCGGTCCTTCCTTGCCGATGGGATCATCCAGCAACTGGATGATTGCGACGCCAGCCTGACATTCGAAAAGGCCAATATCTACAGTGGCAAGAACATCAGGCTGGGCAAGGAGCGGGTGCTGCGTCACGTCGTCCTACCCTACCACCTGGTCCGCTCCAGCAAATCCTTCAGCCTATACGAGCGCATAGACTGACGCGTGGTGGCGGATCAGTTGCGCTTAGGTGGGGACTGCAATATGAGTCAGCGAGTCAGCGGCCCCTAATATGTTCTCGCTGATTCGCTCATTCGCTGATTTCCTGCTCCCAGGGCCACGCAATCGGCAATCAACGTGGGCAAATTGGGGGCCTGGAAGCTGATACCAGGCGCAGGATGGCGGTTGTGCTTGAGGGCGGGTAATTCGTGGCGATGATGGGGGAAGGCGGAGGCGAGGCAGAGCCTGCCTTTATGGAACGACTTCAAGGGCTGGCTCTGGCGGTGTAATCTGTATCACGCCGAAGCGGGCCTGTTCTCGGAATTGGCGCACTCGCTCCTGAGAGAGTCGCTGTAGGTCCTTTTCCCGGTCTAGCTTGATCTCATAGAAAGCGGCTCACAGAGCAAAGTCATCAGTGTGCTCTCCATTGTCTAATAGGCCCTGAGAATAGAGCTCGTAAAAGTCGGCTGAACTGAGCCAGTAGCGCCGCTCGAAGCGACGGGTGATCTCGTCTGCAGCCCGCAGATCGTCCAGAACCTCCGTGATCGTGATGGTGCTCATCTCACTCACCTCGTCAGTGCGCTTGGTCCATGGCTATTATACACCAAAACAAAAATGACTACAAGCAAGAAATTCGCTTTGCCCTATCAACATTCGCCATTCGCCCATTCGCCATTCGCCCCTTCGCCCATTCTGCTCGAAGCCCTGCTCGAGGGGGCCGTCCGGTCCGGCCTGTGCCCCGAGTTGCGCGGCTGCTCGCTGGCGACGGGGGAGGTGCTGCCCGCGCAATATCTGTTGCTGGTGCGTGACCTGCCCCACACAAGGTCGGCCTTGCGCCAGGCGGCCCTGGACCTGTTGGCGCTGCTCGACGCCGCCCAGGCCGGTTACGCCTGCGACAGTGGGGACGGCTGCGGCCGGTTCCACGCCTTGCTGGCCGCGCCCGGCTGGCTGCTCCGCCCGGCCGAGCCCGACGACCGCGACCCCGACGTGGCGCTGCTGCTGGAACGGGAACGCGGCGGCCAGGGCTGGACGGGCCTGCTGGAGGCGCTTCACCAGGCCGGGTCGGTGGCATGGCAGCCGGCCATCCGCCGCTGCCGGGAGATGATGCGCTTTGAGGGGGAGACGGGGGTGGACCTGGCGGAGCTGATGGGCCTCCGCGCCTCGCCAGGTGAGTGATTCGCTATTCGTTGATTCGCATCATAGAGATCACGGCGCGGCCTGCAATCGCTCCAGAAACTCTCGTGCGGTGACGATGGGAATGCCCTGGTATGCACCCAGGTCGAGCAGGTGATGATCACCGCTGACGATGAGGTCGGCCTGGCCCTCGACAGCACAGGCCAGCACCATCTCGTCCTTGGGATCGGGGGGGACAGCGCCAGTGGCGTCTATCTCGTCAGGCACTATCAGCGCATCCTGTTCCAGAAGCGTCACTAACCGTTTCACATCATCGTCGGTGAGGGGATACTTGCGGCGGATACGGGAGTAACTGAGGGTGGAACGGATTTCAGCTATGATGGACGGCGATGTGATCAATAGAAACTCGCGCCGCCGCCAGGCATCCATAACTTGCGCGGGCAGGCCGTGCTTGACCAGCACGCTGCTGACAAACTGATTGGTGTCAAGAACCACGCGCAGCATCAACAGCCCTTACAGCAGCGATGGCCTCAGCCACATCCTGTTCGACCTCTTCAGGGGGCAGGTCAGGCATCCGGCGACGGATTTCGTCGAGAACCTGGAAACGAGCCTCGCGCTCGGCGATGAGGCGTCGGTAGTCATCCATGGGGATAATGGCCACCATCGGCCGACCGAAGCGTTCGACGATAACCACCTGATCGCCAAAGTGGACCTGGCCGAGCAACTGAGAAAAGTTATTGCGCGCCTCGCGGGCGCTCATCGTCTTGGCCACGAGATGACCTCCTGGGTTAGTGACCGCAGTATAACACAAAAGGTGCACAGTGTCAATTGTGTACACAAATCATCATTCGATCCACTGGAGGATGCTATGGAAAACTTTGCCGCCCACCGCCTGCGCCTCGCCGCCGAGGTGCAGAGCACCATCGAATTGAACGAACACCAGGGCAGCGCCATCCGCGGCAGCCTGTTCCACGCCCTGCGCAACCGCTTCTGTATGAACCAGGGGGCCGGGGAATGTGCCGACTGCCCGCTGGCCGCCTCCTGCCCGGTGGCCACCCTGGTCAGCACCCTCAGGCCGGAGAGCGGCCGCGGCCGCGACGTGCCCCGGCCCTACACCATCCAGCCGCCGATAGCCAGCGAGTCAGCGAGTCGGCGAATCAGCGAGTCAGCGAGTCGGCGAGTCGGCGGGGCGGCGGGGCGGCGGGGCGAATTGCCCGATGGACGCATTGTCTTCCGCTACGCGCCGGGGGAGCGGTTCGAGTTTGGGCTGACCCTCTACGCCCAGGCGCTGCAACTGTTCCCCTACATTGTCCTGGCGGTGGCCGAGTTCGAGCAGGGTGGGTTGGGGCGCAAGGTGCAGCAGGCCGACGGGCGATGGCGGCGCGGCCGGCTGGCCATCCAGGAAGTCTGGGCCGAGAACCCGCTGACGGGCGAGCGGCAGCCAGTGCTCAAGGCTGGCGACCAACTGGTGCAGGTGCCCGACGTGCCCATCACCCACGCCCAGGTATGCGAATCAGCGAGTCGGCGAGTCGGCGAGTCAGCGAGTCGGCGAGTCGGCGAGTCAGCGAGTCGGCGAGTCAGCGAATCAGCGAAGGGCGAATCAGCGAAGGGCGAATCAGCGAAGGGCGGATCAGCGAATCACGCCTCACGTTTCACGCCTTACGTTTCACGCCTCACGCCTTACGTTTCACGTTTCACGCCTTACGTTTCACGCCTCACGCTTCACTTTTTGACGCCGACGCGGATCACTGTGCAGCGCCGTTTGCTCAAGCCGGACCGCTTTGCCTTTCAGCCCTTCTTCCAGCGTCTGATGGAGCGGCTGGAGGCCCTGAGCCGCGACTTTTCCGACACGCCGCTGCGCTTTGACGACCCCAGGGGGTTGATCGAGGCCGCCGGGCGCGTGGGCGTGGTCGAGAACGGCCTGGCCTGGGAGGAGCTGCGCAGCTACTCCACCCGCCGCCGCGCCGAATCCCCCACCTCCGGTCTCGTGGGCCGCGTCGTGCTGCAAGCCGACGACTGGTCCCCCTTCTGGCCCTGGCTGGTGTGGGGCCAGTTCACCCACGTGGGCAAGGATGCGGTCAAGGGGAATGGGTGGTATGAGGTGCGAGTCAGCGAGGGAGCGAATCAGCGAGAGAGCGAATCAGCGAAGGAGCGAGTCAGCGAGAGAGCGAGTCAGCGAGGAAGCGAGGGAGCGAATCAGCGAGGAAGCGAGTCAGCGAGTCGGCGAAGCAGCGAGGCAGTGAGTTAATGAGGAGGGGTGTATATGACGTATGAGGAATGGGAGGCCGGGGTGCACGAGCGGGTGAAGAGGGAACCGGTTTGGCAGTTCTTGGGTTATCGCAAGGCGCTGTTCCTTTACGACCTGGTCTGGCAGGATTGTGAGAAGTTGATGCACGACAGGCGCGGTCGGGCCGTGGCCGAACAGTTGATCCGCAGCGCCGGTTCGATCAGCGCCAACATCGAAGAGGGGCACGGGCGCGGCTACGGCAAGCAACGCAACTGGTTTTTCACAGTGTCCATCGGATCGGCACGCGAGAGCAAAGGCTGGTATTGGCGTGGCAGGTGGCTTTTGCCACGAGAGGTACTGGACCACCGCCTGGCTCTGACCGACGAAGTGATCTCCCTGCTGGTCACCGAGCTCACCCACCAACGCTCCCGCTGATTCGCACATTCGCCATTCGCCCATTCGCTATTGGAGGTACCATGTCCATCATCCGACACCTTATCATAGACGAGTTCGGCGTGCACGTCAGCAAGCACAGTGAGCGCTTGCAGGTGATGCGCATCGGGGAGGGCACGCCCTCGGAGCGGCTGGTGCAACGGGCACCGCTGCTGCACCTGGAGAGCGTGCTGATCACCGGGCGGGGCATCAGCCTGTCGGCCGACGCCATCGAAGCCTGCTGCCGGCGGGGCATCCCCATCCACTTTGTCACCGGGCGGGGGCAGCCCTACGCCGCCCTCTACTCGGCGGGGCTGCCCGGCACGGTGCAGACTCGCCGCGCCCAGTTGCTGGCCTACGGCGACGGGCGCAGCCTGGCCCTGGCGCTGGCCTTTGCCCGGGGCAAGGTCTGCAACCAGGCGGCCCTGCTCCGCTACATGGCCAAATACCGCAAGGAGGCCGACCCGGAACTCTACGACGAGCTGCGCCGCGCCTCCGACGAAGTGGAAGCCCATCTGAAGGAACTGGAGCGGCTGGAAGGTTCCTGCGTGGACGACGTGCGGGGCCAGGTGCTTTCGGCCGAGGGGCGGGCGGCGCACGGCTATTGGGAGGCCCTCAAACGGGTGCTGCCCCCGGAGTACGGCTGGCCGGGCCGCCGCCGGCGCGGGGCCAGGGACCCGGTCAACTCGGCTCTCAACTATGGCTACGGCATCCTCTACAGCCAGATTGAGCGGGCGGTGGTGCTGGCTGGCCTCGACCCTTACGCCGGTTTCATCCACGTGGACCGGCCGGGCAAGCCCAGCCTGGTCCTGGACCTCATCGAAGAGTTTCGCGCCCCGGTGGTGGACCGCACCGTGCTGGGCCTGGCCAACAAGCGGGTCGGCCTGGAGCAGGACGAGAAGGGCCTGCTGACCGAGCCCACGCGGCGGATGCTGGCCGAGAAGGTGCTGGAGCGCCTGGAAAAGCCGGAGCGGTACGAGGGCAAGCGCCACCCCCTGCGGGCCATCATCCAGATGCAGGCGCGGCACCTGGCCACCTTTGTGCGCGGCGACCGGCAGGAGTACGGGCCGTTTGTGGTAAAGTGGTGAGGCGAATGAACGGGTGGACGCATCATCTTTCCGGAGTAGCGAACCCTTCGGCTACGCTCAGGGCGAGACTTGTTTCGCGCTTCAAAGGTTGATTTCTCTCAAAGGATAAAGTATAATGGGAGTCGGACTTTTGCGCTTCAAATCATAGAAGTTGAGGAGGCAGGCGATTGAAGGAGGGCGAAAGGCATGACACTGATGGAGATTGAACTGCGGACATTGACGCCACTGTGGACGGGCGGCGTGGATCAAACCTGCGACCGCCTGCACGAGACAGGGCTGATCGGCAGCCTGCGCTGGTGGTACGAAGCGCTGGTGCGCGGGCTGGGCGGGTATGCGTGCGATCCGACAGATGAGAAAACCAAGTGCAAAGAGTACGATCCGAAGCTTGGCAAGAAAAGCGTCTGCGCGGCGTGTTATCTGTTTGGCACGACAGGGTGGGCGCGATTGTTTCGTTTGCGCGTGATTGACAAGTCGCTGGACAGAGCTCCGCTACATTTCTACACGACACTTCCAGCAAACAAACGGTGGCTGGGCAGTATCTTTGGCGGCGAAAGGCGGAACAACCGCGTTGACGGTATCACTGTGCCGTATGGAAAACTGCGGCTAGAGATCGTCGGACGCGGTCAAGACGAGGAGTATGCCTTGAACCAATTGGTGTGGGCAGTGGAATTTGCCGCACAGTATGGCGGGTTGGGTGCCAAGTTGCAACACGGTTTCGGACAGGTGGCTCTGGAGACCAATCTGCGCGACAAGGCTGCAAAAGGCGAACAAGCGATCAAGCAACGGCGCGCCGAGTTTTACCAACCGCGTGAAAAGAGAGAGGATTTACCAAGCCGCACATGCTTTTTTGTGCACTCCTTTCGCGTTTCGCCAAGCCATCCCCTGTTCAGATCCATTCTCGACGCGAAAAACCTTATCGGAACACCGCCGGAGAACGCCACTTATATCCCTTGTGTGTTTGACCTGCGGTACAAGGGCGAGCAAATTGATGGCAAGCAACTTGGCTTTCGGCAGTGGTTGCTGAACAAGGGATGGTCGAAGACACAGATCAATGCCTTGCTGGGCGAGACGCAGGCGCGACGGGACGAGGAACGTTCGGCAAGCCGCTTGTGCGTTGGTATGCCTTGGCTGGACAATCAGCGAAGGTATTCAATCAAATTCTTTGGGTTTGCACCACCTCTGTTGGCGACTGATCAAGTCTTGTCCGAGATTAGGGCGTATGTTCAGTACCTGTTTGAGTCCGATGCGGGAGGAAACTGATGGAGTACTTGATCCACGTGAGACGCTGCTACGCAAACGCTCTAAACGCGCTGGCACAGCAAGAGCAGAGGCTGCGGCGCGAACGCGGCAGGCAAAAGAAAGTGCTTGAGCAACAGATCAACACAAAGGTGGAAACTCTGTTTCAACAGATACGACAAGATTTCCCCAGTCCTTTGTCGCGGACGCTCGCCATCACCGCGCTTTATCAGGAATTGGGGTTGGTGAGTGAGAGTGCCGCAAACAAGTTGCGCGCAGGGTGGCAGCAAAGCATCCTGCAAGCGCAAGACGAATGGGGCGAACGCATCCAAGCGTGGAATTTGGATCGCCTTGCCAATGCCTGCGAAAAGCCTGAATCTAATCTTGCTATGTTGCCGACCGGTTCTTGGTTCTTACAGTTTGATTTTCGCCTTGCCAAGCCATACCTCTCGCACGACGATGAGGCGCTGTACTTGATTGACAATCCGGTGTCCAAAGACCACGTTTTGGGGTTGCCGCTCATACGTCCATCATCTTGGAAAGGCAATCTGCGTTCGGCTCTGCGATTGCTCAAGGGCTGGGCATGCGACGATCAACCCGAGTTGAACTGGTTGTTGGGCAATCCCAAAGGCGCAGAGAGTGATTTTCGCGCCGGGCGTTTAGAGTGTTATCCGACCTTTTTCAGAGAGGTTGGGCTGGAGATTATCAATCCGCACGACCGCGCAAGGAGGGTCGGAAAAAATCCAATTTTGATGGAATGTGTCCCCACCGGCGCGACAGGCACCTTCAGCCTACTGTACGTGCCGTTCGATTTGATCGGTCAGCCCAATGAGGCAATCATCAGACAAGCCAAGGCCGACTTGCAGATCATCGCCGAAGCTATAGGCGCGATGATGCTCACCTATGGCTTTTCCGCCAAGCGCACCAGCGGGTATGGGACGGCGGAGGATAACATCGCAGGCATGGTCAAGACCCGGGCTGGCGAAAAGCCACTCACACACTTAACCCAACTGGCACAGGAGGTGCAAGATGTTCGCTTCTAAGACGCACGCCGATGCGGCCGTGTTGGATGAGGCCGTACAGGCCATGAAGCAGGGCCTGGGCGCAGACCTGGTGGCGGTGGTGCTGTTTGGCTCCCAGGCGCGGGGCGAGGCCGATGCGAACAGCGATTGGGATTTGTTGCTGCTGGCGCGGCGGCTCCCGGAAAAGCCGTGGCAGCGGCACACACAATTGAAGCGGCTGTTGCCCGAAGCCTGGCGCGGTCGGGTTTCATTGTTGGCGAAAACGCCGGCCGAGTTCGAAGCGCACCTGCCGGCGTTGTACCTGGATGTCGCGCTGGATGGCGTGGTGCTTTACGATACTGGAGACTATATGGCGCAGCGGTTAGCGTATCTGCGCGAATTACTGGCGCGGCGGGGGTTGCGCCGGGAACGCGCCGGGGGTGAGATGACCTGGCGCTGGCAGCAAGCGCCTGGTCCGGGTTGGACTCTGGAATGGGAGAGAACGCCATGACAGGATATCAAGATGCCAGTTATCGCCTCAGAGTGGCGCGGGGATTTCTGGATGAAGCGCGCCAGGATGTGACGTTAGCGCGCTGGCGCTCGGCGATGGATAACGCACAGTTGGCAGTCGAGAATGCAGCCAAGGCTGTGCTGGCGCTGAAAGGGCCGGTGGGCCGGACGCATAACCCGGCCGTACAGCTCCGGCAGGCGTTGGAGGCGGGGTTGTTCGCCGCCTCACACGGCGACCGTGTGCGCCAACTGGTGGAACATGCCGAAATGCTGGGCCCCGACATCCACATCCAGACTGACTATGGCGATGAGGCAGGCAGGCGCACACCGTGGGAACTGTTCGACGAGGCGGACGCGCGGGAAGCCCTGGCGATGGCTGACGCGGCCGTCAGCCTGGCCGGCGCGCTCATTCAGGAGGCGGGACATGGCAGATAAGTTACAGGTGTTGGCGGACAATCGCAACGCGCTGTTGCTGGCGGAGGTTGCTGGTTTGTTGCACGATATGGGCAAGTGCGCGGATGACTTTGTCCGGTATGAAGAAGCACGCGGCTTTGAAGCGACAAAAAGCCGGGCTAAAAAACCGGGCCGGCTCAATCCCCACAAAGCTGTCTTTGCAGCCTCAGACCTGTCCAGATTTGCTTTCAGCGATGAAAGGCGTCCAGAAAGAAAAGAAGAAGCAGAAAATCGTTATGCGCTCCATCATCTCCTGGGAGACGAAATCATACAGTGCTTGGACAAGTCTCCTTTGACAATCTTTGGTGCTCAATACACGATTCGAGAGTTGATTTACTTTGGACGCCCCGGTTTTGCCGGCAGAACCAGACAACCGCTTGGAAAAGAAGGTTTGCCAGCGGATTATCTGGGTCGCTGTCACGGCGCAGCGCACGTCGAAAAAGAAGAAAGTGATAACCAGACAGGTGTGCCAAGTTCAACCGTCGCCGAAGCAAGCACCGTGTTTGGTGTGGAAATACCTTTAGCAACAGATCTGACAAACCGCCTGAGAGGATTGCCGTTCGCGGAGCTCGGCAATCGGAATCGTTTTCGGGAAGCAGTCAGTGAGAGCTTTGCCGGAGTAGTAGCCGACACCAGACGTCCCGAAAACGAAGTGACGCTTTGGGACTGGGCGAACATCGTGGCGGCTTTGTACAAAGCCGCGCTGGCGGGCGCGCTGTTGGGTTACAAGCCTAAGCCCGCTGATCTGCGCTGGCGGCTCTTGAGCGTGCGCGTGGACAGCGCAACTTTTGTCGAAAATGTAGCGCATATCCCCGATCTGTTGGCGCGGCAGGGTCTTTTGAGAGACGGATTTGAGCGCGTGCGAAGATTACTTGAAGAGACATATCCGCTGGCGACGTGCGTGTATCAGGATCAGGACAATGGTATCTATATTGTCCCCAATGTAGCGAACCTACTGGATGCGACTGACGCGCAAGGTCAAACGTTGCGCGCGCTAATTCGCGCCGAATTTGAGAAAGGAACGGTCAAGGAGGAAAAACTTGCGCTCAAAGGTGAAGTGATTTCTGCGGTGCAACTGGACACACGAGAATGGCAGGCGCAACGCCCAGACCGAGCCTTTGATGTGCCACCCATAGCCAAGTTGCTGAGGGAAGGCGTGTCCACCTGCGCGGATCACCACCAAGTTACTGATTGGTGGCGCGACCAAAAGGATGCTGCGCTCTGCTCCATCTGCCGCCTGCGTCCGATGACGGAAAAAGCCGAAGCGTGCGAGCACTGTCTCAAGCGGCGCGGCTCACGCATCGAAACGTGGCTGAAAAATCCCGGCACGACGATCTGGATGGACGAAATCGCCGACGCCAACGGCCGCGTGGCGCTCATCGTCGGCAAATTTGGGCTGGACGACTGGCTCTCCGGCGACTTGGTGCAGACGATGCTGGTCAAATGCGATCCGGCAAAGAACGAGTTTGCGCCCAAGAATCCTTCCCCGGCGCGGCTGCGCCGCGTTTGGGAGACCTGCCAGCAGCTTTGGACGGAAACTGTCAAGGACATCCTGGGACAGCACGCTTATGGCAAAGACGCTAAAGGTCAAGAGGACAAACTGCGCTGCACGCGGTTGATCGTGATTCCCGACGAGAAAACCGGCTGGCAAGAGAACGCACCCTACGACGGTACGGTGAATGGGCAGGCCATCAGTCTGTTGTGGCGCGAGCAAGCCAAACATTTCGTCACCATCAGCAACTTGCAGTTGATTGGCGGCGCAATCCAAAGAGAACAAGAAGTTGTGGTGGGCGAGCCGGATGATCCCAAACGAATCCGGCGTTTCAAGATGCAAGGCGTGATGCCGGCGCCGGGTGCAACGGGGCAGTACTTACCCGCGCTCACCCTGCTGGAATCGCCCGACCAATTCCTGGCCCTCGTCCCCGCTGCCGAAGCGTTGGAAATCCTGAAGCAGATTCAGGCCGAATACGTCAAACAGTTCGGCAAAGTCCAAAACCGCCTGCCGCTTTTCCTGGGCCTGGTCTTCTTCCAACGCAAGACGCCGTTGGCGGCGGCGATGGATACCGCGCGGCGGATGCTGGAGCAGGTGGGGTTGGGCGAGGAAACGTGGAGAATTCGAGATGGCGTGGCGGATGGGCAGGTGCAGTTCGAAAATGGCATCACCTGGACTGTGCCAACGAAGATGGGCAATGGCACGACTGAGGATGTCTGGTATCCTTACTTCTTCTTTGAAGGCGATCCTGGCACACGTTCACGTCGCTTTCAACTGGATAGCCGCTGGCTCGTGCACGTGAACGACTTGCACGCCGGCGACGCCGTGCGGGTGACGCCTTCGCGCTTTGCCTACATTTACCTGGAGCACACGGCGCAGCGGTTTCGCTTTGACCCGAACCGCGATGTGATGTTGCTGGATGACTTGCCGCGCCTGGTGGAGATGTGGAAAGACATCTGTGATGCGCCCGACATGTCTGACACCAGGCTACAAGCCATCGGCGCACTGTTTGAAGGCAAGTGGCAGTTATGGCGATTAGATGAAAAGGATGGCGATGTGGAAGCACGCCGTAAGACATTCCGCGACCTGGTCGAAACCACGTTCAAACGGGATGGCGTCAAAATCTCGCCTGGTGAGGCGCTGAACGGCAACTTCCAACGCTGTCTCGATCTCTATCTGCATATTCTCAAACGACGAGTGAAGGAGGAAAAGCATGAGCAACAACGCTAAACCTTACGAGACCTGGCGCTACTTCGCCCTGGCGCTCGATCCGATTCACGTCGGCACGGGCGGCTATCGCCTGGGGCGCGTGGATATGAGCATCGTGCGCGAGCCAGGCACCAACGTGCCCAAGATTCCGGGCACGAGTATCGCCGGCGCGTGTCGCACCTATGCGACCATGCAGACGCCCGACAGGTGGCCGGACTGCGCCGGGCAAGGGCAGCCGGTCGAAAAACGCAAGTACAAGGGGCACTGCGGCGATCCCAATTGCCCGATTTGCGTCACGTTTGGCTTCTCGCGCGGCGACAAAAGCTTCCAGGGCCTGGCGCAGTTCTCCGATGCGCGGCTGGTGCTGTTCCCGGTTCATTCGCTCGCGGGTCCCGTGTGGGTGACGTGCGCGGACGCGCTGAACGCACTCGAAGAGTTTGAGCAAAGCAAGTGGCAAGACCTTCCGAAAAATGAGCTGGTAGGTACGAAGGCAAATCTGCTCAACGGCAATCGGCTGAATCTCGGTTGGCTGATGCTGCAAAAAGATGAAACCGAGTTTGATTTGAGTGGCAAGCTGCCAGATGTGCCATCGGAAATCCTCGACCGTGCTGTGCTCGTCTCCAACAAGATGTTCGGCCACATCGTCAATGACAACCTGGAAGTGCGCACATCGGTGAGCATTGACCCCCAGACAGGTGCGGCGGCGGAAGGCGCGCTCTTCACTTACGAGGCGCTGCCGCGCGCCAGCGTGCTGGCGTTCGAGGTGGTAATCAGCGATCCCAAGTTCTACAAGATTGACGGCGAGGAACCGCTCAGAAATAAAGGTGGCAAAGGTACAGTGAAGAACACAGTGGAAGGTGGCCTGAGGTTCTTCGAGGCGTTGGGCGTGGGGGGGATGAACACGCGTGGGATGGGGCGGCTGCGCGTGCTTGGCCTGCAAAGCGGAGGTGCATAATGAGCGAGCGAAATCTTGACCGACTATGCGCCGAGTACGGCTATCAGATCGCTAATGAGGTTCGTCAGGCAATTGGCAAGAACGCCGAGAACCACATCACCAGGTCGCTTGGTGTCTTGCAGGAAGATGGCGTCTATGCGTTCTTCTTATACCAGGCATCGCGCAAGACCGAAAAGCCGGGCGCTGATAGGTTGAACGAACAAGCCACGGCGTTGCTCAAGGAGGCAAAGATTGAGCCTTTCGACACGATAGCTGATCCGCTGGAGGCAGTGCGCGCCAAGAACGGTCTGGCAAACAACCTTGACGAATTACTGCTTGCTAAGCGGTTGCTGGAGCAGGCGTTGATTTACGCGCGGTATCACGCCAAAGCATTGGAGAGATGATAATGACGTGGTATTGTTTTCGCGTGATCTACGAACTTTGCAGCCCGCTGCAAATCGGTTATCACAAGGTGGGTAACGTCCAGCGCACGCGCTACTACATCCCGGCGCGCAACCTGTGGGCAGCGGTGACGGAACGGTTGACGCGCAGCGGTTTCAGCACACCCGATGCGCCGCAGGGTGATTATCAGAAAATCGGCATTTGGGTCAAGCAGCACTGCGCGTTCAGCTACTTGTTTGTTTGTGATGGTGACAAATTGCTTCGTCCCCATTACGCGCAGGATGGTTTGTGCTACGGCCACTGGAGCGCGGCAGAGTTCGAATGTCGCTGGCTCTCGGCGCACGTGACCACCGCGCTCGAGGCGGCGACCACGTCTGCGGAGACAGGCAGCCTGCATGAGGTGGAATTCATCGCCCCGTACGATGATCAGGCCAGGCGCACATGTGTAAGGGGCTGGCTGTTCCTGGACGAGGAAGGCAAGGCGAGATTGGCCGAGGGGGAATGGCGCGCAGCGCTGAATGAATTGCAGGTGGGCGGCGAGCGGCGCTATGGGTTTGGGCGGTTAAGGCTGAGTGGTTGGACCGCCGATCAGACATTGGCAGATTATGAGGTCACGTTGGATGGGTTACGTCCACAGATCAACGTTCCAGCCCAAAGGCCGCTGCTGGCGCACACTCTGGCGTGCGACGTGAAGGCCAGAGGTATGATCGAACCGTTGGTAGGGCGTGAGACGGTCGGTGACAGCCAGAGTTTTGGACAGAGGTTAACCCATGGGCAGGTGTGTTGGGTGCCGGGATCTGTAGTGGAAGAGAAGGAATGTTTAACATTGGGTGAGACAGGGGTCTGGAACAAATAGGGTGTGGGAATAATGTGGAGAGACTGATGCAAACTCTCATCGTCTACGACATCCCCAACGATAGAATCCGCAACAAAATCGCTGACGTCTGTCTGGACTATGGCCTGGACCGCATCCAGTGGAGCGCTTTCCTGGGCGACCTGGCGCGCACCCACCAGGAGGAGCTGTGGCAGAAGCTGAGCGCCGTGCTGGGCAAGCAACCGGGCAACATCCAGCTCTTCCCCATCTGCGAAAACGACTGGAAGGGGCGCCAGGTGCTGGTGCGGGAAAGAAAGGGCGAATAGCGAATGGAGCGAGTCAGCGAGGCGACGAATCAGCGAATGGAGCGAGTCAGCGAATGGGCGAGTCAGCGAATCGGCGAATCAGCGAATCGGCGGATGGTGATCCCGAGTTCGGGAGCCAGGAAATCGTCTTCCAGGTGACCGACCTGAAGCAATATGCCTACTGTCGGCGGGTGGTGTTCTTTGCCTACTGCCTGCCGTTGATCCGTCCCACGACCTACAAGATGGAGGCTGGCATTGCTGCCCACGACGTGGCTGGGGAGCAGGAGCAGCGGCGGAGCCTGCGCCGCTACGGGTTGAGCGAGGGCGAGCGTTTCTTTGACCTGGGGCTGGCCTCAGAGGCATTGGGTTTGCGGGGCCGGGTGGACCTGGCCATCCGCACGGCCGCCGAGGCCATCCCCGTGGAATACAAGAACTCGCCGGGGCGGGCCGGTCGGCACGTCAAGCTGCAACTGGCCGCCTACGGGCAGATGTTGGAGGAGGCCTGGGGGTTGCCGGTGCGGCGGGGGTTTCTGTACTTTGTCCCCTTGAAGCGGGCCGAGGAAGTGAGGCTGACGCCCGCTTTGCGACGGGAAGTTGAGGAGACGGTGGCGGCCGTGCGCTGCATGGTGGAGAGGGAAGCCATGCCCGATCCGCCCCGCAGCCGGCGGCCCTGTGTGGCCTGCGAGTTCCGTCTTTTCTGCAACGACCTCTGACGTGTTTTCGCAAATCCCCCCCTTCCGGGCGCAAAAAGAGATTTGCGAAGGGGGATGGGGGGGACGACCTGGGAAAGGAGGAAAAGAGGTGGAAAGAGGAGTAGTTGGTGGGGCTGTGGCCCACTTCAAAGGCAAAAAATGGCCCTGGAGCCATCCTTTTGCCGGGGAGTGATTGGGTTACAGAGCCCACGATCCGATGGAGGATACTGAAAGCCATTTCAAGACCTTCGACGAACTGGAGCGGGCCAAGTTACAGAGCCCACGATCCGATGGAGGATACTGAAAGTGTACTACGGGTGCTTGGAAGGTATGTACGGTATCCTGGTTACAGAGCCCACGATCCGATGGAGGATACTGAAAGAATTTTAGAGCAGGTGCCGCAAGTAACAGGAAAGGGTGTTACAGAGCCCACGATCCGATGGAGGATACTGAAAGGTGGGGGTGAAACGTGATTGAACTGGCCTGCCCTGGGTTACAGAGCCCACGATCCGATGGAGGATACTGAAAGTTTTGGGTGCATCGCATAGCCGCTCCCCCACCGGAGTTACAGAGCCCACGATCCGATGGAGGATACTGAAAG
>Ga0180438_10002595_pt1 | contig 29055 bp, 21 predicted proteins | sample SS_ome_12_FD_132455 | JGI IMG/M metagenome (GOLD analysis project Ga0180438, IMG submission 132455) | Hypersaline lake sediment archaeal communities from the Salton Sea, California, USA - SS_3_D_2 metaG | ecosystem: Environmental > Aquatic > Non-marine Saline and Alkaline > Hypersaline >...
AGCGTTTGCAGTTGCAGCCGCTGACCGGGGTCCTTGCGCACCACCCGCTCGGTCAACACCTGGGCCATATCTTCTTTGGTGATGGTCACGGTCACGAACCGTTTGCTGATGCGAGCGATGCTCTCTGCCTGATCCACATATTTAGGATTGGTGAAGACGTGCTCCTGCATCGCCCCGATGTACAAAAAGTCGCTGTCCTGGCTGACTTCGCCCAGCTCACGTAACAGGGCCAGGTCGTAGGCCATGACTTCCCTGGATTTCTGCTTGAGAAAGTCCGAGATCTCGTCTACGACGACCACCAGCCCGGCTTCAGGTTCTTCGGCTTTGATGTCGGCCAGGATGTCGAGGACGTTTTGCTTGTTGTCATAGTCGGCAACCAGGTCAATCTCCCGGACTTGGACGCCATAGCGATCCAGCAACTGGTGGCGGACCTGCTCGAAAAAGATACGGCGCAGGGGTGTTTCGGCCGCGGCACCCAGCTCGAACTTTACGACGAGATGGCGGCGTTCCAGCCCCTGGGCGGCGGTGCGCACTTGCTCCTCACGGATCAGTGCGCGCCACTCTGGATGTTCTAGCAAGGCAGCCGCAAAAGCTAGAAAATGGCTCTTTCCAGTGCCATAGTTACCTACCACGTTAAAGGACTTGTGCGTAGGGCCGGAAAGCAGTTCTAGCATGTGTAGCAGGTTGCGCCGCAGGCTGTCCGAGATGACGTATTTCTCGACGTACTCGCGAGCCTTTTCTTCTTTGCGTAACTTGATGACCTCTTCGACTTCCTCGAATTGGATCAGATCTCGGATCAGTAGGCTCATGACCTATCCCTCTCCCATCTCGATAACCGTGTATTCTTCAAGGGGGATGCGCATATAGTCTTTGCGTCCCAGCAAACTGTATTCGGCGTGGACCCCTTGCCGTCGGGCAGGCAGAGCCAACACCACCGGTCTCTGCCGGGAAATGCGCTTGAAGGTATCTGCGGGGTTGATCTTGCCCAGCTCGGGCGAAAAGAGCAGCTCGACGTTGTCTACTAACAGAGGGCGACCATCCGGGGATAACTCGTCGCAGAGTTCATCAATGAGCCGGTGGACGGTAACGCCGTCGTCGTACTGGCGGCGCGGCAGAGCGAGTAATCGTTCCGTAAGTCGGAGATTGAGGTTGACGTACTCGCCGCCTACTTCAGGGGCAATGTCTTTGAGGAGGACAGTCTTGCCGGTGCCATAATCCCCCAGCAGGATGACCAGCTTGTGGCGGTCGGAAGCGACGATGCGGATAGCTTCAATCACACATGCGTGCATTTTGTGTTCCGATCTCACGCTCAGAGCGGCGTTGTGCTATAGCATACTACCCCTCGCGGGCCAGACGAGGGGACGTAAGATCAACCCCAGGGAATTAAAGCACAGCCCCTGGGGTTTCTATTTCATTGCTGTGATGCGTAAATGGCTTTTCTTTATTGGAATTTCCGTGGGCAGCCTCGACCCAGGGTCACAAGTTTGCCCCCGCTCTACATTATCATTATATCATACACTTTTACAGTGAGCAAGCGCAACCCCGGCTCTGCGGTAAAAGTCTGATCAGAGACAGGACCCGCTGAAAGATAAGACGCCCTCATTCATGCCAAAGCCCCCACCGGAAACACCCGATGGGGGCTTGTGGGCAGGTCTTTATTCACTTATGACGTAAGTAAAGAAGGCTTTCAGTTCGTAGTCTCTCACCGGTTCCACCGTCTCACCTGCCCAGCCTGGGATTTCCTTGCATGCGTCGGGTGACCCGCCAGGCCAATTCCTCCGGCGACAGGTTGGGATGGTTCCGTCGCTCCGTCAGGCGCACCGTGTCGAGGGCAAACTGGTAAGCCTGGAAGGCCATCTCCAGGCGGCGGGCGGGGCTCATCTCGCGCCAGGCGGCAATTTGGCGTGGGTCCAGCCTACCAAGCCGCCGACGCAGGGCTTCAACCGCATCGTCTCCAAGCTGGCCGGCAGGTTCGTCCAAGGCTGCGTGTTTATCCATCCTCTGTTCTCTCCCGCTACCTCTCTTCTCTGGCAACGTCTCAAGTAGAGTATATCTCCACAGGGAGCAAACGCCACTCTGGCCCGGCTCGCCAGATAGTCTCAGAAACTCTCTTGACGAATTTCAATCAATCAGATACAATTCACAAAACTGTAGGGAGGTAACCAACCGTGAAGCATTTGAACGTCGTTGATCCCGAACTCGCAGAGGCTATCAAAAAGGAACGGGTCCGTCAGGAGACGACCATCGAACTGATCGCCTCGGAGAATTTCGCTCCGCCGGCCGTGCTGGAGGCGGAGGCCTCCGTTTTGATGAACAAGTCGGCCGAGGGCTACCCCGGCCGGCGGTATTTCGGCGGCTGCCAATGGGTGGACGTGGTGGAAAGCCTGGCCGTCGAGCGCGCCAAAAAGCTCTTTGGTGCCGAGCACGCCAACGTCCAGCCCCATTCAGGGGTGAACGCCAACCTGGCCGTCTACCTGGCGGCTCTGAAGCCGGGAGACAGGGTGCTGGCCATGGACCTCAGCCACGGCGGGCACCTCTCCCACGGCTATCCCCTCAGCCTGCCGGGGCAAATCTACCGCTTCCACCACTACGGGGTGGACCGGGAGACCGAGCGCCTGGACTATGACCGCATCCGTGACCTGGCGCGGGACGTCCGGCCCCGGATGGTCGTGGCCGGGGCCAGCGCCTATCCCCGCACCATTGATTTCGCCGCCTTTGGGGAGATCGCCGCCGAGGTGGGCGCTTATCTGATGGTGGACATGGCCCACATCGCCGGGCTGGTGGCCGCCGGCCTGCATCCTTCGCCCATCCTCCAGGCCGATTTCGTGACCCACACCACCTACAAGACCATGGCCGGGGGCCGGGGCGGGGTCATCTACTGCCGCGCCCAACACGCCGCCCAGGTAGACCGGGCCGTCTTCCCTGGCGTCCAGGGCACGCCCACCCTGCAGGCCATCGCTGCCAAAGCGGTCACCTTCAAGCTGGCCATGGGCGAAGCGTTCCGCGCCTACCAGAGCCAGGTCCAGGGCAACGCCCGCGCCCTGGCCGGGGGCCTGGCCGCACGAGGCTTCCGCCTGGTAGCCGGGGGCACGGACAATCACCTCATGCTGGTAGACCTCAGAAGCAAAGGGCTCAGCGGCCAAGAGGCCCAAGAGATCCTGGAGAAGGTAGGCATTGCTACCAACAAGAACGTCATACCCTACGATCCAGCCAAACCGGCGGTGGCCAGCGGCATCCGTCTGGGCACACCGGCCGTCACCCGGCGGGGGTTCACCGAGGAGGACATGGTCATCGTCGCCGACCTGATCAGCAATGTGCTGGAGGCCCCTGAGGATGAACAGGTGTCGGCCAGGGTGCGAAAGGAGGTGCGGGCTTTGACCGCCGCCCATCCCTTATTCTACGAATAATCGCTTCCACCTCAAGGGTCGTCGGAGTCAACGCCAGACTCGCCAGGATGCGCCGGCCGAGGGGCGCGTGCAGACTGCGTGCCCCAGGGCACGTTTCATACCATGGAAAATGCGAAGAGAGCCAGTAGCTCCATCAGGCCAGAACTTTCTGCCGATACTTATCCCTCAGCACGGTCTTTAGTATTTTGCCCGTGCCCCCCTTGGGCAACTCGTCTACGAAATCCACCGACTTGGGTACTTTGTACCTCGCCAGCTTTCCCCGGCAGTGCTCAATGATCTCCTCCTCGGTAGCGTTCTGTCCCGGCTTGAGGACTAGGATGGCCTTGGGCACCTCCCCCCAAAAGTCGTGAGGGGCGGCGATGACCACCGCCTCCAGGACAGCCGGATGGGAGTAGAGGACCCGTTCGACTTCCAAAGAAGCAATGTTCTCTCCGCCGCTGATGATAATGTCCTTCTTCCGGTCAGCGATGAGAATATAGCCTTCCTCGTCAATGGTGGCCATGTCGCCGGTGTGGAACCAGCCGTCGTCGTCCACACATTCGGCACTGGCTTCAGGGTCTCCCCAGTACCCGGCCATGACCACGTTGCTCTTGACCAACACCTCACCAATTTCTTTGCCGTCGGGCTTGACGTCGCGACCCTCCTCATCCACCACCCGCAGGTCTACAGCCACCAGAGGCAATCCAGCTTTGGCCTTGAGCATCTGCTGCTCCTCTTCGGGCAGGCTCCTGAGATGCTCCTTGAGGGGGGCAAAAGTCAGCACGGGGGAGGTCTCGGTCAGGCCATAGCTGGCGATGTAGGTACAGCCCAATTTCTCCTCCGCGACCCCCACAAAAGCGGGCGGGCTGGCCGCCCCACCCACCACCAGCCGGTTGAGGCTGCTCAGGTCGTAGTGGTCCAGGTGCGGGGAGTTGAGGAGCATGTTGACCATGGTGGGCACCATAGCCGCCAGGGTGACCCCTTCCTCAGCGATCAGTTGGAAGACTCTTTCCGGCTCGAATTTCTTGATCATGACGTGCGTGCCGCCCACGCAGGTGAGAGCCTGGGGTGTCCCCCAGCCGTTGGCGTGGAAGAGGGGGATGGTGTGCAGTTGCACGTCCCGGTCGGTCAGTCCCAAACCGATGATAAAGTCAATGGCGTTAAAGTAGAGGTTGCGATGGGTCAGCATCACCCCTTTGGGTTTGCCGGTGGTGCCACTGGTGTAGAAAAGCTCGCACACGTCGTTCTCGTCCATCTCTGGCTGTGGCGGCTTTTCCGCCGAGGCCGAGGCCATCAGCTCCTCGTAGCTTTCTCCCTCCCAGTCAGCCGGCGGAGCCCCGTCGGACATCAACACGAACTGCTGCACGGACTCGAACTCGCCCCTGACCGGCTCGATGAGATGGAGCAGGTCGTGGTCCACGAAAAGCACGCTGGCCCCGGCATCGGCCAGGATGTAGGCGAAATCGGCCGGCAGGAGGCGGATGTTCAGGGGAAGCAGGACAGCTCCGATTTGAATGACCCCGTAATAGGCCTCCAGGAGACGGTGGCAGTTGGGGCCCAAGAAGGCCACACGATCGCCCTGCTTCACGCCCATACTCAACAGGACGTTGGACAACCGGTTCACCCGTTCCCCATACTGCTGGTAGGTAAAACGCTTGTCCTCGCAGATGACCCCCAACTTTTGGGGATAGAGTTTCAAAGCCCTCTCCAGAAACTGGATGGGGAGCATCGGTACAATCATATCATTCCTCCTCATTCATTGGTACAACACCTTTGTCCTATTACTCCTGCTGTACAGTCAAAGCTCGTAGAGCAGGGATGAGATCCTCCTCAAATTCGATGCCCTTGGGACACTCGGCAGCAAAGCCCTCGTAAGGCGGCCATTTCAGGAGCCCCAAATCCACAGCCAGCTTGATGCGCTCTGGCCCCAAGGCGTCACGGGTATCGAAAGCGAAGCGGTAGGTCTTGGCCAGAGAGGCCAATCCCGTGCCAGACTGGGTTTCACCCACTTCGCATACTCCGCAGAGGACGCAGATCCCCACCGCCTCAATCTCTGCCAGGGCCTCAGGCGACATCCGGCCATTGTAGTCCGGCCGGAGCACTAACCAGGGCACAATCGCCTTCAGCGACTCTAAGAAAGGATCAATGTCCACAACCAGGTCGCGCAGGACGCGGAAACCGGCCAGGGGCTCCAGTCTGATGAGGCCATCTTTGCCCACTTCGGCCAGCTTGGTCTGGCAGGCCAATTTCGGCTGGCCGTTGATCATCATGGCACACGAGCCGCCGATGCCGCTGCGACAGGAGTACCGAAACGCCAGGGACCCGTCTTGAAAGTCACGTATCTCCAGCAGAGCGTCCAGCACCATCCGCCGTTCCTCCATCTGGAGAGAATAGTCCTGGAGTCTGATTTCCGTATCAAGATCAGGATCAAAGCGAGCCACTTGTAGAGTGACGTCGAGCATCATCAATACCCTCTTTCTGCCGGCTGGAATCTGGTGATAGAGACGGGCCCGTCGCTAAAGATGGGGCCATCATCAGAGCGTTGGGCATAGGTGTGCACGAGCCATCGCTCGTCGTCGCGCCCTGGATAATCCAGCCGGCAATGAGCCCCCCGGCTCTCGGTGCGGCGCAGGGCTCCCTGGGCAATGACTTCGGCCAGTTCCAGCATCCAGCCCAATTCCAGACAAGTGACCAATTCGTAGTTAAAGGCCAGGCCGTTAGAGGGCAGCCGTATGGCTTCGTACCGCTGACGCAGTTTCCTCAGCTCGGCCACCGCTTCCGCCAGGTCACTTCCCTCCCGGAAGACCCCAACTTTGTCCATCATCAAGCCGGTCATCTCGCGTTTGAGGACGCCCGGGCGGTCGCCTCGCTGGCCGGTCATCCGCTCGTCCAGATAGGCTCGTATCCCGGCTAATGGCTGGGGGCCAAACTCGGGCCACCTGGTCTGGCGGGCCAATTCTATCGCTCGCTGGCCGGTCCGTCGGCCAAAGATCACCGTCTCCAACATCGAATTACCACCCAGACGATTGGCCCCATGCACGCTGACGTTGGCACACTCGCCCGCCACCAACAGCCCTTGGATGTTGGTCTGGCCCCATTCGTCGCAGCGAATGCCGCCCATGCTGTAATGCTGCCCTGGTTGTACCGGTATGGGTGTCTCGGCCGGATCTACCCCCGCGTAACGGACGGCGATGTCCTTCACTTGCGGCAGTCTCTCTTCAATTTTGGCCGCTCCCAGGTGGCGCAAGTCAAGATGGACGTATTCGTTCTCAAAACCACGTCTTTCCTTGATCTCAATGGCGATGGAGCGCGAGACAACGTCACGGGGAGCCAGTTCCATCTGCTCTGAGGCATATTTGTCCATAAAGCGCTCGCCCCGGTTGTTGAGCAGATATCCTCCCTCGCCTCGGGCCGCCTCTGAGATAAGGATATTGCACCCGTAGAGCGTGGTGGGGTGGAACTGGACGAACTCCATGTCCGAGAGGATGGCCCCTGCTTCGTAGGCCAAAGCCATGCCGTCACCAGTGCAAGAGTGAGAGTTAGAAGTCTTGCGGAAAATACGCCCATAACCTCCTGTAGCCAGGACGACCACTTTGGCCCTGATGGCTTCCAATTGGCCACGCTGCAGATCCAAGGCCACCCCGCCCTGACAGACCCCATCTTCCACTATCAGCTTGAGCAGGTACCACTCGGGATAGATTTTGACCCCGTGGCGCAGGCCCTGTTCGTAAAGGGTATGGAGAAGGACAAAGCCGGTCAGGTCAGCAGCGTAGCATGTTCTCTCAAAGAGAGCGCCGGCCAGAGCCCGCTGAGCGAGCTGGCCGTCAGAGTCGCGAGAGAAGAGGGCTCCCATACGCTCCAGGGCCATAACCTCGTCAGGAGCCTCACGACACAAGACCTCAATGGCCGTCTGGTCGCCCAGGTAATCGCTGCCTTTGACGGTGTCAAACATGTGCTTCTCCCACGAGTCATCGGGGCCCAGAGCAGCGTTGATGCCTCCCTGAGCGGCACAGGAGTGGGAGCGGGTGGGGTAGACCTTGGAGATGACGGCCACGTTAGCCGATCTGGAAGCCACCGTAGCCGCCCGCAGGCCAGCCAATCCCGCTCCCACAACCAAAACGTCATAGTGCAACATTGTCACAATATCCCTTTCTGCTTTACATGCTCTACCTCATCCAATCGCCGCACCCACTCCACCAACGCCTCTGCCCGCTCCCCGTAGTCTGTCCCCGCCACCATTTTGTGGAATTTGTCCTCCAACTCGCTCCATCTCAGCGGGTTCTCCGGATCGCCCTTGGGAGAATCAACGGGCTGGGTCAATGCCCGTCCGTCGGCCAGGGTGACAGAGAGCCACACCGGCCACTCCCTTGGATAGCGGGCCTCCAACTCTGGGTTGTGGAGCAGCGAGACCTTGGCCATCAGGTGACGCACGTCTCTGTCCAGGATGGCCTGGGGGGTGAAATCGCTCAGGCCAGCGCTGCCCCGCCAGAGAGCACAGGCCACACAGTAATACAGGCTGAATTTGGCCGCATAGGGCGTGGTCGGCTGGGGATTGTCAGTCAGATCCAGAGCAGCCTGGTAGGTCTCGACCTGAACCTGGGCAATCTGATCCAAAGCAAAGCCGGGCTGCTGTCTCAGGGCCAGGGCGGCATCAATGGCCGGGTGGGTGTGGCGGCAGGAGGCGTAAGGCTTGATGGAAACGCCGCTGATCTTGTACGTCTCCATCCCCTGCTTCAGCCCTTCCACCACCCGCTCCGGCTCTGCGTCCTGAGAAGTGGCGGTGAAAAAGCCCCGCTCGCCCTCCAGAATGCGCCGCGCCCCGGTAAAGCCCTGCCGGGCCAAGTCGGCGGCCAGCACACCGCTGGAGGCCGCTCGCCCAGCGTGGAGGTGCTTGCTCATAACTCCATCGGCATTGAACTCCCACAGGCCCGCGGACATGGTCCCTGCGTTGCCCAGGGCCCAGGTCATCTGCTGTTCGGATAGACCCAGCAGCCAACCCGCCGCAGCCGCGGCCCCAAAGACGCCGCAGGTGGCGGTGTTGTGCCAGATGCGGTAGTGGGTTTTACCCACCGCCGCGCCGATGCGGATGGCCACTTCGTAGCCCAGCACCACCGCCGCGAGGAAATCCAGGCCGCTGCCCCCCTCGCGCTCGGCCACGGCCAGGGCCGCGGGGATGATGGGCGCCGCCGGGTGCACTACCGAAGCCCGGTCCAGGTCATCCATCTCCACGATATGAGAAAGGCCGCCGTTGGTCAGGGCGGCCAAATCGACATTGCGCTGCTCTCTCAGGCCGATGACCGTGGCCCCCTGTCCGGCCTGCGCCCGCGCATGGGCCAGCAACATCCGCCCTGGCTCCGTCACCGTCCCGGCGATGGCGGACCCCAGCCAGTCAAGGGTGTAGTATTTGGCATCGTCAACGACCGATGGAGGGAGAGCGGTGCTTCTGGCGGTGACGAGAAAAGTGGATAATTGTTCGGTTAGTGAGGGTCTATCTTCCATGATGGTCCTCTTGGTTCAACAGGTGCTGCCAACGGATTTTCGGAGCGAATCGCTGTCAACGGATTTTCAGAACGGATTGAGCGGATTCTCCCCAATCCAGAGCTGCCTTTTCCGTTCAATCCGTTCCCCCTAATCCGATGACAGCGCCCCCACTTTCACCTGTACCGCCTGCCTGGTTCTGTTCCTAAAATTCTGCCTTGCCATCCGCCGATCTCAATGCCAAAGTCGGGGTCCACGATTCCCGGCTTGACCACAACGGAATCACCTTCTTTGAACACCGTGTCCTCCCTGAGCCGCTGAAAACTACCCCATCAGCGTCATCAGCGCCCCTCAGCGCCTTCAGCGTTTCCATTCACCCCATCCCCTACCCCAACTCCTCCAACGACCGCCGAATCTCCTTCAACTCCTTGTCCGTGATGCTCCGCAATTCCGCTGCCGCCTCGTCCACCTGGGCTTCGATGGCTGCCAAGCCTCCCGAGGGTTCCGAACCTTCGGGAGGCTGAACACAGTTACAGCCACAACTATGAGCCTGGCCTTGCGGTTAATGCACTCAATCAAGCGACTTGTCATGTCAAAGGCTGCCCAAATGGTCGGATACTTATTATCTCGCTTAGTTTTTTACTTATACTTAACCTTGATACAATTCTGAGCCTGTCTTGATCAAACGTAACCGTTCCGGGGACAAATTCTTCAGGGGTAAGCACCAGATCTTCGCCGACGTCAAACAGTTGCACTTCGCGAACCAGTGACCACATACGGCGCAGGTCATCGTACAATCTCCCCTCTCCCGCTCCGTGCCTAAGTTGTAGAGACACTGCCCCTAAAGCATCTTGCAAGTTTCCTATTCGGTCTTCCGGCAAAGTTCCGCGCCTTTCCGATAGCTCCAACGCAGCTGCGAGCCGGAGCAACGCCTGCGCGACGGGATGTTTCAGATTCAATAGTTCCCCTCCATACGCAAAGCATTGCTCGAACGGCTGGGGAAACTCGACAGCATCAGGAAGAATGTGCCACAGAACCAGTGCTCTTTCGACAGGATCCAGCAGAGTCGGATCCTCAACCACTTCTTCCAATACTGCTTCGACATCTGAAAGCTCCTCTGGTATCTCCATCGGAAGCCAGATCTCCTGAAGTAAAGGTGGATCGCCCTCCCAAGGCGGATGAAGGAACCGGATAGCAGCAAAACGGTGGGATTCTTCAACCGGAAAGTGCGAGAGTATACCAGCACGCCGTAATGCAGCGCTTACTCCAAAAAGAGAGGACCCAACGCATCGCTCCCCGCTCCATTGAATGAGGGAGCCCTTGTATTCTTCTTGAGCGAGCCACCGGCAGCGGGCTACCTCTTCTAGTTCGCCTAGAAGAGGCCTTGGGCATAGATATATCATATCGGCTGGCACTTCCTGCCATTCCAAGACAGTAAGGCGTCCCCCAGCCTCCAGGAAGGGTACTGGCCAGCGCTCGTGTGGAAAAACCTGCCATAGACTCTCAGGGTCAATGTCGTGGAACGCAATGAAGCGCCCCAGTTGATACCACCGCTCGACAGGGTCTAGTGCAAGCACGTCCTTCAGCGATGTCTCAGATAGGTGATATAGATGTGCCTGGAAAATTGGCGAATCCCAGTGCTCGGGCTGCCCTACAAGCTGTGTTCGGGCTAGGTCAACCCTTGGGGCCCTCGATTTAGGTAAGTTCACTACGAGTCGTGGTACTGGGAGAACCCCTGGATAAGTCGGCCACCGCCGGATGGTCTGGGGGGGTGATGCTGTCGCCAACAAGATGCCGTCTCGGTATACAGCGTAGGCCGGTGGACAGCTAGAGCTGCGGCTCATGCCAACAACTTCGCCCCGATAAGAATTCCAATTCTCATACCAACGTACCTGTCTTGTGACATCTTCAGCTTTACCCCGTACTATGACCACTACTTTCTCTTCCCCATAGGGTGCAAAATCGATCCCGTCGTTGATGGGAACAAGGTAAGTTAACACGCCATCATAGTCCTCCAGACCTAAATCCGAAGCAATTTCCCAGCGCTCTTCTCGGAGAAACTCATACGCAATGGGCAGGTCTTGCGGCAGAATGGCCTCCGACCATGGGTAGCTTAAATCAAGTTGGTGCACTTCAAATTCCTCGCCAAAGCGTTGACGGGCGGCCTGGGCATCCTGTTTGGGGTGAAGGACAATCGTCTTATGATCTCCCTCGGTGATCACGATGGGAAACTCGACGAAGCCAGCCACGACGGAGAGATAAGCAGTCACATCGAGTGGCTTGACAGGTTCGTCCTCATCATCGGTAGGGATCTTCTTGCCATCTACAAAGACTCGGACAGTTGTTCCGACCTCAGCCGCTTCTTGAGTGCCCGCTTCAATACGGAATTGCCGACATACGGCTGGAATGGTAATCCTGAGCGGTTCGCCTGGTGGGGGCAGGTACGGATCTTTGAACGTTTCGATTTCGATGCCTTCAGCGACCATGAAGCAACTAAGGAACCCGATTCCGAAACGGGAAATAGGGTCCATCTTCAGCCCCTCGCGCTCAAAGTCTGTGCTGCGGTAGTAACTTTTTCCAGCGACTGCCAGGTAATTGCGGATGGTATATTCGTCCATGCCAATGCCGTCATCACGCCAGGTAATGACGGCATCGCCACCATCGCGGTGCTCGACGTTGACGCGGATCACGCCAAGGTCTCCTGGGGCGATTCCCTTGCGCTGGAGGACTTCCCGTCTCATACGAATAGCATCAATACTGTTTTGAAGGAGCTCACGGAGGAAGACGTAAGGGTCGCCCTGGTAGATATCATCGCCGAGGATCTCGAACATCCGCTCACGGTCGAACTCGAATTGAATCGAAACTGGCTTGAATCCTCGTGCGGCCACCCGCCAGTCAATGTGGTAGAGGTCAAGCCTGTGGCGCGGATCGTTCATCCGCGCCAGCACGTCGTTGCAGCCTCGAAGTTGCTCTTCACACCGGATTCGCAGGTCTTCGAGGGCAGCGTAGACCTCATGATCGTCAGTGTTGCCGTCCACCCGAATAATGCGCCCCTCTTGATATGGAACACAGGTCACGGGTCGCAGAGCACGGTGCTTTACCCACTCCATCTTGGAACGCGGGTCTCTGGGAGCAACGAACTTCCAGATAACATAGGGTGTTCGGTCCTCAGCCAGATCAAGCTGGTCAATAAGGAGAAGATAGACTGCAAGGGCACGCAGGTTAACCGTCTCACGCAGCACAGCAAAGTCAGGAGGATACGCGCGGTAGTCTTGCAAATCCTCGAAATCCAGCCGGTGGCCTACACAGACTCGTGAGGCAGCCTCAGCCACACCTCCGTCAATCGGCTCAAAGAATCGCCGAACGCGCTCACCGCTACGGAAGGAATGGGTTTGTCGAACGTACTCGCGCCACATCTCAATGGGCATTTCCTCAAAGCAGCCTTCGGGATCCAGGGTCAGCCGCTGCTTGCGCGCGAACCTGACAAAGCGAGTCCGCTCGTCAGGCAGAATCCACAAATCTTCCGCTCTCATCCCCTCAGGCGGCTTGCCGGTGACAATGGACTGCTTTTCGGCTTCGCTGACAGCCATGCCCCAGTCGTGCCCATAGAGCGAGATAGCCAGCACGAATAGCTCGGCAGAATTCATTTCTTCCAGCCGATCCCTGCCCAGGACTGTGTCGGCAACATGGAAGAGTTGCTTAAGGTGGTACTGCTCGTCGTGGGGCGTGTATTCTGGAAAGAGCTCGTTGATCTGGCGCACCTCTCCGCTCACCCGCTGGCGGAACTCGTCCAACCTGCCCAAGAAGTTGAAATCTACGTCACGCCTTTGCTCGGCCTTCTCGGCCAAAACATGCAATAGCTCACAATCAAGCAACGTCTTCGGAATCTTGCTAACCATGCTATCCCTCCGGACATCATACCTACTGTGCACTCACATAGGGCAAACGCTAATTCGTTGCCATTGTAGCATGAACAAAGAGCCTGGGCAAGCACTCACACCAAGCCAGGCCAGGCAGAAAAGAAACTTCTCTACGCCAACCCAATCACCACCACCCCGGCGCAGATCAGCAATGAGGAAGCGATGCGGATAGCACCGTAGCGCTCCTTCAGCTAAGGCTTCTTTACTCTCTTCGGGCAATGGCTTCGGCTAAGGCGATGAGGTCCTGGGCCTGGCGAAAGTTGGGCCTGTCAATCATTTTGCCATCCAGAGAGATAGCCCCCACCCCCTTGGCTTCGGCCTCACTAAAGGCATCCACCACTCTTCTGGCGTACTCGACCTCGCCCTCTGATGGCGAGAAGACCTTGTTGACCGGCTCGATTTGACTGGGGTGGATGAGCAGCTTGCCCCGGAAACCCAGTTGCCGCCCCTGCTCCGAGTCCCGAACAAGTCCCTCTTGGTCGGCCACATCTATCCAGGGTGTATCTATGGCCTGCACCCCGGCCGCCCTGGCCGTCACGGCGATGTGGGAGCGCGCATAGAAGAGCTCTGTCCCTTCTCTGGACAAATGGATGCCCATGTCACGGGTGAAATCCACGGCTCCGAAGGCAATGGCCGCCACTCGTTGGCTGGCCGTCACTATCTCGTAGGCGTTCATCACGCCGCGAGCTGTCTCTAGAATGGGGACGATGACCAGGCTGCCTGGTTCCAGTTCCCTCTCTTTCTCTAGCGCCGAGAGTAATTTTTCCGTTTCGAGGACATCTTCTTTCGATTCGGCTTTGGGTAGCACGATGCCGTCCAATCCGGCCTGAACTGTCCAGTTGAGGTCTTCTTCCGCCAGACCGGTGGTGAAGGCATTGGTGCGGACAAAGACCTGGGCACCACCCACCGCCACCTGCTCGATGGAATCCTTGACAAAGATGCGGGCTGTCTCCTTCTCGGCTATGGGCACCGCATCTTCCAGGTCGAGGATGACGGCATCGGCTCCCAGAGTGCCCGCTTTGTAGATCATCCGCATGTTATTGCCAGGGGTGAAAAGCATCGTTCTCAATAGTCTCATGATCCTCACCTGTCCTCACCTCTTCTTGAGCAAGTTAACTATTGGCGGAGTAGCAGAACGGTTCGACTGGGCTCACCGGAGCCTTGTTCTGCGCCAGTCGAGCGCGAAACAAGTCCTGTCCTGAGCGTAGTCGAAGGATTCGCTACTCCAGAAGAAAATTCCTATGGTATCAGGTTGGCCAAGGCGGGGGCCAGCTCCTCGGGCCTATCTACCACGTGGGCTCCCACTTCCCTGAGAGCCTTTATCTTGCTTTCGGCTGATCCCCGGCCGCGCTCGACGATAGCACTGGCATGGGAGAAGCGCATACCCGATTTGACACCTGCTCCGGCGATGTAGGCTACCAGCGGCTTGGTGAACCGGCCCTCTTTGATGACCTCGGCTGCCTCCTCTTCGGCTACCGTGCCGATTTCGCCAAACATGGCCACAGCCTGGGTTTCCTCATCTTCCTCGAAGAGGGGCAACAGCTCCGCCGGGGACATGCCCAGAACGGGCTCGGCGCCGACATGCAGGGCCGTGCTGATGCCCAGGCCCACCTGACCGATGGCCCAAGAAAGGGTCGTGGTCTGGCCGCCGCTGCGGGAGATGACCCCCACGTAACCGGGCTTGAACATCTCCCGGGCGAATTCCTCCGAGCCTCCGACCCAGCCGGCTACGGCTTTTCCAGAGCTGATCACCCCAAAGGAACCAGGCCCCACGATCCGGGTGCCCTTTTCCCTGGCATAAGCCAGCATCTCCAGAGCATCGTGCAGTGGAACCCGTTCCACCGGCATGACGATGAGCTGGATCCCGGCATCCACGGCTTCCATGACAGCGTCTTTGACCACCGGGCCGGGGACAAAGGTCACTGTGGCGTCAATGGGGCCACGGGCCTTCCAGGCCTCTTGCACCGTATCGTAAACAGGCACGTGCCAGACCTCGCTTCCGCCGCGACCCGGTGTCACCCCGGCCACAACCTTGGTGCCGTAGGCCATCATAAAGCGCGTGCGGGCCGTCCCTTCCCGTCCAGTGATCCCTTGTATCAGCATGGTGGTGTTCTCATCCAGCAAGATAGCCATGTTTCTACCTCCTCAACCGGTCCAACCCGGTAACGGGCAGGACGATGGTAAGAGCCTGTTGACCTTTAAAGTAGCACCCTTGCTCACAGGCCAGGCACTCGATGCACAGTCGCCTGGCCTCCTCAGAGCTGACCGACAGTACCGGTTTGCCCCCTTGAACTCGAAGGATATTGCGGCCATAGAGGCTGCAGGCCTTGACGCAAGCGAAACTGGTACAGTCGTCGCACTTACCGTAGTCAATGGACACCTTGCCCGTTCTGAATTTGAATTCGTACATGAAAAGCTACCTCCGCAGTCGGTACTCCTCCACGAGCCCCTTCATCCGTTCAGCGACGGTATCCAGCTTGTGAATGTATTCGCGTCCATAGAGCTCCCAACGGATGGGCAAGTCTTTGAGGCCCTCGCGTAGAATCTCCAGGGCTTCCTCCTCCTTGTTGCCGGCAATGAGGATCACCACCGGGAAACCGGGCCTGTCAGCTAACTCCTCCCGGAAGGCCTTGACCAGCCCGTGAGCGTGATGCCACTGATCCTGGCTGGCGATCACGGCCCCCAGCAGACAATAACCTTCCAGGCCGGGCTGGGAGAGGATGAGCCTGGCACAGCGATAGACTTTGGCCGCGGTGGGGTTGCCGCTGGTATCGGCGTAATTGGCCAGCTTTAGCCCGTGACGGACCAGGGTGTCCGCCGCCAGGAGAGCGCCACCGCCGCCGATGGCATGATAGCCGATGTGGCCGCCCTCTTCGGTGTCGGGTGTCATCTGCACCAGGAAACACACCCCTCGATAGTCGTCCTCCTCGATTGTCCAGGCGATCTGGTCGAACTCGGTGGGCGGGCTGTCGCTCTCGCGGGGTACCGTTATCCCCAGTTCCGGGTGCCGGACCACAGAGGAATCGTCCACACTGACCCGGCAATCGGCAGCACACACCTTCCCATCCGTCGTCAAGACGAGGGGATTTACCTCAGCCAAGCGCGCGTCACACCTCTTGAAAAGCTCGTACGTTCCACGGATGGCCCTACCTATCGGGTCCAGAAGAGCCCCCTTCACCCCGACCGCCAGGGCCAGATTGTAGGCGTCGTAGAGGCGAAGGCCATGGAAAATGTCAACGTCCAAGCGGGATACCTTCTCTGGGGATGTCTCAGCGACCTCTTCGATGTCCACGCCGCCCTCGGTGCTAAAGATGACCACGGGCCCCTTGACTTTGTAAGAGTCATCCACGATGACGCCCGCGTAATACTCCCGGTCAACGTCCAGTTTTTCCTCCACCAGGACCTTTTCCACCGGGAAGCCTTTGACTTTTGCACCTAAAAGCTCTCCAGCGGCTTTTTCGGCCTCACTGGGATCGTCGGCGAATTGGATGCCGCCGGCCTTGAAACGGCCGGTGGCCCAAATCTGAGCCTTAATGGCCACGGGCTTACCGATTCGCTGCGCGATCTCTCTGGCTTCCTGCGGCGTAGAGGCCACATCCCCCTCGGGGACGGGGACCCCGATTTCTTTCAGAATCCGCTTCCCCTGGTATTCGTACAATCTGGCCATAGCACACGTCCTCCTCCAAACCAGATAAAAAGGGCGGCCCAGAGAGCATAGCCGCCCTCAATCTAACCAAGAGGTGAAATATTTTGGTACTGTCACTGAAGGACTTTCAGAGTCCCAGATAAGCCTCCTTCACCCGCGGGTCGTCCAGCAGTTCCTGAGTAGATCCCGTCATGGTGATGTGTCCCACATCCAAAACATACCCACGATTGGCCTGTTCCAAGGCGATGAGCACGTCCTGCTCGACGATAAGCAATGTCGTGCCGCGCTGCCGTACCTGGGCCACGGCCTCATAGATGGCATCCACGACAATGGGAGCCAGCCCCAGCGAGAGCTCGTCCGCCATTAGCAGCCGGGGGCGGGCCATGAGGCCCCGTGCCACGGCGCACATCTGCTGCTCGCCGCCGGACAGGCTGCCCGCCGGTAGGTCAATCCGCTCTTGCAGACGGGGGAACAGATTCAGAACAAAGTCATAGTCCTCGGCCACGCCGTCGTCCTGGCGGTGATAGGCACCCATCATGATGTTTTCCTTGACCGTCAGGCCGGCAAAAAGCCGTCGTCCCTGGGGCACTTGGGTGATGCCCGCCCGGACGATTTCTTCCGACGGCGCACCCTGCAAGGGCTTGCCATCCAGGAGGATACGGCCGGACGTGGGTTGCAGCAGACCTGAGATAGTCCAGAGCAGAGTAGACTTACCCGCGCCGTTAGAGCCAATGAGGGCGACGACTTCACCTTCGTGCACTTCCAGGTTGACGTCCCACAACACCTGTACATCGCCGTAGCCAGCCTTGAGGTTTTCGATCTTTAACAAAGGTTCATCCATGGGCCGCCTCCTCCCGCAACCGCCGGGCAAACTTTTCACCCAGATAGGCTTCGATAACCTTGGGATTGTTCATGACCTCTTGGGGCGTCCCCTCAGCGATCTTTTGCCCAAAGTCCAGCACGACCACCCGCGAGCAGACACCGACGATGGCCTTCATTACGTGCTCGATGACCAGTAGGGTCACGCCCGACTGATTGATCTTGCGTACCAACTCCATGGCGCTTTCGATCTCTCGCAGGTTGAGACCAGCCATCGCCTCGTCCAAGAAGAGCAACTCCGGTTCCATGGCCAGGGCCTTAGCGATCTCTAGTCTTTTGAGGGCCCCCAACGTCAGTTGATCTGCTCCTCTAGCCATTTGATCCTCAAGCCCGACAAACTCTAGCACCTCCTCCGCCTTCTCCAGGGCCTGCCGGGCGCTCCGGTGCGCACCGCCGTGACCATACATGGCACCCACTGCCACGTTGTCCTTGACCGTCATGTTGCGGAAGGGTTTGACAATCTGGAACGTACGGGCGATGCCCAATCGCCCCACGCGATGCGGTGCCCAACTGGTGATCTCCCGCCCCTTATAGAACACCCGCCCGCTGGTGATGGGCAGCATGCCGGTGACGATGTTGACCAGGGTTGTCTTGCCGGCACCGTTAGGGCCGATGAGTCCCAGAATCTCTCCCTGGTGGATGTCCACGTCCACCCGGTCTACCGCTGCCAGTCCGCCAAAATGCTTAGTGGCTCGTTGAACCCCAAAGATGACCTGACCGTCGTTTTGTTGATTAGTTTGCTCGCTCATGGCTACACCCTATATCGCCTGATGTTCTCTAACAAAGAGGAAAGGGCCAGGGGCTTTTTGCCAGTCAGGAACTCGCCGACGCCCTTGGGCGTAAAAACAATGACTATCACGATAAACAGGCCCGTGATCATCACATGGAATCCGCCCAACTTGAGCTTGAAAATGAGCAGCGAGCTCACCAGGGTAAAGATGCCCGCGCCCAGGGCTGGCCCCAACACCGTGCCCGGCCCGCCCAGGATGGTGGACAGGATCATTTCCAATGTGTGGCCGATTCTGAACACCTCTTCCGGCAACACAAAGGTCTTCCAATAAGCGTTGATGCCTCCTGCCAGGCCGGCCATAAACGCTGCCAGAGCAAAAGCGGTTACTTTGGCCCAGGTGGTGTTGATGCCCAGCATCTTGGCCGAATCCTCATCCTCGCGGATGGCCACCAGGCTGTAACCCAGTTTGGTTCGAATCAGCCACCACGTACCCAGAATGCCCAGGATCACGAGGGAGAGAGTCAGATAGTAGAAGAACCAGGCCTCTATCTGTACCTTGGTGAGATCGCCTATCTGGAAAGGGGGCTGGAAGAAGGGAAGGACAATGCCCCGGGGGCCGTCTGTGATGGCTACCTTTTCCGCTGCTGCGTGAAGTGATTCAGCCGCTTTATCGAGGCCGATCAGACCCAGCAAGTCGCCGGGGATCTTGAGCAAAAAGCCCAAATCATCGGCAATGATCTCCCGAGTTGCCTCAGCCACACCCAGGGTGGCGATGGCAAAGTAGTGCCCCTTCAGCCTCAGCACCGCCAGCCCGATGAGCACTGCAAAGGCCGCGGCAAACAACGCGCCAGTCAGGAGTGACGGCAAGAAGGGCACGCCGACTTTTTTCATCAAAATGCCAGTCACGTAAGCACTCAGGCCGAAAAAGGCCACGTTGCCGAAAGCTGCATAACCGGTGTAGCCCCCGATAAAGTTCCAACCGATGGCCATAATGGCCAGGACGTACGCCTGAGTAATCGTGCGCAGCCAGAAACCGCTGACGCCCAGGGGCGGCAAGGCAAGCAACACGACCAAAACCAAGGCGCCGACAACAATATAGATCAGATTGCGCCGCTGGCCTAAAACCTTGTCAAAGCGCGTCACCTGGACAGGCACTTTCTTTTCTCTAGGCAGCGGAGCGGGTGGCTGTTCACTCATAAATCTCCTCCTGTGGAACAAGATAACATCTTGTTATTTGTAGAAGGCCTTGCCAGCAATGCCTGAAGGCCGCACCACCAGCACCAGCACCAGCACTGCAAAGGCGATGGCGTCCTTCAGCCCTGGCAGGTAGGAGCCGCCAAAAACCTCCACCAGCGCGAAGGCAAAAGCTCCCAGCAGCACAGCGGGGATACTGCCCAACCCTCCTAACACGACGATGACGAACGCCCGCAGCGTCCAACTCCCTACCATGTTGGGATAGATGGGAAAGGTCATGCTGATAAGTGAGCCCGCGGCCGCCGCCAGCGCCGCGCCAATGGCATAGGTCACAGCGTAGGTGGGAGCAATAGACACTCCCATCAACCGGGCTGCATCCAGATCCATGCCCACCGACCGGATGGCATTGCCCGTCTTGGTATAGGTCATGAACAGATGCAGCAACAAGGCCAGCAAAAAGGAAATGGCGATGCCGGCCAGCCGGATGTAGGGAATTTTGACGGCGCCCAACACCAACCCCACACCGCTGTAACCCGTCGTCACCGAGCGAAAGTCGCCTTTCCAGATGAGCAGCGCCACGTTGACAAAGACCATCTCCAGTCCAAAGGTCAGCAGGAAGGTCACCAGCAGCGGCGCACGGATGACCAGGTTGATGAGGTAACGCTGCAAAAGATATCCCAGACCGAATATGATCAACATCGAAAAGGGAATGGAAAGAAAGGGGTCAATGCCCAGATAGGTGAAAGCTGAGTACGTTACATAAGCCCCCAGCATGACAAAAACACCGTGCATCAGGTTGATGATGTTGAGCACGCCCCACACGATGGAAAAGCCCAAAGCTACTAGCGCCAATGTACCGCCTAAGAGCATGGCGTTGACCAGGTTTTGTGCGAATCCCTCCAATTCCGATCACCTCCCTCAATGTCGCGTCAGGTAACGTTTTGTTCTCACGTCACTACTCAGCCGCCGTCATTCCGAGCGACCGAAAGGAGCACAGCGACTGAAGGGAGTCGAGGAATCTCGATACCGAGGCCACTCTGGTCATTGCCAGTGGAGATTCCTCGACTTCCTTCGACTACGCTCAGGACAGGCTGCTACGCTCGCTCGGAATGACACATAGGGAGCCTGAGCAATAACGTTTTCACGTGCGTTTAGTATAACAGAGGGAGGCGGCGGTCACCCACCGCCTCCCACACGCATCAGCAGAGGCAAACTATCGCTCTTCCCACGGCTTGAAAGGATAGAGGAACTCTTTCTCAGCCACTTCAACGGGAGAGACCGTGTAGAGCTTGCCATCAGGAAAGTTCTGCTGGCAGCCCATGGGTTTGTAGATATTCATGCCCTGCTCGTTGAACTTGATGCGCCCGTAGAAGCTCATCACGTCCAACCCAGCCAGTGCATCACGCACCGCCTTCTGATCCAGTGAACCGGCAACCTCGAAGGCTTTCTGGTAGGCAAAGATGGCCGCTGCCGACTCGGCTACGTGATACGGCGGCTCATAGCCATACTCGGCCTGGAACATCTCAGCGAACTTGGCCGGTGTGCCAAAGATGTCCTCGCCGTCGTACTGCATGGCCGGCGACCACTGGGTGGAGCCAATGATATAGTCGGCATCGGCGCCCAGGGAGTCACGGAACTCGGGTGTTACCGGGCCAACGCTAAAGCCCATCACCTTGGCGCTGAGGCCCACGTCCTTGGACTGCTTGACGACGAGCAGCGTATCCTGCAAATGGCCAGCGCCCAACACAATGTCGGGGCTGAGCCCTTTCATGGCGGTCACCAGTGAGGAGACGTCCTGCGTGGCAGCAGGATATTCCTCAAAGTAGACCACCTCCAGGCCCTTCCCCTCGGCGTACTCTTTGGCCCCTTCGGCCACCTCGATGGAGAAAGCATCGTTCTCGATGACGATGGCCACCGTCTTGAGGTTGGGGTCGGTCTGCAAGGCCAAGTCAATCATACCCCCCAAGTAGTAGGGGGCCGGCGTGAGCACGCCAAAAGTGTGCTTGTAGCCCTGGCTAAAGATCTTGACAGCCGCGCCATTGGCCTCCACGTGGGGTACTTCGTACTTTTCGGCGATGGCAGCCACGGCGTAGGTGGGGCCAGAACCGTAAGGTCCCAGCAGGAACTTGATGTCGTCCTCGGTGATCAGCTTCTCGGCCAACTGGGCCGCCCGGTCAGCGTTGGTCTCGTCGTCATAGAGGACCAGCTCAAAGGTGCACATCTGATCGCCGACGCTGAAGCCGCCCGCTTCGTTGAGGTGCTTGATGAAGAACTCGTAACCATCCCTGGTGTACTCGCCGAGTTTGGCGCTCTTGCCAGTCAGGGACACCGCTGCACCCAACTTGATGACGCACTCCCCAACTGCCGGTGGTGGCGTAGGCGCTTCAGTCGGTGGGGCAGGCGCCTTGGTCGGTGCCTCAGTCGGTGGGGCAGGCGCCTCAGTGGGCGTCGGCCCACAGGCCGCTAGCCACAACATGGACACGACTATCAGTAGATAAGCTAATCTCTTTACCATGTTTCCCTCCTTCTTATTTATTGAGAAAATCTTTTGGTTACATCAGCCCATCTGATTCAACTTTGGCGCGCAGACTGAAAGAGATGGCCCCGCCATTTTTTGAATAGGTTTCGACCCCTCACCTCCTTCCCATTCATCTGTATGCCATTTGTGATCAAACCGTCCCCAAATAAAACAGGACTCCTCGCTCAACGAGTATTTATCATTGCTGAGCACCTCTAGGGCGCCTTTGCCCGTCAAACGAAAAGTCCTACCTGATTGCTGCTGTCAATTGTTTCCACTCTCAAGAACCAATCCAATTATACCACGCTCTGATAGTGGTGTCAATAACTTATTCACCATTGATAATCGAGTCGCTGAGCAGAAGCACAGTTTCGACAACTCTCTTTTGGAAAGGGACTCATCGTCTCTTTTTCGGCAGAGCATAACCCAAACGACGCAGCTCGTCTTCGTCACGACTCCATTTCTTCCTGACCTTGACCCGCAGTTCCAGATAGACCCTGGTGCCCACCATCTCCTCGATCTCTTTCCGTGCCTCCTGACCGATGCGCTTCAGTATCCGCCCCCCCTGGCCGATGACAATGCCCTTCTGCGAACCCTTCTCCACAAAGATATCTGCTGCGATATAGGTCATCTCTGGCCCGCGCTCTTTGAATTCCTCCACCATCACGGCCACAGCATAAGGTATTTCCTGATGGGTGTGGCGCAGCACTGCCTCGCGGATCAGCTCAGCGGCAATGAAACGTTCCTGCTGATCGGTGACCTGCTCCTCGGGGTAGTAGCGGGGGCCTTCGGGCAGATGAGAGATGATGAGGCCAAGCAGTTCGTCACGGTTGTCACCCCCCGTGGCCGAAACCAGCATCCAGTCAGCGAAATCGCCCAGAGCCCGGTAGGCCTCAACATGAATCTGCTCGTCTTCAGGGGCTAGGAGGTCAACCTTGTTGAGGGCCAGAAGCACAGGAACCTGGCATTTCTCTCTGATGAGTTCGGCGATTTGGACGTCCTCACCGCTGGGCAGGGTGGAAACGTCCACCAAGAAGACCAGGACGTCAGCGTCGGGGACAGCCCGCACGGCTGTTTCCACCATAAACTCACCCAGTTTATGCCGTGGGCTGTGGATGCCAGGCGTGTCCACAAAGACAACCTGGGCGTCGGCGGGGTCCCCCTGAGCGCGTCGAAGGGTGAGGATACCCAACAACCGGTTGCGGGTGGTCTGGGGCTTTTCGGAGACGATAGCAATTTTCTGGCCCAGGTAAGCGTTCATCAGGGTGGACTTGCCCACGTTGGGTTTGCCGATGACGGCTACAAAGCCAGAACGGTGGTCGGGGGGGAGCTCTTCAGGCAAGAGATAATCTCTGTCATCCACAAGTCGTCTCACCTCATGATGTAAGACAGCGTCATTGTCTCAGGAGCTAAAGCAGGAGCCAGATATACTGATAAGGGTCAAGGGCAAAGACATAGGGTTTCTCCGCAACAGGTGGAAATACTGTCCCTGAGAGGATGTCCCTTGGAAAAGAGCCGGAGAACAGGGCCAGTTCCAGGGCAACCGATTGTGGAGAAGAGGACAGATTATTCACCACGACGATGGTTTCAGCCTCATAGCGACGGATATAGGCCAGCACAGCGGTATTGTCAGGGTGCAGGAATTGGCAATCTCCTCGACCAAAGCTTTTGTGCCTCTTGCGGGTGGAGGTCATCTTGCGCATGGTGTGGAAAAGAGAAGAAGGGTCATTTCGCTGTGCTTGGACGTTGACCTTCCGATAGCCAAACACCTCACCGTCAATGACGGGGCTGTAGAGACGGGAGGGACGGGCGATGGAGAAGCCGGCATTCTGATCATCTGACCATTGCATGGGAGTCCTGAGGCCATCTCTGTCCTCCAGCCAGATATTGTCTCCCATCCCTATCTCATCGCCGTAGTAGATAATGGGAGAGCCCGGCAGGGTGAACAGGACAGAGTTGGCCAGCTCGATTTTCCGGCGGTCATTGTCCAGAAGAGGAGCCAACCGGCGGCGAATTCCCAGGTTCAGCTGCATACGCGGCTCTGGGGCGTAGAAATCCCATAAGAAGGCCCGTTCCTCTTCAGTGACCATCTCCAACGTCAGTTCGTCGTGGCAGCGCAGGAAGGTGCACCACTGGCAGGACTCGGGGATGGGAGGCGTGCGGGCCAGGATGTCGAGGACCGGCTGGCGGTCGCCCCGAGCCAGCGACATGAAGATGCGGGGCATGACGGGGAAGTGGAAGGCCATGTGGAATTCGTCGCCGTCGCCGAGATAGGACCGCGTATCTTCAGGCCACTGATTGGCCTCGGACAACAAGATGCGTCCGGGGTAGTGAGCGTCCATAAAGGCCCGCAGCCGCTTGAGATAGGCATGGGTTTCGGGCAGGTTTTCGCAGGACGTCCCCTCGCGCTCGAAAAGATAGGGCACGGCATCGGCCCGAAAGCCATCTACCCCCAGGTCGAGCCAGAACCGCACCACGTCAAGCATAGCCTGTTGAACGGCCGGGTTGTCGTAATTGAGGTCGGGTTGATGGGCGAAGAAGCGATGCCAGTAATATTGGCCTGTCTGGGAGTCAAATTCCCAGTTGGAGGGCTGGCTGTCAACAAAAATGATGCGGGCCTCTTGGTATTTTTGGTCGGTGTCGCTCCAGACATAGTAGTCACGCCTGGGAGAATCCTTGGAGGCACGGGCTTCTTGGAACCAGGGATGCTGGTCGGAGGTGTGATTGAGGACCAGGTCGGTGATGACCCGCAGGCCACGCCTGTGAGCCTCATCGAGCACAGCCTCCAAGTCGTCCAGATTGCCATAGTCGGGATGGATGCCACAAAAGTCGGCCACATCGTAGCCGTCGTCGAGCAAGGGTGAAGGGTAGATGGGCAGCAGCCAGATACAGTCTACCCCCAACTCTTGCAAGTAATCGAGCTTTTGGATCAACCCTTTGAAATCGCCATGGCCGTCGCCGTTACCGTCGTAGAAGGCCCGGACGTACAATTCGTAAAAGACCGCGTCTTTGTACCAGGTTTTATCTGCGTTGAAAATCATTCTCCTTTCTCAAAAAAGCCTGAAACATGAAGTGCTAGTTCTGCCTTGTTTCGTTTTTCACCGCCGCTAGCACCGCCCCCGAACGAGATAGCAGTGTCGCACCGGTGATCCGTCCGGCGGTTACCCGCGCTTTGCCACCGCTCCACAAATCCTGCAGGACCACCCCACCAGCGACCAGGCCCCGCACGGGCACGTTCAATTCGTAGCTGGCCGAACCGTTGTTGAGCACCACCACCAGGGTCTCTTCCTCCGTCTGCCGGGCGAAGGCATAGACGTTGTGCCGGTGGCTGGCATAGAGACGGACGTAGTGACCCCATCGCAGGGCGGGATGGGCTTTGCGCAAGGCAATGGCCCGCCGGAAGAAGGCCAGCATCTCGTGGTCCCAACGGCCCACGTCCCAGGGAAAAGCGTGGCGGCAGTCCGGGTCATTCGTCCCCTCCATGCCGATCTCATCGCCATAGTAGACGCACGGCGCGCCGGGGAAGGTCATCTGGAACAGGGCAGCCAGCTTCAGTGCCTCCTTGTCCCCCTGCACCAGCGTCAAGAAGCGGGGCATGTCGTGGCTGCCGAGGAGATTGAGCTGCACCAGCGTCACCTGCCAGTTGTACAGGGACAACAGAGAGTCTATGGCGTTGGCAAATTGGACGGCGCTCAGCGGGCGCAACGTGAAGCCCCCGGGGCGATGGGTGGTGTCCAACCGCTCCCCGCCGAAGAAGCCGAGGCAGGCGCGGTTAAAGACATAGTTCATCGCCGCGTCGAACTGGTCGCCCTGGAGCCAGCGGCGGGCATCGCCCCAAATCTCGCCCACGAGGTATGCCTCGGGGTTGGCTGCTTTGACCACGCGGCGGAATTCCTGCCAGAAGGTGTCGTTGTCTATCTCGTGGGGCACGTCCAGCCGCCAGCCGTCTATGCCGAACTCGACCCAGTGGCGGGCCACGTCGAAGATAAAGTTGCGCACGGCCGGGGTGTCGGTGTTGAACTTGGGCAGCGCCGGCAGGTCCCACCAGGCCCGATAGCCCAGTTCCTGCAAGCTGCGACGGCTGCGGGGCAGGCGACGCTCTTTCTGCGGGGAGGGATAGGCATCCAGCCGTTTCCCGGCCCGCAATCGCTCCTCATCGAAATAGAACCAGTCCAGGTAGGGCGAAGCTGCCCCGTTCTCCAGCGTGTGGTGAAATGGGTAGAACCCTCGGCTGGCGTGGTTAAAGACCCCATCCAGCACCACACGGATGCCGCGGGCGTGAGCTGCGTCCATCAGTTCACGGAACGCCGCGTTCCCGCCCAGGATGGGGTCTACCTGATAGTAGTCGTAGGTGTGGTAGCGATGGTTGGCCGCCGACTGGAAGATGGGGTTGAAGTAGATGGCAGTGATCCCCAGTTCCTGCAAGTAGCCCAGGCGCTCGGCTACGCCCAGCAAGTCGCCCCCCTTGAAGCCCAAGGCTGTCGGTGGGCTGTCCCACGACTCCAGGTTGGGCGGTTTGGGCACCCGCTCGCTACGGGCGAAGCGATCGGGGAAGATCTGATAGAAGACGGCGTCTTTGACCCAGTCAGGAGTAACGATGTTAGTGTCTCTCATACTTCTCATCTTGTTCCAGAGCAGGTTCAGCCATCGCCGCGCCGGACCGCCTCGCGGGGGTTGCCCCACTCGCGTTCGGCCAGGTAAGGCCCCCAGGTGTCATCAAGGGCGTGCCAGGGTGGGGGCATCTCTGGAAGGGGCGGTGCACTGGCCGTTGGCTGAGGTAGGATCGGTGTGAGTGGGCTGCCAGAGGGGAGACAGGCAGCGAAGACGAGGGTCAGGAGAACGAGTAGGGGCGCAGCGCGCTGCACCCCTATTCCAACCCGTATCGGGAACCATGAACGGCGGTTGCTCTTTACACTGGCCAACCGACGAAATAGTCTCATCTCTGAGTCTCTATCCCTTCACACTGCCCAGCGTCAATCCAGAGTGGAATGGCTAGCCGGATGAGCCACACCAAAGCCCGATGAGCAGGACGTGCGTCGAAAAAGGCTGGTCTGGTCGAAGAGGTGACCTCATTGAGCCTTATCTCGCCGCTTGTGGGGGACCTGAGGCCGGTAAAGGCTTGGTTAGCAAGGGGCTCATCGAGCTGCTTTCACTATGGCAGGCTGATCTTACGGATGCAGTTGTTGCCCGAGTCGGCCACATAAATGTCGCCGTCGGGTCCAATGGCCGTCCACAGTGGATGATCGAACTGGGTTACCTCGGCCGGTCCATCTCTGTAGCCCGGTTGCCCAGTGCCGGCCAGGGTGACCACCTGCCCGTCTGGATGGATCAGGCGGATGCAGTGGTTAAAGTCGTCGGCCAGGTAAATGTTGCCGTTGCGGTCTATAGATAGGCCCATAGGGAAGTTGAATTGGGCCTGGCTTGCCAGGCCGTCGGCATAGCCGCGCTGGCCGTCGCCTGCCACGGTGGTGACCGTGCCATCAGGTGCGATCTTGCGCACCCTGGGCCAGCCCGGCAGGTTGTGCCCGTAGAAAGCCTCGGCCACGTAGAGATTGCCGGCGCTATCGAAGGTCAGGGAGTTGGGTGCGCCGAACCTGGCTTGCAGCGCCGGGCCATCGGCATAGGCCCGCTCTTCGCTGCCGGCGATCGTGGTGACCATCCCATCGGGGCTGATCTTGCGGATACAGTTGTTGTCCAGGTCCGCGACCAGGATATTGCCCTCCGCATCCAACACCAGACCGTTCGGCCTTCCGAATCTCGCCAGGTGGCCCGGCCCATCTCGATAGCCGACCTCGCCACCCGCCAGGGTGCTCACCATGCCGTCGGGAGTGATGACCCGAATGCGGTTATTCCAGGAGTCGGCCACGTAGATGTTTCCGGCGGTGTCTGCAATGGCATGTGTGGGCCAGAAGAAGCGCGCTTGAGCAGCCGGCCCATCCAGATATTCGGCTCTGTCTCCACAGACACCCGCCACCGTGGCGACCATGCCTTCAGGGCTCACCCGGCGAATGCAGTGATTGAAGCAGTCGGCGACGAGAAGGTTACCTTGGACGTCCACACCCAGGCCACAGGGCTTGCAGAAGCGGGCTTTGTCCCTGAGACCATCTACGTAGTCACGGGCAGTCGGGTAGCACTTGCCAGCCACAGTAGTCACAATGGCGCCAGCCGTTGTGAGGGGTGGTACTGGGGGTGTTGGGGTCACTGTGGGCGAGACAGAGGTAATAGCAGGTATCTTGGGGCTGGGGGTTGGGGCAGCGGGTATGGCACAAGCCGCCAGGCTCAGGCCCAAGAGCCCTGCAACCAGACGATTCATTACTACTGCTTCTCATACGGTTGCCCATCAGCGGCCGGCGGTATGGCCCGACCCACGACACCGGCCAGCACGATCATGGTCACCAGGTAGGGGGCCATGAGCAGGAACTCGGAGGGGATGGGCACACGCAGGATCTGCAGCTTGATCTGCAGTGAGTCGGCGAAACCAAAAATGAGTGAGGAAACAAAGGCCCCGAAGGGGTTCCAATTGCCAAAGACCATGGCTGCCAGGCCGATGAAGCCCTTGCCCGCGGTCATGATCTCATCGAAACGCCCCACCGAGCCGATGGTGAAGTAGGCGCCACCGATGCCGGCGATCATTCCACCCAGGATGACGTTGACATAGCGCACCAGGTAGACGTTGATGCCCAGAGTGTCCGCCGCCCGAGGGTGCTCACCCACGGCCCGCGTGCGCAACCCCCAGGGGGTGTAGAACAAGAGAATGTGGATGGCCACGATCAGGATGAACATGAGATAGACGATGAGCCCGTTTTCGAAAAAGATAGGGCCCAGGAGAGGGATCTTTGACAAGAGCGGGACAGGGATGATGGGGAAGGTGCCAGAGTTGTTCAACAGGTCAGTGTTCCTCTCCAGGAAGCGAGCGGAAATGAAACTGGTGGCCCCCGCCCCAAAGATGTTGATGGCCACGCCGCTGATGATCTGGTCCACCTTGAACTGGATGGCCAGCACGGCGTGGATGCCGGCCAGGATGGCCCCGGTGAGGATGGCTGCCAGCAGGCCCATGTAGAGATTGCGGGTCAGGGTGGCCACCACCACGGCGCTCTGGGCTGAGATGAGCATGATGCCCTCAATGCCGATATTGATCACGGCACAGCGTTCGCTGATGACGCCGCACAGGGCAGCCAGGGCGATAGGGGTGGCCCGGACCAGCGAACTGCTCAGCATGCCCACCAGGTTGAAGGATTTGCCCCCAGTGGCCCATAGGAGGAACGCCACGATGAAGCAGAAGGCCACGATCCCTATCACCAGGC
>Ga0180438_10002596_pt1 | contig 29041 bp, 30 predicted proteins | sample SS_ome_12_FD_132455 | JGI IMG/M metagenome (GOLD analysis project Ga0180438, IMG submission 132455) | Hypersaline lake sediment archaeal communities from the Salton Sea, California, USA - SS_3_D_2 metaG | ecosystem: Environmental > Aquatic > Non-marine Saline and Alkaline > Hypersaline >...
AAAAAAACCCGGCGGCATGAAAGCCGCCTACGCAATAGCCTATCAGAAAGCCGTTGAGGAACTACGGGCGCTCGGGCCTGAGGAGCTGTCCGCTGTCTGCGAGCGCTCTGCAGCCGTTCTGAATGGACGCACGATTCGACTTGCCTTTTTCGGTACCCGGGTAGAGCTGCGGATTTCTGACGGAGAGAGCATTGAGTTTCTGCCGGCTGATCTGCCACTGGTGGAGAAGATCCTCATCCTCCACTACCTTTTGGCCCGGGAGCCGAGAACTGTGAAGGGACAGATGGTGGCCTTCAAGAATCTGCCCGGAGCATCCTTCTACGATCCGACCTATCAGAAGAGGGGACCCCGGCGCATCGCCCGTCGCTTTGGCGAGGATGTCGAGGGATTCCGGCAGGCCTGCCGGAATCTCGGCTGGCGTGAGGAGGAATTGGGGGATGCCTCCTTTCGCTTCGATATCCTGCCGAAGATCAGAGGGCTGGTCGTGCTGCACGGCGGAGATGAGGAGTTTCCGGCGGAAGCGAACATCCTCTTCGACGATGAAATCGTCAACTTCCTGCCCCTGGAAGATGTGGCCGTGCTGGCCGGACTGATCGCCACGAGATTGGCAAAATCTGCATCATATCGCAATCTCCGTTCATAAGCGAAATGAAGATTGCGATCTCCTCTTCCATATGCAATATTTGTTGTATTAAGGTGTTGAGCCGATAAGATTGTCATCGTAATAGGAGGCACGAGGTGCGCAACAAAGAGCTCGAGCAGACCCTGGCATTGATAAAACCGGATGCCTTGAAAAACTCGCTGACCGGGTATGTGCTTTCCCAACTCTCTGAGTTTCACACAGGCCTGATCTACGCGGGAACAAAGGTTGTCCATGTGACCCGAATGCTCGCCGAGGTACACTACGAAGAGCACAAAGACAAGGTCTTCTATCCCTCCCTGATCGAATACATCACCGGCTGCGTGCACTACGCAGACAAACCGCACCGTCAGCGGGTGATCGCCATCGTGTATCAGGGTCCCGACGCCGTAAAAAAGGTGCGGGACGTTTCCGGACCGACCAATCCCCATATCGCGCGGGAGCAAAAGCCGGGTTGCATCCGATCTTTGGGAACCATCGTGGCCCTGCGGGATGAAGGGGGCGAGGAGATCGGAGAGCGCATGGACAACCTGATCCACGCCTCGGCTACGGATGAGGAAGCGGAGCGGGAGATCAAGCTCTGGTTCAAGCCGAACGAGATCCCCCCCTTCATGCGAGCCTATTCGACCGGCCAGAGCGAGGAGCTGTACTACTTCAAGGATGACAGACTCCTTCCCAAATACGAGCCGGGGAGCGTGTGCGTGGTAGCGCCTGGGGATGTAATGTGGGAGTCCGACCTCGAGGCGCTTCGCCTGATCCAACAGGGCAAGGAGGCCCCCTACAGCCTCCGGACCGTGGTGGCCAAGTACCTCCTGAACGAGGGTACCGAGGGTTACTAGCGGCTCGTTCGAGCAAAGGGATGCCTCGAGCCCGCCTCAGCATCATCGAGGGGACTCGAGGCTATATCAATTATGGCTCACTCCGGAGGCGAGTGCCATCCGTGGTGCAATCCTTCGAACAGCCAGTTTCTGGCGAGCCGCCTGTACCAGCGTTACCGCGGCGGTGTTGACGATATCCTCAACCGAGCTTCCCCTGGACAGATCGCTGACCGGTTTAGCCAAACCCTGGAGAAACGGACCGTAGGCCTGGGCTCCGGCCAGCCGCTGCACGAGCTTGTAGCCGATGTTTCCTGAGTTCAGGTCCGGAAAGATCAGTACATTTGCCCTTCCGGCTATGGGTGAGTCGGGGGCTTTCTTTTCCGCCACCTCCGGAATCAGAGCCGCATCCAACTGCATCTCACCGTCGATCAGCAGGTCGGGTCGCTTCATTCTGGCCAGAGCGGTGGCTTCCGCCACCTTGTCCACCATCTCGTTTGAAGCGCTGCCGAAGGTCGAAAATGAGAGCATGGCCACCCTGGGTTCGGCTCGAAGAAGAACCCGGAACGACTCCGCCGCCGCAATGGCGATTTCAGACAGCTGCCTGGAGTCGGGGTTGGGGATGGTGGCGCAGTCGGAGAACAGGAGATGCCCGTTTTCGCCCCAATCGGACCCCGGCAGGTGCATTATGAAGAAAGAGGAAGCCGATTCGACATCCGGATGGGGACCGATGATCGTAAAAACCGCCTTCAACACCTGAGCCGTGGGGCTTGCCGCTCCGGCCACGAGGGTGTCGGCTTGATCCCTGCGGACCAGCATCGCACCGAAACCCAGGGGATCACAGATCTGCATCCATGCCTGCTCGACTGTCAGGCCTCTATGTCTGCGAAGACGATACAGCTCTGCGGCGAAGGATTCCCGCTGTTCGCAGCATTCCGGGAAAACGAGATTCATTCCTCCCAAATCACACCTGGCGGAGCATGCGGTCCGTTCGATCTCTTCCGGGCATCCGACCAGGGTCACCGAGGCGGCCAAGCCTCCATCCAGGATCTTCCTGGCTGCCTGCAGGGTGCGGGGCTCTGTGCCCTCCGGCAGGACCAGGCGCATGGGATTCTCTTTGGCGCTTGCTCGAATTGTTTCGATGAAGCTCATGGTTCGTTGCCTCAGACATGCAGTGCCGCGGGTTGTCTCCTGCGGGATTTTTGCCCGTTCAACTGACCGAGCTGGGATATGCGTCGGTGTGTACCGTTCCACCCGTCAACCTCCCGCAGCAAACTCCGCTCCGTTTGTTCGAGGATCTGTGCCCAGCTGATCATCTCCGCAGATTTGCTCTCTATTACCCGTTTGACCTCGCAGTTGAGAGCCCCGGAGTCCAGTGGGCGGGAGAGGTATCCCTCTGCATCCATCTGCAGGCCTTCAATCCTCCTCCATCCCTTGCGAAGATGATCCTGCGGCGGGACATCGATTACCAAAATAGGTATCGATGCGGTACTTTCCCGCTCCCGCAGCTCCTTGTGGAGATTGAACGATTCCCCCCGCGGTTCGAAGTACCCCAGCAGGATCAGGTCCGGCTGTTCGTCCTTGGCCTTCCGCAGGACGGCAACCGGGGTCCTCGCGTGGCTGATGTCGAAATCTTTTCTTAAAAATTTTCCGACTGTCTTCAAGAAGTCTGGATCCGTGTCTGCAACCAGCACTCGTTTCATCTTTTGCCTCCACTGCATTCACGATAGAACCGTCTGTTGGTGCCGACAAGCGCCGAATGGCGTGAGCTCTTGTGGTGCTGCCCCGGCCATGGGATGTACGCCATTCGGCGTACGCCCAATAAACCGTTAAGAGCTTTGATTTTCCGTGGTATAATGACAGCCGGGATCGATATGAAAAAAATCCGGATCATTCTGGCCGAGGATCACGTTCTTGTCCGCGAAGGAATCAGAGACCTTCTCCAGCAAGAGCAGGACATGGAGGTAGTGGGAGAAGCCGAAGAGGGGGAAGGGGCGGTACAGCTGGTGAACAAGCTCAAACCGGATATCGTCCTGCTGGATATCGCCATGCCCAAATTGAACGGTATCGAGGCCACCAAACGGATCAAATCGGAGCAGCCCCGGGTCAGTGTCCTCGTGCTCACGGCCTACGACAACGAAGAGTTCATTCTGGCGATTCTGGAAGCCGGCGCCTCGGGATATCTGTTGAAAAACATACGCAGTGATGAGCTTCTGAAATCCATACGCTCGGTTCACAGGGGGGAGTCGGTTTTGCACCCCAGCGTTCTGAAAACCGTACTCGGGAGGTTGCAGGCCCAGGCAGGGGCGGTGGTGAATGGAAAATACCGTCTTACACCGAGGGAACTGGAAATAGTGGAACTGGGCGCCCGGGGACTGGTAAACAAGGAGATCGCCTATAAACTCACCTTGTCGGATCGAACCGTTCAGAGCCACTGGCGGAACATCTTTTCCAAGCTCGCCGTGGGCTCGCGCATGGAAGCGGTGATGCTTTGCTTGAAAAACCATTGGATCCGGATAGAAGGGGAGGAAGCGGCAGAGTCTTGAGATCGCAGCTCATGTTTTTGCGCCGGTCCCACTTCTGGATTATCCTACTCCTGTTTATCCTCTGCGTCCTCCTGCACTACCATCAAGCGTTGCTGTTCTTCATACCCTCACCGGGATATTCCCTGCTCGGGCTGGAACGTCACGCATTGGAGAGAATCCTCTTTCTGGCACCTGCGATCTATGCCGCTTACGTCTTCGGCTTTCTCGGAGGATGTGTCAGCCTGGCTTTTGCCCTGGTGGCCATGTTGCCCCGGATTTTCTTCATCTCCCTCCATCCATTGGATGCAGCCTTTGAGACGGGTTTGACGATTCTGGTCGGCGGATTGATCAACATCTGGCTGGAATCGCGGCGTCGGGAGATCGGTAGACGGGAGCAGACCATATTGAAGCTGGAGTCGGTGCGCCGGGAGCTGCAGCGCATCAGCAGACGGTTCCAGGAAATCTTCGAGAAGGCCCATGACGCCATCTGGATACAGGACCTGGACGGGAAGATCATTTCGGCGAATGCCGCCTGTTCCGAACTCACCGGCTACGGGCAGCAGCCGATGATCGGTATGGAGATCCACCGGCTCTTTCCACAGGAAGCACTCGGCCGGGCTCAGGAGGTGATGAAAACCCTCCTCGAGGGAAGGGATTTCGAGCAGCCCTACGAACAGCAGATTATCAAGAAAGACGGGAGCCGGGCCGACATCATGATCACATCCAGCCTGCTCGGAGAGGAAAAGTCCACGGCTTTCCTCCATATCGCCAGGGATATCAGTGCGGAGCGCAAACTGCAGCGCAGTTTGCGGCTGTACTCGGAGCAGATAGGCCGCGCCCATGAGGAGGAGCGCAAGCGGATCGCCCGAGAGCTTCACGACGACACGATTCAAACCCTCGTGGCTCTGTCCCGTCAATTGGATTCGGTGATCTCTCAGCAGAAAAAGGCCAAGGAGAAATCGGCGGACTCTCTGGAGGAAATGCGTGAGGAGATCGACGAATCCCTGGTGCGGATCCGCCGGTTCATCCAATACCTGCGGCCGCCGATCCTCGAGTACCTGGGTCTGGTCCCGGCGCTGCGGGAACTGGTCGAACAGACGCAGCAGCAGGCGCGGATCCGGATTTCGATGGAGTCGACCCAGGAAAAATATTCACTGAACGCCGAACAACAGCTCCTCGTGTACAGGATCGTTCAGGAAGCGCTGCGAAACGTCTGGAAGCACTCCTGTGCAGAGCGCTGCACGGTCCGCCTCAACAGGCAAGAGAGTCTTATTCATATAATCATCGAGGATAACGGTATCGGGTTTCCTTCTCGGGATACGAATGATCTGGTGTCCTCCGGGAAACTGGGATTGATGGGCATGCAGGAGCGGGCGCATCTGCTCGGCGGCACCCTCGATATTCGAGCCTCTCAGGGCAGAGGGACCACCGTGATACTCACCCTTCCCCAATGGGCGTGCGGCCCGCAAGAGGGTGGTGGAGGATCATGAATTGAGAGTCCGGATCCCTGCACCGATATCCGGAGGATTGATCCTCTCCTACCGCTGCAGTGCCAGCTGCCGGCACTGCATGTACGCCTGTTCGCCCAGCTGGCCCGACGACTGGATCAGCGAAGAAGATCTGAGTGCGACGCTGCGGGCTCTATCCGGCACGATCCAGCCTTCTCCCTGGGGAGCGGATACGATGAGCCTCAACCATGGGCTGCATTTCACGGGAGGCGAGCCGTTTCTCAACTTCGAGCTGCTCTGTCTGGCTGTGCGGATGGCCAAAGAAATGAGGATCCCTTCCCTGTTCGTCGAGACCAACTGCTTCTGGGCGCGCAACGACCAACAGACGCGGGAGAAGCTCGAGCTATTGAGGGAATGCGGGCTGGTCGGCATTTTGATCTCGATCAATCCGTTCTATCTGGAGTACGTTCCCTTCCAGCGCAGCGAGCGGGCGATCCGGATAGCTCGGGAAGTGTTCGGCCTCAACGTGGCGGTGTACCAGCAGGAGCACTTCCGAAGATTCAAGCAGATGGGGGTTCGGGATCGGTTGCCTATCCCCGAGTTCCTGAAACTGGAAGAGGGGCGCGAGTTCGCGCGGAACACAGAATTCTTCCTGAATGGGAGGGCGCCGTACGGGATGGAGGCCTTCGACCTGTTTCCAAAGTATCCGGCCGGAAGGTTTTTCTCCACCCCGTGCACACCGGCTTTTATCCGCAGCTGGCACAACCACTACGATAACTACGGCAACTTCGTGCCCGGATACTGCGGTGGGTTGTCCCTGGGCGACTGTCGCCGGCTGGAGGTGTTGCTCGATCGGGGGATCGATCTGGATGCCCGGCCGGTTCTATCCTACATAATCGCCGACAACTTTGCCGGGCTGCTCGCCTTTGCCGAAGAGCGCGGTTACCGACAGAGGTCCTCCGGCTACCTGTCCAAGTGCCATATGTGTGCCGACATACGGAAGTTCCTGGTACGTGGGGGAGAGTTTCCCGAGCTCGAACCGGCGGAGTTCTACGATCAGCTGGAGGCGGGGTGATTCACGGGGTAGACCGGTTTGTCCCCTTTGAGTACCGCCAGTACATTCCGGGCGGCCTTGGTTTTCAGCTCCGCCACGGATTCTTCGCTGTACCAGCCGGCGTGATCCGAGAGGACCGCGTTGTCAAGCTTCAGAAGGGGGCTGTCAGGGGGTAGGGGCTCTGTTTCGAACACATCCAGGCCCGCTGCCGCGATTTTCCCGCCGGCCAGGGCGTCGGCTACTGCTTGCTCTTCCAGTAGGGGTCCCCGGGAGGTGTTTACCAGGATCGCGGTCTTCTTCATCAAAGCCAGCTCCCTGCTGCCGATCAACCCCCGGGTTTCCTCGTTCAGGGGAGCGTGAACAGATACGTAGTCGGCTTCCTTCAGCAGTTTTCGCAAGCTAGCCGACTCAGCACCGTTTTCCGAGATCTTCTTTGGATCGAGGTAGGGATCGAAAACCAGCACCCGGGCCAGTCCGAATCCGGAGAGTTTACGGTGCAGGGTTCGAGCGATGGCGCCGTAGCCAATCAACCCCAGGGTCCTGCCTGCGATTCGGTAGCTGGGTTGTACCTTGTGCAGATTCCAGGCACCCTCCCGTATCCTGCGATCCTTGAACGCCACCTTGCGTATGCAGCCCAGCAGCAGGGCCAGGGCCTGATCCGAGACATCCTCCAGGCAGTAGTCGGGAACCCGGGCTACCCAGATGCCTTTCGAAGTGGCGGTCTGTACATCCACATTGTCGTAGCCCACACCGTAGCGGGAAATCACCCGGCACTTCTCCAGTTTCTCGATTACGGCTGCCGGGAGGGGATGTAGGTTCACCAGGATGCCGTCGGCCTGTCTCAAAACCCGAACGGTTTCCTCTTCATCCATCTGATCGTGGATTTCTACGCAAACGCCGATCTCCTTGAGAACCGCGTTTTCCTCGTCATAGCTGCCGTAGCGATCGTCGGTTACTACCACTTTCAACGTTGCCATATCGTAACGACCTTATCCTCCAACAGCGGGAATGTAAAGGGATAGCGGATTCAACAAATAGGTTTCATCAACGAAATGTTCAATCAGGGAGGGGGTTAAATATAAGAGAAAAAGTCAGAAATGCCTTGCAGGGGTGAAGTATTCTTGTATAATCTGGCAAGACTGCATGAAAATAGATGTTCAACCCCTGAGCGAAGCGGATATTCCCCGGGCCATGGAGCTGAAAAACACCCTGGGCTGGAATCAGACTCCCGAAGATTGGCATCGCTTCCTCCGGTTGTCACCGGAGGGGAGTTTCAAGGCCGTGCGGGGAGGGGAGCTGGTAGCAACGGCCATCGTCTACGTATTCGACAGGGTCTGTTGGATCGGTATGGTCATAGTGAAGGAGGGATGCCGGCACCAGGGCGTCGGTCGGCAGATCATGACCCGCTGTCTGCAGCACAGCGCCGATAAGGATTGCAATCTGATAGTACTTGACGCCACCCGGGACGGGGTGTCCCTGTACGGAGCCCTGGGATTTCGTCCCGAGTTTCTGGTTGGAACGGCCCGGGGCAGGGTCGCGGCGCGGAACATCGAAGCAGGAAAGCCGGTCGATCTGGAGCTTCGCCGCATCGATTTGAAGGATCTGGATGGGATCGTGTCGTTGGATGCCTGCGCCCTGGGGGCGGTGCGGGAAGCTCTGCTGTACAATTTGGTCAAGCAGTTTCCCGGCAGGGGATTTGTCTGTCATAAGAGGGACGGGCAACTCGCCGGCTTTGTCTTATATCGCCCCGGCTATCACTCTCAGCAGGTAGGACCGATGATAGCCCAAGAGGACAGAACAGCGGAGTGCCTGCTGAGCGCGGCCTTCTCCGATCTTCTTTCAACGGCAATGGAGGTTCCCGTAATCCTGACGGTTCCCATGAACAACTCGGGGATTCAGCAGCTGCTTCGTGATTGGAACTTGAGAGTCGAGCCTAGGCTGACCCGCATGACCCGCGGGCGAAAGCGGTTGCATGCCCGGGAAGACATGGTATATGCTTTGAGTGGCCCTGAAAAAGGATAAATTAAAATCTGCAAGGAGGTGCGATATGAAAAAATCCGTTTTTCTGCTGTTGTCGCTGGCACTGATTATGGGCTCGGTGAGCCCGGTCTTTGCCGGTGGAGAGGTCGAGGAAGTCGGCCCGATCAAGGTCGGGATGTACGCGGACCTGAGCGCCGGCACGGCCCAGTGGGGCACCGACGCCGAGAAGGGCGCCCGGTTGCGGATCAAAGAGTACAACAAGGCCGGCGGCATCATGGGACGTCAGATAGAGCTGGTGATTTATGACTGCAAGCTCAGCCCCACAGAAGCGGTAAAAGCCTACACCCGCCTGGCCACCCAGGACAAGGTAGCCGGGGTCTACGGCTCCCTGATCTCCAACACCGCCCTGGCGGTCAGCCCGGTGGCGGCCCAGACCAAGATTCCGGTGATATCCCGGGCCATGGACGAGCGGGCCACGACCCCCGCGTTCAACCCGGATGATCCTGAGAATCCCGGGCCTGCCAATCCCTACTTCTTCCTGCTCCAGCCCTCGGCGTTCCAGCAGGCCGCGGTCATCGCCGGCTACGCCATCGACGAGCTGGGCATGGACACCTTCACAATGCTCTACGACAAGGGTAATGCCTACGCCGAGTATCTGGCCAAGGGATTCGCCCACTACGTGGAAAAGCGGGGCAAGACCATGCTGGAAAGCTTCGAGTTCCAGTCCGGGGATGTGGACTACAAGGCCCAGCTGACCAAGATCAAGGAGCTGAGGGCCGACGGCCTGTTCATCCCCAACTACGTACCCCAGAACGCCAATGCCGTGAAGCAGGCGCGGGAGCTGGGGGTCCGGGCCCGATTTCTGGGCAACAACTCCTGGTACAAACCTATGGACGAGGTTGCCGGTCCGGCTGCGGACGGGGCTTACTTCCCCAACAACATGACCTTCGACGATCCTTCGACCCAGTGGTTCTTCGAGAGCTACGAAGAAGAGTGGGGGGAGGAACCCAGGCTGCACAGCTTCAGCGGCTACGATGACATGGGCTTCCTTTTGGAGGCGATCGAGCGAGCCGGTTCCACGGACCCGGAGGCAGTGCGGGACGCCATGGAAGCCACCCGCAAGTTCGAGGGGATCATCGGGACGATCAACATCGATCCGGCAACCCACAGGCCGGTCGGACTTCCCATGGCCGTGCTTCGCTTCGTGGGGGACCAGATCGAGACCGTCGAGTTCAAGTACCTGCCCAAGAATCCGTAGACGTTTCAGAAACCAGCAGGCCATGACTGACCGGGGGCGCACGCCCCCGGTCAACTTTCTAGGAGGCTCCCGGCATGAACTGGAACATCCTGCTCCAGCAGATCGTCAACGGCATCTCCCTCGGAGGAGTCTACGCACTCATGGCCGTAGGCTTCGGCCTGATCTTCAACGTGCTCAAATTTTCCAACTTCTCCCACGGTGGGGTGGTGACCCTGACCGCCTACATCGGCTTCTTTCTTTCCAAGTACCTGGTTGCCAACTTCATGGTTACCTTTCTGGTGACCGCGGCTGCAGGAGGCATGGCCGCGGTGGTGATCGAGCGGCTCGTGTTCCGCCCCATTCGTCGCAAAGGCTACCCGATCTCCATGCTGATCGTGAACTCGATCACCGTGGCCATGCTGGTACAGCAGTTCTTCGCCGTGACCCTGGGCTCCGATTACTACACCTATCCGAACTTCATCAAGGAAACCGCCCTGCACCTGGGCAATCTGACTGTCAGCAAGATCTACCTGCTGATGCTCGGCATCTCCGCCGTGGTGCTGGGGGCGCTGACTTACGTGATCCAGAAGACCAAGATCGGGATCGCCATCCGGGCCGCCTCTTCGGATATCTCCACGCCCAGCCTGATGGGGGTGAACGTTGACTTCGTGATCTCCGTGGCCTTCTTCTTCTCAGGCGTTCTGGGGGGCATCACCGGCTACCTGCTCGGCATGACCTTCACCGTGGATCCGTTCATCGGCAGCATGATCCTCAAAGGTATCATCGCCTCGATCATCGGTGGCATGGGAAGCATCCTGGGCGGGGTGATCGCCGGCCTGCTTCTGGGCGCGGCGGAGAGCCTGCTGATCGCCGAGATCGGTGCGGCCCTGACCCCCATGGTGATCTACGGGTCGATCATCCTGCTGCTTTTGGTCCGGCCTCAGGGCATTGCCGGTAAAATCACCGAGGTCAAGGCGTAGAGAAGGGTCGAAGATGTTTTATCTGAAAGTCTTGGAGATCACCAGCCTCTACACGATTCTGGTTCTCGGCGTCTACCTGATGACCGGGCTTACCGGCCTGTTCTCCCTGGGACAGGGGGGATTCGTATCCATCGGCGCCTACACGGCCGCCATCGCCTACCTGCGCTTCGGCGTTCCCTTTCCCCTTGCCCTTGCCCTGGCCGTGATCATGGGCGCGTTGCTCGGTTTTCTCGTGGGGATCCCGACCTTGAGGCTTCGCCGGGACTACTTCCTGCTGGTCACCTTCGGCCTGGGGGAGATGGTCCGGGCCGGGCTGCTGTATCTGGCCCAGCTGACCGGCGGAGCGCTGGGCATGGCCGGCATGCCCAAGAAGGTGGGCCTGCCCCTGATCCTCGCTTCCATCGTCGTTATCACCTTCATCACCTACAGCCTCAAACGATCGCGCTTCGGCCGGGACTGCATCGCCATCCGGGATGACGAGCTGGCCGCCTCGATGATGGGTATCAACGTCTACGCCCACAAGATGAAGGTGTTCATCATCAGCTCCGCCATCACCGCCTACGGGGGTGCCCTGTACGCCTTCAACATCCTGTTCATCGAACCGAATCTTTTCAACTGGCTCGAATCGGCCAAGCTGATCATCATCACCTTCGTGGGCGGTCTGAACTCCATCGCCGGGGTAATCGCCGCTTCCGCAATCTACTACTCCTTCGGGGAGTTCTTCCGTTTCATCGACGTTTGGCGGGACGTGCTGCTGGCCGTAGTGGTGGTGCTGGTGATCATCTTCCGCCCCGGGGGGCTGTTCCAGGGACTGACCCTCCTTCCTTCCAAGCTCAAAAGGAAGGGCAGGTAGACACGTGGAGATTCTCAAAGTCGAGGGGATCAGCAAACGTTTCGGCGGTGTGGTTGCCGTAGAGAGCTTCTCCATGCTCCAGCAAGAAAACCAAATTTCCGGGATCATCGGTCCCAACGGGGCCGGAAAGACCACAGTCTTCAACCTGATAACCGGGGCTGCGTCGGTGGATCACGGTAGAATTCTGTTCATGGATCGGGAGATCACCAGGCTTCCGCCCCACAGGCGGACGGACCTGGGCATTGCCCGTACCTTTCAGAACATCCGCCTGTTCGGGAACCTCACGGTTTTGGACAACATGAAGGTGGCCCACGACATGAAGGTGCGCTACACCCTCTGGGAGGAGATGCTGCGGCTGCCGCGGGTGCGCAGGCAGGAGCGGGAGATCGATGACAAAGCCCGGCACTTTCTGTCCTATCTGGGACTGGAGAGCTACGTCGGCCAGAAACCCCAAAACCTCTCCTACGGGATCCAGCGCCGCCTGGAGCTGGCCCGGACCCTGATGACCGAGCCCCGCATCCTGCTGCTGGACGAGCCGGCCGCGGGTCTGAATCCCCACGAGGTTCGCGCTCTGATGGATACGATCCGCAAGATCCAGGAGGAAAACTCTCTGACCATCGTGATCGTGGAGCATCACATGGAGCTGATCATGAACATCTGCTCCCTGGTTCACGTTTTGGACTTCGGCAAGAAGATCGCCGAGGGTAAGCCGGAGGCGATCAAGAAAAACGAACAGGTACTTCAGGCCTACCTGGGAGAGGAGGTCTGAGGGTTATGATTGAGGTGCGGGATCTGCGGGTTCGCTACGGCGGGATCGTAGCGTTGGAGGGCATTTCCCTGGACATTCCGGATGGAAAGATAATCAGCATCGTCGGGGCGAACGGAGCGGGAAAGTCTACTACGATCAATGCGATCAGCGGGATGGTGAAGATCTACGCCGGTTCGATCACCCTGGATGGAGAGAGCCTGGCCCTCCCGCCTCAGGAGATCGTGAAGAAAGGCATCGTCCAGGTTCCTGAAGGGAGGAGGATCTTTCCCACGATCACGGTGAAGGAGAACCTCATCCTCGGAGCCTATATCGTCAAGGACAAGAGGAAGATCGAAGACAGCATGGATCGGGTATTCGGCCTCTTCCCGATTCTCAAGGAACGCCAGAACCAGCTGGGAGGAACCCTCTCCGGGGGGGAACAGCAGATGCTGGCCTTCGGCCGTGCTCTGATGTCCGACCCCAGGGTGCTGGTCATGGACGAGCCTTCCCTTGGACTGGCCCCGATGTTCGTGCTCGGTGTATTCAAGATGATCCAGGACCTCAACAGGGCGGGACACACGATCCTCCTGGTCGAGCAGAATGCCCAGAAGGCCCTGTCCATCGCCGACTATGCCTACGTGCTGGAAACCGGACGGATCGTCAGCCAGGGGGAGGGCAGGAAGATCGCCGCGGACCCGATCGTCAAGAAGGCTTACCTGGGGATCGAGGAGTAGGAGCCTTGAGGACAACAGGAGCGAAGGCTTGAACCGGGTATTTCAACTCAACTACGACCAGATCGGGAAGATCGACGGGGCGGCTCGCGCATTGCTCGAGGATCCGGGGATCATGCTGGAGGACGAAGAAATTTACTCCGCCGTGCTCAAAGCCGGGGCCAAACCGGGAAACAAATCCTTCGTCGCCCGAATTCCCTCGAGCCTGATCGACGACTGCTTGGCCCGGGCACCCAGGGAGGTGCGTTTCGCAGACCGTAGGGGCCGGACCCACACGGCAGGTCCGGAATCGCCTTCCCGCTTCTGGACCGGCGCGGCTCTGTTCTACCTCGATAAGAAGGGCTTCCGTTCGATCCGTCAGCAGGATCTGGGGAATTTCGCCCGGGTGATCGACGCTCTGGACCACGTGGATGTGATCGTGGGCACCTCCACGGAGGAGACCCCCCCGGCACACCGGGATTTCGTGGGTTTTCGGATCATGGCCCAGAACACGAGCAAACACCTGCGGGCCCTCTCCTTCTCTCCCCGGGGCGGGGAGGCGATGGTCGAGATGGCCGGGGTTCTGGCCGGCGGCCGCAGCTTGAAGGAAGTTCCTCTGTTCAGCATGGGCTTCACCGCCCACGGACCGCTGCGCTGGACCTCTCTGGCTCTGGGGGTTTACCGTATGACCGCAGGTCACGGGATCCCGGTTACGATAAACGGGGAGCCCATGGCCGGTGCCTCGGCCCCGGTGACCCTGGCAGGTACGGCCGTAGTGGGGACCGCGGAGATCCTGGCCGGAATCGCAGTCAACCAGCTGCTCGAGCCGGGCCGTCCCTGTCTGTTCAACCTGGGCTTCGCCCATGTCATGGATATGCGCCAGGGCTTTGCCGTCACCGGGGGTCCGGAGAACGTGCTTCTGGCCGTGGCCGGGGCACAGCTGGCCCGCCACTACGGTCTGCCCTCGGTATCCTGGATGTGCACGGATTCACTGCACTACGATGCCCAGAATGCCCTGGAGAAAACGATGGCCGCGGTGACCCATACCCAGGCAGGGGTGAGCACGATCTGGGGAGCGGGGCAGGTGGAATCGGAAAAGACGATCTCCCCGGTCCAGGCGGTGATCGATGACGAGATCATTGCGGCGGTACGGCGCTACCTGCGGGGTTTTGCCACGGACGAGGAGTCCCTGGCCGTCGAGGAGATACGCCGTGTCGGGATCTGCGGCTCCTTCCTGGACACGGATCACACATTCGCCCATTTCAAGGAGGAGGTTTTTCTGCCCGAACAGCTGGTGCGGGTACAGCGAATGAGCGCATGTGAAAAGGCGGATCTGGTCAGCCGGGCCGAGGACCGGGTGGATTCGATCCTGGCAGCAGCCGCTGAGCCGATTCTGGACGAAACGACCGAGAGCGAGCTGCTGGCCATCGAGAAACGCTATGCCGCGGCTGACGGCTGAGGGGGGGGAAATGTCCAAAGTGGTGCGCTTCGGCGTTTCAATAGAGGAGGAACTGCTGGAGGGCTTCGACGCCCTGATCGAAAAGAAGGGCTATGCCAACCGCTCCGAGGCACTGCGCAACCTGATCAGGGGAATGCTCCTGGACGTGGAGGTCCGGGAGAAACCGGATGCCGAGGTGGTGGGGACCCTCACCCTGGTGTATGATCACGATCACGGGGACCTGTCCAACCGCCTGGTCGATCTCCAGCACAAACACCACGATCGGATCATCTCCACCCTGCACGTGCATATCGACGAGCACAGCTGCCTGGAGGTACTGATCGTGAGGGGGCGAAACGATGAAGTACAACAGATATCCGATTCCCTGATCGGAACCCGGGGCGTGCAGCAGGGCAAATTGATCATCAGCACAGCCGAATCCGCGAGCCACCATCGCCCGCACGACCATTCCCAGCCGCCCTCTCACCCGGTCAACGATTGACATCAAGACATCACCGTGTTTCTGGGGCGATGTCTGATCGGCAGCATCGGCGCCGTTTCCGCAGCCCTGGTCGCTGGCGAAGGAGAAGGATTTCGATGAGGACCCTCAGGTCAGGGGGTTGCACCACTTCAGGCCCGGGAAGCGGGAGAAATCAGAATCCGTACTGTACAAAACGCACCCGTATTCGATCGCCAAAGTAGCCAGGTGAGCATCCGACACTAGATTGGCCGTTGCCTGTCCCTTTTCGAGCAACCCGCGCAAGATAGTCCAGTGTCTCTCGGTTGCTGTGACAACCCTCGTGCAGGGTTGATCGAGCCAGCTCTGCACCCTTTCTGTCGCCTCTGCAAGGGTGAGAGGATTTGTAAAAACCCTCCGGTTTGTGCCGATTCTGATGAAAGCGGTAAGAACGGGCCAACTCAAATATATGCTATCGGTTCCGGAGAGCTGTCCATCCCACCAGAGGCGGGCAGCTTCATGATCAGGGCTTGTCGCATCTTCTGCGTACAACAAGATATTTACATCGACGAGCATTACCGGTGGTCTTCACCTTCGACCTGGGCGAGCAACTCGTGAATGTTGTCTAGATTGATCCCAGGGCGCACGCCTAAAGGCCGCGCTTTTGTATGGTAACGGCGTTGACGCGTGGGTTTATCCACCTCCGGCAAACCTCTGCGCAGAGCTTCATTGATAACCGCCCGAAAAGGTCTGTTGAGTCTGCTCGCCAACTCCCGTCCCTGCTGAAAGACGTCTTCGTCCAGATTTATAGTCGTACGCATATTGTCATCATAGCACACAATAAAATGATGTCAAGACATCATACTTTCACCATGTGGATCGCCTTCTGCGGACAGATGTCCACGCAGGTTGAGCAGGCGATGCAGGACTGCCTGTCGATGGTGGTCCGGTCCTGCGGATGGCTGATCGCACAGCAGTGGCCGATCTTCCAACAGAGGCCGCAGGCATTGCACTGCTCCAGGTCTACCTCGGCATAGCCGTCGTGCACGGTGAGCTCCTGGGAAGTCTTGATGTTCTTCAGCAGGAGGTCGCGAAAATCCCCGATGCTCCCGTAGCCCATCTCCGCCATGTAGCTCTGAAACTCCTCCAGCAGCTTGGGCAGCCAGTCGAAGCCCCGGAGCATCGTTTCGGTGCAGATCCAGACCGCATCGGCGCCGACCATGATCTGCTGCACGGCACTCTGCAGGTCCCTGACCCCGCCGCTGCCGATGATGAAGGGTTGTTTTCCCAGGTGGAAGCGCATCTCGTAGGTATCCCGCATACCCAGGGGGCGCAGCCAGGGGCCTGAGATGCAGCCCAGGGTGATATTCTCCTGCAGCCTGTAGATAGTGCCCAAGGGATTGCGGATGTCGATGTCGGGAATGCCGAGCCGGTTGGCCGTGCTGCCTACCGCGGCCGCCCCGGCTGAAAGCGAAGCTTCGGCGGCTTGTGCGATCAATCCGCCCTCCGGAGTGAGCTTGACGATGATCGGTACGCCGATCGCATCGGTGATCAGCTTCACCACTTTGGGCAGGGCCACCAGATCCGAACCCAGGCTGGCGCCCGTGGCCTCTTCGCTTTCCCCACCTGTTGTCTGCACGTTGAAGGACATGTTGGGGCAGCACATGTTCAGCTCCACCGCATGGGCGCCGGCATCCTCGAATTGCTTGGCCATCCTAACCCAGCCCTCCCGGTCCTTGCCGTCGTAGGTGATGGTGGGAATCAGCACGATCTCGCTCGTGCCTTTGCGCGCTTCCTCCAGCAGCTTCAGCGCCTGGTCGGTTTTCAGCCGCGTCTCCGCCGTGAACATGTGGATCTTCTCCCTGCGCAGCCAGCGGTAGCGGGGCGGCCAGTTGATGTAAGGAAAGGGATCGATGGCCAGCTTGAAGGACACTCCAGCCCAGCCGGAGTCCTCGGCCGCCTTGATCTGGTCCACCGTCTTGGCCGTGGGGCCGGCACCCACGATGAAGGGATTTTTAAAGGTAATGTCTCCCATGCGTACTGAGAGATCGACGGATTTGCTCACTCGGCACCTCCCGAAGTAGGATTGGAAAATATAAGCTTACGAGTCAGCTTTCCTCCTGTCAATTGCCAGACCGGCCGCTTTACAGTTATATTATGAATATCTAGCTAAGGAGGTTGTTCATGCCCCAATTCTATCTACTCTCGGTTGTTTCCACGATGGTCGCCGGCCTGGCCCTTTCGTCGGACTATCTGAAAACAAAAAGCGAATTTTTCGGTAGCTTCAGGTTCCTGCAGAAGAACAGGAGCATTCAGATTGTAGCCGGTTTGGCAACCGCGGCGATCGGAGTACTCAAGCTGATCTTCCGCTCACCCGGTGAAGATGTTGTTGTGGTCGGAGACCTGCTGCCCGCAGCGGCCGGCATCATCCTGGGGGTAATCCTGATCGGTGAAGCCTTCCGGCAGCACCCGAAAGCAGGGGAAGAGCAGGAGAAAGTGGGCAAATCGGTGGAGAAGGTCACCAGCAGGATCGCCCCTTATCGGATCCCCGTTGGCATCGCCGGGGCTGTGATCGGCCTGGTTCATTTTCTGTTCCCCCGCATCCTCTTTCTGTAGAGCTCTACGAGGATAACCACTTATGTTTCGCGTTATTCTAAGCATAGTCCTGCTCGTCATCCTGGTCGTTCTCATCGTGTTGAACCTGGGCTACACCACCTCCTTCAACCTGTTCGGTTGGAAATTCGAGGAGCTTCCGGTAACCGCAGTCGCCCTTGTGGCCTTCGCCGTGGGTGTGATCTACTCCTTTGCCTACTACCTGGGCCGCTACTTCGCGAAGATCAGTAAGAGCAAGTTCAGAAAACGGGGAGAAAAGGTCAAGGCCCGGGAGGAGGAGCTGAAGGAGAAGGAGAGAGAGCTGGTCGAACAGGCCGAAGACATCGAAGAGTCTCAAGGTCAGCTTCAAACCAGCGTCGGTGATTCGCAGGGTGAGTTGCCCCCCGCATCGGCTGCCAAAGGCAAGGGCAGCCGGAAAAAGAGAAGAAAGTAGAGATCTCACCGTATGTCGGACACGGAAAACCTTCTCATCGCCCTCAGCGAGTTCATCGCGGAGAGGAAAGAGGGCATCCTCTCGGGGGTGTACGAGATCGAGATATCCAACGTTGAGGACGGTGACCTGCTGCAGCTGGCCTCCTTCGGCATCAGCGTGTCCGGAGAGGGAAAGTTCAAGATCAACATCGACCTGGCCTACAAAAAAGCAGAAGACAACTAACCTAACTACCACTTTGTTTCAGGAGGAAGCTCATGGAAAAAGTACGCATCGGGATCGTCGGCTCCAAGTTCGCCGCCGACTTTCACTGCGACTCCTACAGCCGCAACGAGCACGCCGAGCTGGTGGCCGTGGCTGCCATCGACAATCTGGAGGCGATCTCCTCCAAGTGGAACATTCCCCACACCTATGAGAGTTACGAAAAGATGTTACAGCGGGACGATATCGAGCTGGTTTCCGTGTGCGTCCCTAACTTCCTCCATCATCAGGTGGTCCTGGCCGCCACCAAAGCCGGGAAGAACGTGGTTTGCGAGAAGCCCCTGGCCACCACTGCCCAAGCCGCAGGGGAGATGATCCGGGCCTGCGCGGACAACGGCGTCAAGCTGATGTACGCCGAGGACTGGTGCTTTGCGCCGGCTTTGAAGCGGGTGGAGGCGCTCATCGACGAAGGGGGGATCGGCCGGCTGCTGTACGTGAAGGCAAAGGAGTGCCACAACGGGTCCCACTCCCAATTCGCCAAGAAGCGAGCCACCTGCGGGGGCGGCAGCTTCATTCACCTGGCGATCCATCCGATCGGGTATCTGCTCTACCTCCTCGGCAGGGGCAGCAATCCGGTAGTGGAGGTGACCGGGAAGATGAATACGGGGTTGGAGGGCAACTACGTGCACCACGACTTCGAGGGGGAAGATTTCGGCGTCGGGATCATGCGCTTCCAGAACGGGGAGTTCGCCCTGGTGGAGGGAAACTACATCACGGTCGGAGGCATGGACGACAAGGTGGAGATCTACGGGAGCGAGGGGGTGCTCAAGGTGGATCTGACCTTCGGCAGCCCGATTCAGTGCTACTCCCGACCGGGCATCTCCTACTCAATTGAGAAGACCGACCACAACCTCGGCTGGACCAAACCTGCTGTAGATGAGTTCTACAATCTAGGTTACGTAGAGGAGCTTCGCTACTTCGTGGACTGCGTGCGCAAGGACGAACAGCCCTTCTACGGTGTGAACGGCCAGTCCGGCCTGGCTTGCATCCAGCTGGTAGAGGCCTTCTACGAGTCAAACGAGGCAGGGGGGGCCGTTCGGGGTAGCTGGATCTAGATTTCCCCTGTCCCGCAGGCCGCGCTCGTGCCGAAGAGCTCCCCCCCCTGTCACCCTAGTATGAATTCAGGACCGTATCGGCTTTTTTCCCGTATTCGATGAGATCGCTGGTCCAGACGTTACCCTCTCCCTTCTGGCTGATCAGGTACTTGACGACGCCTCCCGGGATTTGGGGAGCGAGCCAGAACTCCGCCTGGCCTTCGCCCGTCGCCGCCATGTAGACCACATGGTCGGTCTGAAAAGTCCCGGCGGGTACTGTGACCTTCTCCTTGCCGACCGTAGCCCCCTGCACGCTCTCCTGGGTCAGCTCCGCCGGTGCCATGTACACGGTCTGCCCGCTTACCGGCACTTCGCCCTCGTTGCCGTCGGCATCCCGGGCCCGCATGCGCACCATCTCACCTGTGTCCGCATCGATGAGGGCTTCCCAGATCCACGAGCCCTCCGAGTCCTCCCAGGAGACCCGCCACCACTGCTTGCCGTCATCCAGCTCTTTCAGATAGGCCCGCTCCATGATGATGGGATCATCGCCCTCCATGGTCCATTCGAACTTCGTGTACTCGCCGGGTTTGTAGCCCTTCTGACCGGCCCACAGTCCGCCGGCGGAAAAGGCGTAGTTGAAGGCCATCTGCGCCTGTGTGACCATGAACTGGTTCCACTGCGGTCCCATGGGCGGTGCCTTGGCCTGGCTCGGCTGTGTCTGCGGGGCGACCTCCTGCTCCACCTTCTGCTCCACCCCGCTGGAGACTCCCTTGCGTACTCCGCTTCTGACGCCTCCCATCACCGCGTCCCCCAGCATGGAACAGCCGGAAAGCGCGACCGCCAGGATCAGAGCGATCCCGAGAATCGAAATTGAAATTGCTCGTTTGTTCATCTGTTCTTCCTCCATTGTGAGAACCTCTTGGTTGTTGTGTCTTTCAATGGTTATCTACACGAAGCACGCTGTCAAGGAGTATTTACAAAGGCTGCAAGAACTGCAACGATACTGCGAACAGCGCAGGAGATGATCACGACAGATTCTGTAGCCGCCCTGTTCGAAAGGGGAGCGCCGCTATGACCTCCATTAACTCCCACGATTTTTTCCGAGGATTGATCGACTCTCAAAAACGCGGTGAGTTCCGGGGGATATATTCGATCTGCAGTGCCCATCCCCGGGTGATTGGCGCGGCCATGATCCAGGCTCGGGCTGACGATCTACCCCTGCTCATCGAATCCACGGTAAACCAGGTCAACCAGTTCGGCGGCTACACGGGCATGACGCCCCTCGGATTCCGGGATTTCGTGTTTAGCGTTGCGGATCGAATCGGTTTTTCGAAGGAGAGAATCATTTTCGGTGGCGACCATCTTGGACCCTATCCGTGGCGAAGCGAGCCGGCCGAAGCTGCCATGCAAAAAGCCAGCGATCTGATCGACGACTGTGTGAGAGCCGGCTACTCCAAGATCCATCTCGACGCCAGCATGCCCCTGAGCGGAGATCCTAAGGACAAATTCGGTGGTTTGGATCCGCTTTTGGTGGCTCGCAGGGAAGCCGAAATGGCGGCAGCTGCGGAGAGAGCATTCAAGGAATCAAGCCATTCGTCAGGTACGGGTAGCGCATCACAACCGGTGTATGTCATCGGCACCGACGTTCCGCCCCCTGGAGGTATCCAGGCGGAAGAGGAGACCGTGCCGGTCACTCGGGTGGAAGATTTTGAGGAAACCATTGCCACCTGCAGTCAAGCGTTTGCGGATGCCGGCTTGCAGGATGCCTGGAAACGGGTCGTTGCCGTGGTCGTCCAACCCGGGATCGAGTTCGGGGATCACGCCGTGTATGAATACGATCGAATCCAGGCCGAAGGTTTGATAACCGCCGCCAGGCAGCATTACGATTTGATCCTCGAGGGACACTCCACCGACTATCAGCGCCCCGAACTCCTTCGGCAGCTGGTCGAAGACGGGGTGGCCGTCCTCAAGGTGGGACCGGCCCTGACCTTCGCCGTACGGGAGTGCCTGTTCGCCCTGGAATGCATAGAGAAGGAAATTTTTGGATGGACCTACAAGGCCCGGCTGTCCCAGCTGGGGACGTTTCTGGACAAGGCCATGAGGGACAATCCGGTGCACTGGCAAAGCTACTACAGCGGCGGCCCGCAAGATCTGTACCTGGCCTTGAAGTACAGTCTTTCGGACCGCAGCCGCTACTACTGGCAGGTGCCGATGGTCAAGGACGCGGTCGCTTTCCTGATAAAGAATCTAAAGCAAACGGAGATACCCCTGACTCTCATCAGCCAGTACCTGCCCCGCCACTATCTTGAAATCCGCAAGGGTCGATTAACCGCAGATCCGGAAGATCTGATCCGCGCGAGCGTCCGTTTCGTCCTTGAGGATTACTCCTCGGCCGTGCACTGAGTGCTGCCTTCCCGACCTCGCGAGGAGGTTGACAGCGGCACCGGGAATTTGATCCCGCCCCGGGTGGATTATCGGACTATTCCAGATTGTAAAACACGCGTGCAGTTTCCCTGAAAACTTTGTCGACCTCGGATTGGGAAAGCTGGCCGAGCGCCTCTAAAGTGGAGCTGAGGGTCTTCCCGAAATCCGCGGCTAGCAGACAAACAGGCCATCCGCTTCCCCACATCAATCTATTCGAACCAAAGCACTCCAAGGCGTGCTGAACGTATGGCTTCAGGTCTTCGCTGCTCCAGTTCTTCCATTCAGCCTGGGTCACGAGCTCGGAGATTTTGCAGTGTACGTTGGGATTCTCCGCAATGACGGCAAGATGGTTTGCCCAAGGTTCGATGGTACCTGAAGCGATGGGGGGTTTGCCCATATGTTCCAGTACTATTTTGAGCTCCGGGACTCTTTTCATCACTATGGGAATCGAAGGCAGGTGCACGGGTTTTACGAGCAGATCGTAGATCAGTCCAACCGCCGATACAGCTTGCAGTCCCCGAAGCACCGCCGGTCTGAGAAACCAGTCTGCGGATTGGTCCTCGGCTTGCTGATGCCGGACTCCTCTAATAATCTTGGATTGGGACAGCTCAGCGAGATCTCGCTCTATTTCTTCCGCCGTCAAATCGACGTGGGCGACTACCGCACCGACAAAGGGATGCCTGCTCGCTACCTCAACCAGATACTCTGTTTCTTCTCGCGACGGATGGGCTTGAATGAGAACGGCTCGTTCAACGTTGTAGGCTTCATAGAGGGGGCGAACATCTTCGGCCAGGTAGTCATGCTCCAACACCGTGAAAGCGGGTTTCATCCAGTAGTAGCGGAATCTGCGCAGATTCACCAGGTGCAGGTGGGTGTCGACGATGTGGTTCGGCGCAGTGGCGGCGGATTTCATCTCGCCTCCCGGGATCTTCGGCCTTTTTCCAGTTCGGCGATTGCCTCTTTTGCAGCTTCAGGATCCAGAACGCTGGCATGGCGGTAGCGGTTGCCCTGTTCCACGAACGACACCCCTCGCCCTTTTTTGGTGCGGGCGATTGCGATGGAAGGCCGGTCCCTGCGTTCCCGGGATCTTTCGAGATAGTCGAGGATCTCCGAGAAATCATGGCCGTTGATTTCCTCGACCCGCCAGCCGAAAGCCCTCCACTTGTCCGCCAGGGGTTCGAGGTTCATCACCGTGTCGGTTGGACCGTCCACCTGGGCGTTGTTGCGGTCCAGGAACACGCAGAGATTGTCGGTTCGGAAATGAGCCGCAGCCAGAGCCGCCTCCCAGGTTTCTCCTTCGTCGCACTCCCCGTCGCCGATCATTGCATAGATCCGGCTGGGACTGCCTCTCATACAAGCCCCGATGGCCCTGCCGACCGCCTGGGACAGTCCGATACCCAGGGATCCGCTGGTTGCATCGACTCCAGGAGTTCGGCACCATGGGTGCCCCTGCAGAAGGCTTCCCGGCTGGCGCAAGCTCATCATCGTCGCTTCGTCGAACACGCCCGCTTCATGCAGGGCTGCATATAAAATGGGCGCAGCGTGGCCTTTTGAAAGAATGAACCGATCCCGGTCGGGATCATCGTTTTTTTTCGGATCGTAGCGCATCTCGGCGAAGTACAGGGCTGCCACGATGTCGGCTGCGGAAAAGGCGGAGGTCACGTGTCCGCTGCCGGCATGTGTAGTCATGCGGATCACATGGATCCGCATCCGGCGGGCGTGCTCGCTCAGCTGCATCAGTAGCTCTTCTCCATTGTCGCCTCCTCGGATGCCTTTCATTTTCTGCTCCGGTGACTACCACGTCTATGCAAAACTCGGTGAACCGCTTCGACGACATCAGGCACCGCCAGATGGTATTTCACCCTCAACTGATCTGCGCTACCGCTCTCGGCATAGGTGTCCTGCAGAGCGACCTGTTCCATCGGGCAGGGGTGGTGCAGGCAGAGGATTTCGGCCACGGCCGATCCCAATCCACCGTGCCGGTTATGGTCCTCCAAGGTGACAACTGCCCCGGTTCGCCGGACCGACTCGATCAGCGCTTCGGTGTCCAAAGGTTTGATCGATACGGCGCTGATGACCTCCGCTTCGACTCCCTGCTTGGCCAATGCCGCCGCGGCATCCAAAGCGGTGAATACCATGCTGCCCTCGCCGACCAGGGTTACTTCTCTTCCCTGTCGCATGAGCAGGGCCTTCCCTATCTCGTACCTCTCGTACGGATCGGTAACCATGGGCATGGAGTGACGTTCCAAACGGATGTAGACGGGGCCCTGGAAGGCCAAAGCGGCACGAAGAACGGGCAGCACCTGATTAGCGTCCGTCGGAGCCAGAATCGTCATCCCCGGAACCGCCCGCATCAATGCGATGTCCTCTATCATCTGGTGCGTCACCCCGTCGGGACCGACATTGATACCGGCATGGGTGGCGACGATCTTGACATTCAATTGCGGGTAGGCGATGGAGTTGCGCATCGGCTCCCATGCCTTTCCGCCGACGAACATCGAGAACCCGGCAACCAGGGGTTTCCACCCTTCGAGGGCCAGGCCGGCGGCCATGGCCAGTGTGTTCATCTCCGAAACCCCTGTGCAGAGGAAACGTTCGGGAACGGCTTCTTTGAACTTTGCCGCCCCGGTGGAACGGGAGGTGTCGGGCGACAGCACGATAAGCTGCGGATATTCTTTACCAAGAATCGGGAATGCTTCTCCCAACGCCTGGCGTTGGTCTTTTTTTTCAATCCCTTCAAGGTTCATTCGCTGAGCCCATGGTGAATTCGTTTTTCATGATTCGAAGAACCGTTGCTTGGTTGCCCGTGTTCTTCACTTCCAGACGAAACATATCTCCCCTGTAAATTCCCCTGGTGTACCGGCTCGGAGTGTTGTTTTCATCGAACACGATCCCATCCAGTTCCAGAGCCGGAGCACCGGATTGGATTCCCAGAATCTGACCATCAGTCACGGTGACCGGAACGGCCCGTAGAGAATCGATGGAATAGGACATGCGGATCCGGCCGACCCGTTCCGCTGCTTCGAGAATCGATTCTGTTTTGAGATCGACTTCTAAAAGAGGAGCATATATTCGAGCATCGAAGTAGGAAGTGTGGATCGCGGCGGCAATTCCATCGACGTAGCGAAGTCTCCTGATAATCACTAGATCGGCGCCCGCCGGAATTCGAAGCTGTTGAGCAATTTCGAGCGAGCCGGGTATCAATGCCTGGTCGAGTATCTCTGTTTTGACTTCGAAACCCCTCGAGCTCAAGCTTCTACTGAAACTCAGCATTGTTGAAAACTCATATGACATGCCGTGTTCGGCCACAAAGGTGCCCTTCCCGGCTTGGCGGTACAGCAGGTTTTTGGCCACAAGATTGTCAAGGGCCTTGCGAGCAGTAACGCGGCTGACGTCGTATTTTGCTGCGATCTCTTGCTCGCTGAGAATTCGACTTCCAGATTTCAGCTTGCCCGAGGTGATGTCCTGTTCGATGATCGTCTGAATCTGAGCATAGAGTGGTTCGGAGGATGACTTGTCGACCATGAAATCAATTTTACATAAAAACCAGTACATGTCAATACTAGTATATACTAGGATTGACTTGACAAGACATAGACTAGTGTCTATCATGGTCAGCATCGTGGGTTTCTTGCAGTGGTGCCGGAAATTGATTTTTTTGGGGCGTAATGTATCGGTGAGTTTGGAATGGATGTTCTAGTAGGAGTCGACGTAGGTTCCAGCGGCAGCAAGGCGGTCGCGATCGACATCGCCGGCCGTGTCCTGGGGAGCGGGTCGAAAAGCTACACTACGAGATATCCGAAACCGGGGTGGGCGGAGCAGGATCCCGAAGACTGGTACCAGGGCGCCTGCAGCGCGATCCGCGGCTGTCTGGCTGAAGGCGGTCTTGATGGAGAGCGGGTCGCCGCAGCGGCCTTTGCCGGTCCGGCTCACAACGCGGCGATTCTGAACGGAAAAGGACAAGTGCTTCGGCCTGTCCTGCATTGGTCGGATCTGCGCAGCAGTTCCCAGGCGGTTCGACTGGAACGGGAATCGGGGCAGCAGATCTTCGAGCTCAGCGGCCAGCGGGTCAATCCGGTCTGGACCCTGCCCCAGCTTCTCTGGATCAGGGAGTATGAACCGGAGAACTGGAATCGGATCGCCCGGATTCAAATCACCAAGGACTACGTTCGCCTTCGCTTCACCGGCATCTACGCCACCGATCCCTACGACGCCGTAGGTACGATGCTCTGCCGGTTGAAGGACAGCCGCTGGTCTGCGGAGCTCTGCGCATTGATCGGTTTGGATCCCCGCCTGCTTCCTCCGATAGGAGCCAACGACGAACTCGCAGGGAGGATCGGCAAGGCGGCTGCCCGGGACAGCGGGCTGCTGGCCGGGACGCCGGTAGGTATGGGTGCAGGAGACAGTCCGGCGGAGGCTTTGGGTGTGGGAGTCGTGGAGCCAGGGCAGGGCACGATCAAGCTGGGCACGGCCGGGATCGCTACTTTGGTGACACCTAGGCCGCTTCCGGATCGAAGAACGCTGACCTATCCCCACCTGTTGAAAAATGGGGGATTCACGATCGGAGCAACCAACTCCGGCACTGCCACATTTCGCTGGTTTCGGGAGAATTTTTTTCCGGGTCTGGGATTCGATGAGCTGGTGGAGCTCGCCGCTTCTGCACCGCCCGGATCCGAGGGTCTGATCTTTCACCCCTATTTAATGGGAGAGCGCACGCCCTATTGGGATCCGGCTTTGCGTGGGGATTTCATCGGAATCGGCCACCACCACACTCCTTCCCATTTCGCCAGAGCCATCATGGAGGGTGTGGCCTATTCCCTCAGGGAATGTGCAGAGACCGTTGACTCTCTCGGTGTAGCCAGCGTAGAGCGCAAGCTCCTCGGCGGAGGATCCAGGAGCGAGCTGTGGGGGCAGATTCTTGCCGACGTGCTCGGCCGGCCGCTGGTGAAACCGGCCGTGGAAGACGCGGCCTTCGGTGCCGCACTCCTTGCCGGGATTTCAGTGGGGCTATTCCCCGGTTGGGCTGAGGCAGTGCGAAGCTGCGTGCGGGATATCCGGACCTTTGAACCGGATGAAAAGACAAAAGCTCTGTACCAGGCGTATTTCAAAGAGTACAGAGCAATCACTCAGGATCTTCTCGAACACAGCCGGCGCCTTGCTTCCCTCTCCACCGAGGGGGGGCAGCGATGCCGGGGACTGAGGCGCAGCAGCGCGGCTCGACCGTGGCTTGAGGAATGCTGAAGCGAGGATAGGAAGAATGCGCATAACCAGACCGCAGCAGCCCGACAGGAAGGATCCCTCCTCTTATGCGGAGGAACTTCTCATTCAGATGTACAGCCGGATGCTGCTGATCCGGCGTTTCGAGCTCAAGGTGAATGAGCTGTATCACCAAGGAATTATGCCCGGAACGATTCACCTCTCCCACGGCCAGGAGGCCACCACGGTCGGCGCTTGTCTGGCGTTGGAACAGGAGGATGTGATCACCCTCACCCATAGGGGACACGGCCAGGCCCTGGCCAAGGGGGTATCGGTGCGGTCCGTCATGGCCGAGCTGTTCGGTAAAGCCACGGGCTGCTGCCGCGGTAAAGGCGGTTCCCTCCACGTCGGTGATCTCTCCGTCGGTGCGCTGCCGGCCATCGGTATCGTCGGTGCCTCCTCTCCGATCGCCGCGGGTATGGCCTTCGCCTTCCAGCGGGCCGGGAACAAACGGATTGTGCTGAACTTCTTCGGTGACGGAGCGGTCAATGAGGGGGATTGGCACGAGGCCATGAACCTGGCCGCCCTCTGGAAGCTTCCCGTCGTGTTTCTATGCGAGAACAACTTCTACGGCGTATCAACCCACATAAGTGAGGTGACTTTGAACGAGTATCTTGCCGAACGAGCCGCTGCCTACCGTATGCCGGCTGTAACGATCTACGGCAACGATCCGATTACCGTGTACGATACTGTAGGAGAAGCTGCGGGGCGTGCCCGCAAGGGAGAGGGGCCCACCATGGTCGAATGCCTCACCTACAGGCGGGGCGGCCACAAGCGGGATGATTCGGGCAGCTATCGGCCCGACGAGGAGGTGGACGCCTGGTTCCGGCGGGATCCGATCACGGATTTCCGGGATTACCTGCTGACGGACGAGAGGATACCTCCGGCGAGGCTGGATGAGTTGGAAGATGAGGTCGATGCATCGGTGGAAAAGGCCGTGGAATTCGCCCTTGCCAGTCCCGACCCGGATGCGGCCTGCGCATTGGAGGATGTCTATGCGGAGTGATTGCGGTGAGGAAAGAATCCTGACCGTTGTCGAGGCTATGCGGGAAGCTCTGCAGGAGGAAATGCGGCGGGATGAGAGGGTTTTCTTGATGGGCGAGGATATTCGCCTGGGAGGCTCCTTTGCATTTACCTTGGGCATGCTAGATCTCTTCGGTCCGGAGCGGGTTGTAAACACCCCCATATCCGAATCCGGCTTCATCGGTCTGGGAATTGGGGCTGCGATCCAGGGCATGCGCCCGGTGATAGATTTTCAGTACGGGGACTTTCTGTTCTGCGCCATGGATCAGATCGTGCAACAGGCCGCCAAGCTGCGCTATATGTCCGGCGGGCAGGTCAGGATCCCCTTGGTCATCCACCTGCCTACCGGTGCATCGGGGCGGGGAGCCCAGCACGCGAACGCTATGGAAGGTTTCCTCTTTCATGTTCCAGGGATCAAGCTGGTGACCCCGGCCTGCCCGTACGACGCCAAGGGACTGCTCAAATCGGCAATTCGGGATGACAATGCAGTGATCGTCTGCGGGCACAAGCATCTGTACGGCAGCAGGGGCCGGCAGCTGATGCAAAGCACCCTGAGCACCCAGCACGTTCCAGAGGAGGAATACACGATTCCCCTGGGTGTGGCGGACGTGAAGCGGGAGGGAACGGATATCACGGTGGTGGCCAATCTGCTGATGCTCCACCACGTCATGAACGCGGCCGCTACACTGGCCGAGGAGGGGATCAGTGTGGAGGTGGTGGATCCAAGGACGCTCATTCCCCTGGACACCGATACAATCGTCGCTTCGGTTCAGAAAACCAGCCGCCTTTTGATAGTGGAGGAGAACAACGAGCGAGGCGGTTGGGGCGCGCAGGTTGCCGCGGAGGTTGCTTCCCAAGCCATCAGGTATTTGAAGGTGCCGATTCGACGGGTGGCCACCCCGGATGTGCCCATTCCCTTTTCACCGGTTCTGGAATCCGCGGTTGTCCCGGGCCAGGAGCGAATTCTGCGGGCCATCCTCGAGCTTCTGGAAACATCAAGCGATCCGCTGACAGGAGATGGTCGATGAAAGAAATCGAAATAGTCACGAAGGATCCCATGCAGGTCATCGATGTGACGGATCGGGTCGCGAAGCTGGTAACTTCAGCTGATGATG
>Ga0180438_10002599_pt1 | contig 29010 bp, 18 predicted proteins | sample SS_ome_12_FD_132455 | JGI IMG/M metagenome (GOLD analysis project Ga0180438, IMG submission 132455) | Hypersaline lake sediment archaeal communities from the Salton Sea, California, USA - SS_3_D_2 metaG | ecosystem: Environmental > Aquatic > Non-marine Saline and Alkaline > Hypersaline >...
CGACCGGCCGGATGCAGGCCGCCTCCTCTCTCCCGGCTCCACCGTAGCGTTTCTGCCACTCAACGGTCCCGAAGGGTGTGAGTTTTACCACCCACACGTCCCGCCTCTTCTCATACCTGTATCCGGTTCGCCCGGCGATTATGCAGCCTCCTTCCGGGGTTGGTTCCACCCAGAAGGCCTCATCGTGCTCGCTCCGCCCCAGCTTTCGGCACCACTCCACATCACCGGCTCCGGTCAACTTCAACACCAGGAAATCGTATTCCCGCTCCCAAAATTCGAGTCCAGGTTGCTCCCAGCGGATGTATCCCGCCAGTATGAAACCATCGTCCGCTGTCTGCCGGATGGAAGCGGCTTGAAACCAGTCCCAGGCATCGTAGAGGCGAGACCACTCCACCCTGCCGGTCCCGCCCATCTTGAAGACTACGGTGTCTGGATATTTAAATCCGGTATCCGCCGCCACCACGCATCCCCCGTCCGATGTGGGCTGAAAATCTGAGATGTGAATAACCAAATCCTCACTCCGATAATCGAACTGCCAGGTGACACGGCCCTGCGGATCGAGTTTGATCAGGACATTGTCGCCGCCAACAACATAGCCGGCGTCTTGAGTGATATGAATCGACCGGGCGTCGAAAGCAACCCGATTGAAAGCCAGGACCCATTCCTGAGAGAGAACCAGACCGGTACTGACAAGCAGCATAACTGGATAAAGGATGATGCGCTTCATGCTTTCTTTCCTCTGAGAGTCTCCTTGTTCTTCATATTATAGTAGGGATTGGACAGTCTTGAACAGATCTTAGCCCTTATGCGGAAGCGCTATCCAGGGATTAGACACGTGATTAGAGGAGGCCGGCCAGTTCGGGCCACAGGGATCTGACGGCATCCAGGAGATCCGTGAAGTCTTCCACCCCGATCAAATAGACCGCTTCCTTATCCGTCTCCAAGATCAGGGCGCGCTCCCCCTGGAGCACGAGGAAGGCCTTCCGGCCGTTATGCAGGGTGAACCGGCCAGTACGGAGCTTTCCGATCGCGGTCCCAGACTGCTTGCGGCCGGGGCGCCATGCGCTGCCTGCCAGGTCTTCGATCCAGATCTTCCGAATATCGGAGGCCCGGATGACCTGGGTCTTGGAAAGAGCCGCTTTGAGGATCAATTCGTCATTCGATATAGTAATGCTCCCCACAGATTTCAAGGTCAGCAAGAAGATGCCCAGCGCGATGCATATCACCGATCCCGCGGCGTAGTTGGCGGGATGACGCCTTCCGTAGAAAATGCCGAATATGATGAATCCTCCCAGCACCAGTGAGCCGAGTCCGATGAGTTTTAAAGCCGGTACCGCGGGAAGCGTGAATTCCATTCCGACCTCCTTGTCCTGACCACTTCATTGTACACCAGAGTTTATCGATTTATTCAGGATTTTGATTCTGATTTGTATCCGCAAAGCCTTCTTTATCATTCCACCTGGGGCCGCAGCATCCCTAAATGGGGAAAATCATTGAGGTCGGTGAATGGATCAGAAAAGGTGCTGCTGAATTATTATGACGAGGGGGGATAACTTTTCTAGCCGTCGGGGACGTGGTCGGTGACGCTCCAGACTTTTGTTGCGTAGGGTTTTTCCAGGGTGACAATGTGAGCGGAGGCGCTGACACCCTGGGTGTGTTCCCCGAAGAGTAAAACCAATCCTTCGATCATGCGTCCCTTCCAGGAGGAGTCGATGGGGACGCGATAGGTCATGCCCTCAAGCCGGTCCCGCATCAGCCACCAGGAATTCCATTCATAGTTGTGATAGGGATAGGAGGGGGCGCGGCGTTGGGGGACGATGATCTCGCCGTCCACACGCAGTACGACTATCACGTCATCGATGGGATGCAGCCTGTCCGGCCCGGCCTCGACCGCGACGGCGATTTCCTGTCCCGGCCAGTGATCTTTGGGCGTTCCGGTCCACTGAAGCACCCTGTACGGCTGCAGAGTGGAGCCATAGAAATTGGTTGCCCGCCATCGGCTTCGATCCAGCTTGCGGTCCTGCGGATCGAATCCATAGATCTCCGAAACGCTGAAATTGCGGCCCAGGATACGTACATAGCGGCTGGTGTTGGCCGGGAGATCGACAGCCAGGACCACCGGCCGGCCGTCACCTGATGCCACATCGTGGATCCTGACGTTGCCGTCCCGGCGCCGCAGCTCCTCGAAGAAGGGGATACGGTCCTGACCCGGCAGCTCGATCCCCTCCACCGGGATCCAGCTCTTCAGGTCCGCCGAGAGCTCTATCCGATCGAGTTCCGCCTCTTCCAGCCGCCGCACGATATGCAGCTCGAGCCGGGATAGAGCCACCAGCGCGCCCAGGTCGATTCGCCAGAGCGACGTATCGCTTCGATAAGGACGTGGGCTTCCTGTGAAAGGGCTGCGTTGGGGATAGCCGTCGCTCCAGCGCGTATCCGGATCTCCGTCAAAAGCGTTGCGGTGGTAGGTGTGAGTGCGGATGACCTTGTCCCACATGTAGGCCCGGCAGGCCTCGACTTCCGGATGGCGGGAAGGGCGGCGTTTGAGTCCCCGCATCTCGCGAATCTCCAGGGCATCGTCATCCAGCCGGAACTTGGCCAGCTCCGTGAGATAAACGCCGTCCACGGAACCGGCATCGATCTCCTCAAAGGCCCCAATCCGTTGGAAGAAGTCCTTGTCCTGTCCGTTTCCGGCAAAGCTGACTCTGATTGCACTCCCGCTGTTTTCCGACGGGACAAGTCCGGCACCGTTTTCATCCCTGAGGATACGGTCCTCCATGTTGTAGGCATAAATCTCATAATCCTTTCCCGCCCGCCCTAAAAGCCTCAGCGAGAAATGCGAGGGATCACCTCGAGGAATAACCTCATAGGCGATACCGCCAAGGTATGGATCCTTGGGAATCGCGGAATCGATCTGGATCAGTTTGACCTCAAAGGGTTCGCAGGTCAGTTCCAGGTTGTCCCCGATCCGGAATCCATCGGATTGTCCGCCCAGGAGGAACTCATGGGGGTGACGCTGCCGTATGATGAGGTGTGTGCCGTGATCCGCCGTCAGGCCGAGGCGTGTATCCAGCGGAATGGTCTTTGTCGCATGGTCCCAGTTCATATTGCGGACGACCAGGACCGCCGAGTGTCCATTGCTGTGAGCCATGTCACCGTCGGCCAGCAGGCGGGAATCCCCACGCAGGATGTCCTGCATCTCTTTGTGCAGTTGGAGCAGCCGAGCGAAACGGGGCCATTCATGGTCTGCAAGAAAGAAAAAGGCGCCGTACATCTCCGGGGAGATCACCGACGCCCGACCGAAGGCCTGAGTCACAAGGTCATCATCCCAGCGTTCCAGCAGGCTGTTGAAACAGATGCCGTGGTCCTCGAACAGGCGAAAAGGTGTGTCGAAAAAGAGGGTGCTCAGGTCGCGTCGCACCGAACACACGCGGTTGTGGAGCCAGGCATCCCGGTTGCTGATGTGGACGTCGATATAGGTTTCCTCTCCCTGCCACAGGATGCAGTCGGTTATGGTCAGCATGTAAGGAGAATTGTTCACCCGATGGTTGATGGCCACGAATTGGGGATCGACGGCTCGGATCTCATTCAAGGTGTCGGCCAGTGCCTGATATTTTTTCTCCAGGATATACTTGTCTGGGTGACGCAGGGGGGACACGACGGTATCCAGCTTGAAAAGACCGACGTTGGATTCTTTCACCCAGGAAATCAGCTGGTGCTTGCGCGCCTCCATCTCCTGGGGCGTTTCGCCGAATCCGTCCGGGCCGATCCACAGGCCCAGCCGCATACCCAGGTCGGCTGCGGCTGCGGCTACGGTACTTAAACCGTTGGGGAATCGCCGGTCGAATATGGGGCGATATTGCGGAAAGTATGTGCCCATGGATTCCACTAATCCGGCATCCGAGTTATAGATATCGAATTGGAGTCCGTAGAGCTCCTTCATCTTTTTCAGGGCCGCGAAGTTGGCCAGGATCTCAGACTCCAGGGGCCCGGAGTTGTCATGGCACAGCCAGTCAAAGTACAGAGTGGTGAAGGCCGCCCGGTTGGCCCGGATCTCATGCAGATAGCGGCCGAAGGCGGAATCGGCTTGGCCTCGTTCTGCAACACCCAGGGCTGACACCTTGCTTTTCCAGGACTCTCCAGGCGGAACCGTTACATCCGGATAGTGTTCGAGGACCAGCGCTCCTTCCCGTTGGGCGACATGAGCGATGGGCCATTCCAAGCCGAGGAAAAGCTGATCCTCCAGGAAGACCGGATTGTTAGGTTCTTCCGGCGGGGCGACGTCTTCGAGGCTGAGTTTTTCCACCTGCGCATCTTTGATGGTTAAAGGTGAGGTGGAGGCATTGTCCAGGTAAATATATTTGCGCAGGTACCAGGCGTTTTTAGCCAGGATGTACTCCACCTGGATGCGAACGCCGTGCATATCACCCCGGCCTTGATAGATGCCCGTCAATCGAGTGAATGAGGGTTTCGAGACCGAGACATAAGTAAAGTCCGAACTTCCGAAAAGCGACCTGCGGCCTTGTTTTTCCAGCACCAGGGCGAATGGCTCCGAGCTTAGCGAGAATGTTCGGCCGGTGAGTTTGTTCAGCAATATGTTGCTTTCGTCACTTTGGAGGGAGAATCGTAGCCAGGGATTTTCCAGCGTCCCATCCCGTCCGGAGCCGCTAAAGGACCCGGATTGGAGTCCCCAGAGCATCCCGATCGCAAGAAGCGCCATCGCCGCAGTGAAACAAGTCTTGATATCTTTTTGTTTCATCGTCGAACTTTTTGATCCAAAATCCACAGTTTCATCTTTTATAAACCTATATCCCAAATGCGATCAGGCTGGCAAGAGCTTTTTCTCCTCGCCGATGAAGGCGTTGCCCTTTGTTCTGCTGTCATTCTCTAGATCTGATTCCCTGGCCCTCGTCACAGGTTGCGAACTGAAGCTGCCGAGCGGTGTGGGGATTCAGCCGAGAACGCCTTCACGATCGCATGATCACGGGGGGAGTGGGTTGATTTTGGGGACGTGCCGGGAGCTCGCCTCGCACTCGCGGGAGCCTGCGATAACGGTGAACGGCTGCGCCGGTCGGGAATTCTTGGGTTGGATTGACGTTTTGTCGGTCAGGGCTTATTATGTGGGAATAAGGTCAAACCACGATGCATAAGGCAACCACCATCATCTGCGTTCGGCGGAACCGCAAGGTCGCCATGGCCGGAGACGGCCAGGTTACCATCGGAGAGACCGTTTTTAAACAGAGTGCCAACAAGATCCGGAGGCTGTACAAGGGGAATATCCTGGCCGGCTTCGCCGGAGCCACATCCGACGCATTCGCTTTGTTTTCACGCTTTGAAGGCAAGCTGGAAGAGTTCCGGGGCAATCTTTCGCGGGCCGCCATCGAACTGGCGAAAGATTGGCGCATGGACCGTGCCCTGCGCCGCTTGGAGGCCCTGCTGATCGTGGCGGATAAGGATTGCTCTTTCCTGATCTCCGGAACCGGAGACATCGTCGAACCGGATGATGGGATCATCGCCATCGGCTCAGGCGGCCCCTTCGCCCTGGCTGCCGCCAGGGCGCTTTTGGCCCACACCAAGCTCTCGTCTCGGGAGATCGCCCTACAAGCCATGCAGATCAGTGCCGACATCTGCATCTTCACCAATCACCAGATCACTGTCGAGGAACTGTAAATGCCCATAACACTTCCCGCGTCTTTGAGCGAGGCTCAGGCACGCAGCCTGGATAAAGAGCTAACGCCCCGAGAGATCGTGGCCGAGCTGGATAAATACATCATCGGCCAGAAGGCCGCGAAAAAGGCGGTGGCCATTGCTTTGCGTAATCGCTACCGGCGGCAGAAACTCCCGCCCGAGCTGGCCGATGAAGTGGCTCCCAAGAACATCCTGATGATCGGGCCGACCGGGGTCGGGAAGACCGAGATCTCACGCCGGTTGGCGCGTTTGACTTCCTCTCCTTTTCTCAAGATCGAAGCCAGCAAGTTCACGGAAGTGGGATATGTCGGCCGGGACGTGGAATCCATGATCAGAGATCTGGTGCAGATCGCGGTCAGCCTCATTAAATCGGAAAAGATTGAAGAGATCCTTCCCAAAGCCGAGCGGAATGTAGAAGAGAAGCTCCTCGATCTGCTCCTCCCTCCGCCTCCCAGGAAGCCCGGGACTCCGCCCGAAGATGATCAGCTCCAATTTCGAGAAACACGCGAAAAGCTGCGGCGGCAGCTGCAGACCGGCTTGTTGGACGACCGCATGGTGGATATCGAGGTGAAAGAACGCTTTTCTTCCCCATTCGAAATATTTTCCAGCCAAGGAGTCGAGGAGATCGGGATTCAAATCCAGGAGATTTTTCCAGGCCTGGGGGGACGCACCAAGCGGCGAAAGGTCAAGCTCAAAGAGGCCCGAGAATACCTGATTGAGGATGAGCAACAGCGGCTGATCGATATGGATCAGATAAATCGGCAGGCGGTGGAGCGGGTGGAACACTCGGGGATCATCTTTCTGGATGAGATCGACAAGATTTCTGGCCGGGAATCAGGTCACGGTCCAGAGGTCAGTCGGGAAGGGGTTCAGCGTGACCTGCTGCCCATTATCGAAGGAACCACCGTTAACACGCGATCCGGGCTGGTCAAGACCGACCATATCCTATTTATAGGTGCCGGCGCTTTCCATGTGACCAAGCCCGCCGACCTGATCCCCGAGATGCAGGGGCGGTTCCCCATCCGGGTCGAGCTCGACTCTCTGGACAAGAACGACTTTATCCGCATCCTGACCGAGCCGGAAAATGCCTTGCTCAAGCAGTACCAGGCCCTTATGGCCACGGAAGGTGTTAAAATCAAATTTGCGAAAGAGGCAGTGGAGGAAATCGCTGACATTGCGGAAAAGGTCAACGAGGTCAACGAAAACATTGGAGCTCGACGTCTCCACACGGTCATGGAAAAAGTGATGGAAGACATTTCTTTCTCCGCGCCCAATATCAGGAAAAAGAACATCACCATCGACCGGGCGTATGTCCATAAACAGCTGAAGGATATCGTTGAGGACGAAGACCTCAGCCGGTTCATTCTTTGATGAAAAACGTCCTCTACTTCGGATGCCTGTTCTTGGCTCTCATTCTTTCCGGCTGCGGGAAAAAGGGTCCTATCCTGCCCCCTCTCGAAAAGATCCCCCAATCGGTTGATGGCCTGTCACTGCGACAAATCGGACCGGAACTGCGTTTGACCTGGCGTGCTCCCACTTCTTATATGGACGGGAGCCCCCTGGAAGGAATTTCCGCTTTCGAGATCTGGATGTTCGAGGCTGACCGGCCGGAGGACGGGTTCGTCGTCTCTCTCGGTCCGGAGCGTATGGCCGGGGAAGCGAAGCTGTGGCGGGAGGTTCTCCAGTCCGATTTCGGTGAACTCCAACCGGACCTCCAGGCTTCCCGCTTGGATTTCGGCTGTGCCTATGCCTTGGAGCTTGCCAATATCGAACGCAAGATCTACGGATTCGCCGTCAAGGTCAGGGATCACAAGGGACGCTTCTCGGATTTTTCTTCCTGGGTGTCGGGTGCACCCATGGTGCCGGCGGATTCTCCTTCGGGGCTTAAGGCCGAACTGTCCCGTAACAAGATCACGCTCGAATGGCTGGCGCCGGAAAAAAATATGGATCAAAGCGACCCAGCGAACGTCACCGGATACAGTGTGTACCGCTCAGTCGATGGGGCTCCGCCCCAAAAGCTGAATGCCGCATTAGCCAGGGAGACGTCATACGAAGACAAGACCATCGAGTTCGGAAAGCGCTACACCTACTTTGTCCGGGCTGCCTCGGGTGAATCCGAGCCGTATACCGAAAGTCTGGATTCCGAATCCGTGGATATTTCGGCAAGGGACACCTTCCCTCCTGCCGCCCCAAAGGGTTTGATCGCCATCTCTGGGGAGAGCTCCATATCGCTTACCTGGGAAGTCAACCGCGAGCGCGATGTCGCCCTCCACAAAATCTGGCGGCGGATCAGGGGAACCGCCGCTTTTGAGCTGTTGACGGAAGATGGGGTGGAGGGGAATAGCTTCACCGATACAGGGGTTCAAAAGGGCGTCCGTTATGAATATGCTGTCACGGCGGTCGACCGAGAGGGAAATGAGAGTAACATGTCCGAGCTGGTAACGGCCATTATCCAAGGAGGCTGAAATGCGCATCTATCGATTTAGACATCAGGGCAAGGTGCGGCATGGGATTTTGAAGGAAGATCTGCTCTTTCCGATTAAGGGTTCCATATACCGGAAGTTCTCTCCTGCCGGGGAAGGCGTTCCGATCGGTGAGACCATACTGATGCCTCCGGTCCTGCCCGGGAAGATCGTCGCCGTGGGCCGCAATTACCGCGATCACGCGGCGGAGCGGGGGCGTCCTGTGCCAAGGGAGCCGCTGTTGTTTCTTAAGCCCCCCTCAGCGGTTATCGGGCCGCATGACAGCATCCTCTATCCCGCCATGGCCAAGCGGGTGGATTACGAAGGGGAACTGGCGATAGTCATAAAAAGAAAAGCCGTTCGACTGGACGATCAAGCGGATGTGTCCGCCCACATCCTGGGCTATATGTGTTTGAACGACGTGACCGCTCGCGACCTTCAAGATAAAGACGGACAGTGGACCCGGGCCAAATCTTTCGATACTTTCGCACCGATCGGTCCCTGCATCGCCACCGATCTGGATCCCTCCCGGCTGCGGTTGAAGACGTTCTTGAACGGGAAGCTGCGCCAGTCCGGCAACACCCGTAATTTGATCTTTCCGATCTCATATCTGTTACGCTATATCACGCGGATCATGACTCTCTTTCCCGGGGACATTGTCACCACCGGCACTCCGGCCGGAATCGGACCCATGTACCCCGGCGATCGGATCGATATCCAGATCGAAGGCATCGGAACCTTATCGAATACCGTCATGCGGGTTAAATAGTCAATCAGCTAACTGGTTAACTAGTTAACCATAGACATTCTGGAGTGGTTGTACTATTAATTTAGATAGTCTGGTCTATTCACGATATGAGGCTGCGGCAGAGGCAGGGCATGGCAGGCGAACCGCTGGACGAAACGACTATTTCGGGATCGGCTTGTCCGAAGCGAATAATTCCCGTCATGCTAATAAAGACGTAAAGCAAGAAACAATCGGCGGTCTGTGGGTCTGAATAAATCAGACTGACATCGTCAAGGGAGGAGAGCATGAAGTTTTTTTTGGATACGGCCAATCTGGGACAAATCCAGGAGGCGGCCAGCTGGGGGATTCTTGACGGGGTGACCACCAATCCAACCTTGGTTTCCCGCGAGGACGAGCCCTTTGAGGCTTTGATCAAGAAAATCTGCGCCGTGGTCCCCGGACCTGTCAGTGTGGAGTCCGTTTCCACCCGGGCCGATGACATCATAGTGGAAGCTCGGGAACTAGCCAAACTGGCGGACAATGTGGTGGTCAAGATCCCGATTCATGTGGAGGGACTCAAGGCCCTCAAGGTGCTGGCTGCCGAGGGGATCCAGGTCAACACCACCCTGGTATTTAACGCCATGCAGGCGATGATGGCGGCCAAGGCCGGAGCCCGATTTGTGAGCCCCTTTGTGGGCCGCTTGGATGATATCGGACACGATGGCCTGGACCTGGTGGAACAGATCGTGACCATATTCAACAACTACGGATTCGAGACCGAGGTCATCGTAGCCAGCATTCGTCATCCCCTGCATGTGGTGGAAGCGGCCATGATAGGAGCGGATGTCGCCACCATCCCGTTTTCGGCCTTCGAAAAGCTACTGAAGCATCCGCTGACGGACTTAGGGATCGAACGCTTTTTAAAGGACTGGGACAAGGTCAAACGCTGATCGATCCCTTCGAAGGAGCAAAATGTCGATAGAAGAAAAAATAGCGGAAGTCAGGAGACGAGAGAGGCTAGCCGAGCTGGGCGGCGGCCAGGATCGTATCGACCAACGGCACAAGGCTGAAAAACTCACCGCCCGGGAAAGGATCCACCTCCTGCTGGATGAGGGCTCTTTCCAGGAAACCGACATGTTCGTTGTCCATCAGAGCCACGACTTCGGCATGGATAAGAAACGCATCTATGGGGACGGCGTGGTCACCGGATATGGAACGATCGGCGGTCGTACCGTGTTTGTTTTTGCCCAGGATTTTACGGTTTTCGGCGGCTCCTTGAGTGCGACCAATGCCGCCAAGATCTGTAAGATCATGGATGCGGCCATGAAGGCAGGCGCCCCGGTTATCGGTCTCAACGATTCGGGGGGGGCGCGCATTCAAGAAGGAGTGGCCAGCCTGGCTGGCTATGCGGATATTTTCCTGCGTAATGTCTTGGCTTCCGGTGTGATACCGCAGATCTCCGCCATCATCGGCCCGTGTGCCGGAGGGGCGGTGTATTCCCCCGCCATCACGGATTTCATCATCATGACCAGCGGTTCCAGCAATATGTTCATCACCGGGCCGGATGTGATCAAGGCGGTCACTCACGAAGAGGTGACGATGGAAGAGTTGGGGGGTGCGGAAACCCACAACACCTTGAGTGGGGTGGCCCATTTTGCCGCGCAAGACGAAGAGCATTCGCTGGCGCTAATACGCGAACTGCTGTCCTTTCTCCCCGATAACAACATGGAAGACCCCCCGGCGAAGGAGACCATGGATCCTCCGGATCGGACCAGCGAGGAATTGAATCACGTGGTCCCCGACGATCCCAACCAGCCCTATGATATCCGGAGGATTATATCTGAGGTTCTGGACGACAAATACTTCTTTGAGGTTCAAGAGCGCTACGCCAAGAATATCGTGATCGGATTCGGTCGACTGGACGGCAAGCCGGTGGCCATCGTCGCCAATCAGCCGGACTATCTGGCCGGAGTGCTGGACATCAACTCCTCCGACAAAGCCGCCCGGTTCGTGCGATTCTGTGATGCGTTCAACCTTCCCCTGATCACGTTTGAGGATGTGCCCGGCTTTCTTCCCGGAGTGGCGCAGGAACACGGGGGAATCATCCGCCACGGGGCCAAGCTGCTCTACGCCTTCGCCGAGGCTACCGTACCCAAGGTTACCGTCATCACGCGTAAGGCATACGGAGGGGCTTACTGTGTCATGGCGTCTAAGCACATAAGGGCCGACATAAACTATGCCTATCCCACCGCCGAGATCGCGGTGATGGGGCCCGAAGGTGCGGTAAAAATAGTCCACAAGCGGGACTTGGAAAAGGCGCCAGATCCGGAAAAGATGAGTCGGGAAAAGGTGGATGAATTCCGCAAGAAATTCGCCAATCCCTATGTGGCTTGTGAGAAAGGCTACCTGGACGGAATTATCGAGCCAAAAGACACGCGTCACAAACTGATCGCGGCGTTGAAGATGCTGGAGAACAAGCGGGATCTCAATCCGCCCAAAAAGCACGGGAATATCCCGCTTTAGACGAATCCTGAGCTTTGGCGGTTGTGTCCAGCCCGAAGGGTGGGGTACAATGGGGAGTCAATGGCCAAGATGTTCAGAAAGGTCCTGATCGCCAATCGCGGCGAGATTGCGGTCAGGATCATCCGGGCTTGTCGTGAAATGGGCATCACTCCGGCGGTGGTATATTCCGAAGCGGACCGCAAAGCCCTACATGTGCGATTGGCGGAAGAGGCCTACTTCATCGGAGCCGCTTCCCCCGCCGAGAGCTATCTGAATATTGGACGCATCATCGAGGCCGCAAAGAAATGCCGGGCCGAGGCCATCCATCCTGGATACGGTTTTCTGGCCGAGAATGCCGAATTCGTGCGCCGCTGTGAAGCGGCGGGTCTTGTTTTTGTGGGGCCGCCCTCCGGGCCTATGGAAATTATGGGGGAAAAGACAGCGGCCCGCAAGAGGATGCACGAGGCCGGAATCCCCATCATCCCTGGGACCTTGGAGCCCATCCGGGAAGAGGCCGAGCTGAAGCTCAAGGCGCATGAGGTGGGATATCCCATCCTGCTCAAAGCCGCGGCCGGCGGAGGCGGGAAAGGCCTGCGCCTGGTGGAAGAAGAGGCAGCCCTGCTGTCATCTTTCCGTCTGGCCCAGTCTGAAGCCCGATCCAGCTTCAGCGATGCCTCGGTCTACATCGAAAAGTATATGGAGGAGCCCCATCACATCGAGGTCCAAATCCTGGCCGATCAACACGGCCGCACCGTTTATCTTGGGGAGCGCGAGTGTTCGGTCCAGCGCCGCTATCAGAAGGTTTTGGAAGAAACCCCATCCCCCTTCCTGGATGAAGGGCTGCGCAGGACAATGGGGGAATTGGCGGTCAAGGCTGCCGCCGCCGTGGATTACCGCAATGCCGGCACCGTAGAGTTTATTGTCGATAAAAATAAAAATTTCCATTTCTTGGAGATGAACACTCGACTTCAAGTCGAGCATCCGGTCACCGAAATGGTGACCGGGATCGATCTGGTCAAATGCCAACTGGAAATCGCGGCGGGATATCCTCTTGCTTTTTCCCAAGCCGATATTCAGCCCCGGGGACATGCCATCGAATGCCGGATCTACGCTGAAGATCCATACAACGGCTTCATGCCTTCTCCGGGCCGCATCGAACGCCTGCGCTCGCCGGCCGGTGGACTGGGAGTGCGCTATGACAATGGAACATATGAAGGATATGAAGTCCCCCTGGAATACGATCCGCTGCTCTCCAAGCTCATCACATGGGGTCTTACGCGGGAGGAAGCCATACGGCGCATGCTGCGGGCGCTTTCCGAATACCAGATCTATGGGATAAGGACCATCATTCCCTTTTTCAAGCGAATACTCCTACACCCCCATTTCTACCGGGGGACATACGACACCCATTTCATGGAACGCTTGGAAAAAGAAGAAGAAAAGGTCAACAGCGATGAACAAACCGTAGCCTTGATTGCAGCCGGCATCAAAAGCTACCAGGAAAGTCGGCGCTCGTTTTCTCCCTATCGACAAGGAGAACAGAGTCAGTGGAAAATCAAGGGCCGGATGGAGGCCTTTTCGAGACGGATGTAGCATGAATATCTCGTTGCTTTTTGCGGACCAGGAATTCAAGCTAATGCTGCAGGAGCGGATGAAGGACCACCTCCAAGTGGAGCTTGACGGCCGGACCTATGATGTGAGCGTGGATTTTTTCAGTCCCGACGAATTTCTGCTAAAGATCGACGATAGGGTGTACGACGTGATCGTGTCGCCCAATTCCAATGCCTATACGGTCTGCATTTACGGCAAAAATATTTACGTGAACAAAAAATCGGCGCTTCAACTCATAGGGAGAACAGGCCCGCATGCCGCGCGGCGTGAGATCAAGACATCCATGCCCGGCCGTGTCATCAAGCTCCTGGTGAGCTTGGGGGATCATGTCAACGAGGGTGAGGCGGTTTTGATCCTGGAGGCCATGAAGATGCAGAATGAGATCAAATCCCCCCAGCCGGGCAAGGTGACCTGTATCGGAACCGAGCCGGGCAAGTCGGTTGAGGCGGGAGCCCTATTGTTCGTCATCGAGTGAACCCGGCCGGCCCTCCTGTCCATTTTTCCGGAAAAATGCTATATTTTGTATCCTAGTAGGATGGCTTTATTCCACAATCTGCGTTATGCGCGCTACATCGTTAAGCTCCGGCGCCGATTGCGCTCGTTTGTCATCCTAGCCTTGATCCTGATGGTCCTTTTCGGGGCCGGGACATTTTTGAAAAACCTGGTTCTGCGTCAAATCGAGACCCGGATCAAATCCACATTGAGCTACGAACGAGCCTCCCTCTCCACTTTCCCCCCGGCGCTCGTCATCGAGGATGTGCGCTCGGTTTCATCTTCGCCCTTTCTGTCCGCCCGGAAGGTCCTCATCAAAATTTCTTTTCGATCCTTATTTTCGCGCGAGAAGCCGTTTGAACTCTATGTGGAGAATCCCGTACTGCGGATTTTCGCCGCTTCAGGCCTGCGCACCTCTGGCCAGAGTCAGATAAGCCTAGCCCTCCCCTTTATCGTTAACAAGGGATTGATCCGCGGCGGCGAGGTTTACTATTGGGGCAGAGAGACGCGTGTGTTCGCTCAGGACATCAATGCGCTCTTTCGACAGAACGGCGACGATTTTACGCTTAAGGCCAAATTGAATGACAATACCTTCATCTTGGATTCCGATCATCCACCCATCATCGGCCGGGTGGATCTGGTCCTGGAAGGCCGTGGGGATGAGATTCAGGTCCGTAAGTTGCGGCTCGTGAGTCCGGGCGGTGTGGTCAAAGCCAAAGGGCAGCTCCTATCTCCTCTCGATCCGCAGTTCGAGCTGGAAGCCAGCTACAATGTGGACACAACATTGCTGGCAGAGATCTTCGGGCTCCCCTTCGAATGGCGAGGCCGGGGAACCGGCCAAGGAGCTTTTAGGCGGACCGAATCACAGGTGTCGTTCCGGGGGGGAATGCGCAGCACCGATCTGATTCTCAACCGTGTTCCCTTGGGATTGGTGCAAAGCTCCATATCTTTTCAAGCCGCGACCGGCGGAACGATCGATCTCAATGTGTCCGATTCGGACCGGCCCCCGCAGTTTCTGCGCATACGCTTCAATCGCGACCGCGTCGAAGGGACCGCCCGAGGCGTTTTTCTAGAGCCGGTGATAAACGATTTCGACCTGCCCTGGCCGGTCGCATCTCCCGTTTGGGGAACATTCACGGTACGGGCGGGCCGGCTGGAAGCGGACGCGGAATTCCGGGATGAGCTGGAGCTGGAAGACCCCGATCGCTTCCCCTTCAACGGTCGTTTCCGTTTGGAATGGGACGGCGTGGAGAATCTGGAATTTTATGCCGCCGATCTCGACTCCTCCTTTGCCCGTGTGGAGCTGGAAGGAAATTTGAAGGTCGACCGCGAAGTGGATATGACCATCCGGGGTGATGTCAAAGATGCGACCCAGGCCCGTCGTTTCACCGAGTTGGTGCTGGAAAAGAGCTTCGAATTCCCCGAGATTCGAGGGACCGGGCAGGCGGAGGTGAGGATCTTTGGCGATGTGATAACCCCCCAGATCAAAGCGGATTTCGCCGTCGGGAATGCGGGATTCGGCTCATTTTCGGCCGCCTTTGTCAAAGGCGAAGCCGAGCTCATTCGGGAGAGGTTTTTTGGACGGTTCGAAGTCGATGACCCGTTGTTTCAAGGCCGCCTGGGGCTTTACACCGATGAAGATGAGACCAGGACCGAGATCTGGGTGGAAAAGGGCAGAGTGGAAACCATCCTCCCGGCCATGGATATCCAACTGCCTCTACGTGGTGAGGCTTCGGGGCATTTTTCATATCAAGAGAGAAACCTCGATCAACAGTACGAAGGCTCTTTCTCGGGGGATCGTATCGACTTTGGAGGACAGGAGCTCGCCCGGGTTAAGGGTAAGATCGAGGGCGATGCCGAGTCGGTGCACTTCACGGAACTTGAATTCGATGCCTATGGCGGGCACGTGGAAGGCCGAATGTCGTTTTGGCCGCTGGATTTGGGGTTCGATGTGGACCTAACGGGCCGGGAATTTGACCTGAACACCGTGTATCCATCCCTGCAAGGGAAAGGGATGGCAGAGCTTAAGGGAAAGGGGACATTCGGGCGGGAGGTCATATCCGGATCCTATGCCGTCGAAGACATGCTCTTGCTTCCCTTTCAACCTACCAGCACCAGAGGGGAAATCAGGCTGGATTATAACGATGAGAGGCTCAATCTCGAACTCAAGGGCGGATTCGAGCCCGGCCGGAACGAATACACGGCGAAAATGGATTTTGCCCTGGGTGCCGATACCCTATCCGGGGAGTTCGAAGGCGGATTCACCAATATGGACCTGCTTTTGCCTTGGAAAGGGGCTCAGGCCCAGATCAATTACCAGGTCGGACTCAAGGGCCCTCGTATGGATCCGGAGATCAACGGTGCAATCGACATCGAAGGTTCGGTTCTTCCATTTCCCCGCTTTGCCCATGCCTTCAGGGATTTCAGTGGACTGGTGTTTGTGCAAAACCGGATGCTTTCCATCCGGAATTTTCAAGGCCGGTTCGGAGGAGGAGAGGTCTCCGGTTCGGGAACGCTGTCCCTGGGCCCCGAGGGTGTCGAGACCATCGATGTTACGGCTGAGGGCAGAAACATGGTCCTGTCTCTCATGGAAAGGACGGCGGCCCGCGCCGACGGCACGGCCCGGCTTCTCAGGCAACCCGACCGCTTCGTTCTGGAGGGTGATTTCCAGGTGGAGCGGGTCAATTGGAGGCGGGAGATCACGGAAAAATTCTCCTTTTCTTCGTCTGCTTACCAGTTGACCCGGCCGAAAGACCAGTTCTTTGACGACCTGACTCTGAATATACGGCTGCGGGCCGAGGATGATGCCTGGATGGACAACACACTCGGTCGGCTGCGCACCCGTTTCGATCTTACGGTCTCCGGCAACATCTATTACCCAGTGCTGTTCGGAGATATCGAGATCATCGACGGTAATGTGGAATTCCAGGATCGCAGCTTCGATGTGCTGAGCGGCCGCATAAGCTTTTTCAATCCGGCGGCCATCGAGCCTTACATCAGTTTTCAGGTCGAGAACTATATCAAAGACTATCGAGTTACGATTCGTGCCGAGGGCTTGGTCAACCGGGACCTGAGCGGTTTCAATCTCGAATTCATGTCATCCCCTCCGCTTCCTCCTGAAGATGTCCTGGCCTTGATCTCTTTGGGGGAATCCTTCCAGAGGACCTACCAGTACGAGCAATCCATGGGCCAGGGAACCGCCTCTCTACTGACGTTCACCCTGTCCGAGGAGGCCAAGCGAAGTGCGCAGAGATTCTTCAGCATCGACCAGTTCCGCATCGATCCCTACATACTGGGATCGTCTTCAGAGGTCACCGCTCGGCTTACGGTAGGAAAGAGGCTTTCGCGCAACCTGTTCATTCTTTATGCCACGAATCTTTCCACCGAACGCAAGGATATCGTGCGCATGGAGATGGAGCTTTCACGTGACCTCTCGCTGGTCGGGATCCGGGATGAAAACGGACGATTCAGCTTCGATCTGAAGATCCACAAACGGTTTTAAGATGAAAAATCGAAACGTCACCGTGATCCTATTGCTGGTGGCGGTATGCCTGTCGAATTCAGCGGCGGCGGGGGAGGGACGCGATGCGCTGATCGAGGAGGTTTTGGTCCAGATCGACGGCCGTCCCGGCGGCGTGGATATCGAAAAGCTGATCGCGGTCAAGCCGGGAGAGCTGTTCTCGCTGAGCAAGATCAATTACAGCATCAAACAGGTCTATAAAACCGGACTCTTTGCCGATGTTCAGGTGCTAAAGGCGGGCACCGAACGAATCCAGCTGACCTTTGTACTGACCAGCCAGCCTGTATCTCGGAGCGTGCATTTCATAGGTGTGGATTCCATCCCGCGCCGAAGGTTGGAGAACAGAGTCTACAGTCTCCGGCAAGGAAGTCCCTATACCAAAGAGCGGCTGGAAAAAGCCCGGGAAGAGCTCACCAGGGCACTGCGTGAGGAAGGGATCTTCGATCCCGATATACGGGGCTATGCCGATAGGGTCCCGCAGAGCACTCAGGTGGATGTGTTTTTCGACATCCAATCCACCAAAACCTATACCGTGCGGGATATCCGGTTCTCCGGTTCCATACTTTTTCCGCCGGAAAAGCTGCTGGAGAAAATGGGCACGCGCGTGGGACGTCGGTACGTCCCCTCGAATTTGACCCGGGATATCCAACGGGTTCAAGAGCTCTATTTTGACGAGGATTACCGGCGCGCGGAGGTCAGGCTCCAGAGGCAGGAATTCGATGAAGCCAGCAGTGGCGTGGTCTTGACTTTGGAGGTCATTCCCCATGAAAGGATCGTCGTCCATGTCACAGGAGCCAAGGTTCCCCTCGAGCTGATCAAACCGATATGGGCGGCTGAAATCTTCGAGGAATGGGGGTTGGACGAGGGGGAAGCCAAGATCATCGCTCATCTGAGGAAAAAGGGGTTTCTTTTTGCCTCTGTCGCTTCGAGTATCGAAAGACGAGAGAACGAGATTCATGTCGTTCACAAGGTCAATCCCGGCCGTAAGGTGGGAATCGGAAATGTCGATTTCCAGGGGATGAGCTATTTCACCCCGGAGCGACTGAAATCCGAGCTGGGCATCGAAGACAACCTTCCTTTTTTCCCGCGGCTGGATGGAGCGCGGCTATTCGAACTTCCATTGGAAATCGAGTTCCTGTACCAGACTCAGGGATTCCCCGAGGCCGAGGTGCTGCTGCAGTTCGAGTGGCAGGGAAATCATGTGAAACCCTTCTTCTATATCGATGAGGGCAGACAGGAGATAGTGGCGCGTCTCACATTCGAGGGCGCGGACTTGTTTCCTCCCACCGAGCTCCTATCCCGCATCAGCAGCATGCCGGATGGGCCGTTCTATCAACCCACCGTCCAGCAGGATATTGAGAAGCTCTTGAACTTCTACCGCAATCAAGGGGTGCGCGGCACCGATATCCGGGCTGCGGTGGAGATGGTGGAGGAGGACCGTTTCAACGTTGAGTTTCAGATTCGGGAGGGAAAAAGGGTCGTCATCCAGGATATCGTGATCTCCGGCCATCAGGTCACCCGGCTCAGCACCATAACTCGCGAGCTCCGTATCAACCGAGGCGACCTAGCCCGACATGCGGCTATCCGTGAATCCAAGCGGAGGCTGGAGAATCTGGGGATATTTTCTGAAGTCCGAATCGAGGAGATCCAGCTTTCTCCCGAGAGCATGAACCTCTTTATCCGGCTTAATGAAGGACAGCGGAACTACTTGTCGGCAGGATTGGGTTTGGAGACCGCGACGGCTCCGGAATCGGTGGATGTGTGGAATGAAGATGTCCGGTTGCGGGGGACCGGCGAGGTCATGCGGGGAAATCTTTTCGGCTCTGCCGCGCAATTGAGCTTGGTGGGGCAGTTGAGCATCAGGGAGCGCCGTGTGGTGGCGTCTTGGCAGCAGCCTTATTTTTTCAGGGTTCCCATGAAGACCTATCTCAGCTCCTGGTGGGAACGGGAAGAGCGCACCAGTTTCCAATATGAGCGGCAGGGCATCAGCCTATCCGGAATCAGGGCTTTCGGTGGGAATCAGGATTGGACACTGATCACCGGTCTGCGCTACGCACGAACCAAACTGCTGGAGCTGGAAATCGAGGAAAACGAGATCGATCGGCAGTTTTTTCCCTATTCCACCACGTCCCTCGAAGGCAGCGTCATTCGGGACCGCCGGGACGACCCCTTCAATCCCACCACCGGATACTTCTTCTCCACCGCTCTCGAGTGGGCCTATCCCCTCTTCGATATCGAATCCGATTTTCTCAAGCTGTTCGCCAAATATCAACATTACATCCCGATCCGGAAGGATGTGCTGTTCAGCTTCACCACCAGGCTCGGATTGGGAAGCGGCCGCATGCCCATACCGGAAAGATTCTTCGCCGGAGGGAGCAATTCCTTTCGCGGAACCCGCTATGATCAGCTGGGACCGGACGATCCGATCTCCGGAAAGCCGGTGGGCGGCAAGGCGCTCTTTCTGGTAAACTTCGAATTGGTTGTCCCAATCTTTCCCCAGTTGCAGTATCTGAATGCCGTCCTGTTCTATGATAAGGGCAACGTTTTTGCCCGGCGGGCGGAGTTTAGTATCCGGTCGCTTGCCGATGCCGTGGGAATAGGTTTGCGCTATCGTACCCCACTCGGTCCGGTGCGCCTGGAATTGGGTTGGAATCCCGGGGCCCGCCCCGGTCAAAGCAAGACCATGGTCTTTATCACCATCGGAAATATTTTTTAGGATGAGAAAGCCAAAATCAGGATCATGGGGACGGATGGCGACGGCATGGCTGGTATTGGTCTCGGTTTTCCCGTGTTTCGGGAGCGTGCGGCAGGAAACGGTGGATGGAATCCTGGCGGTTGTCAATCAAGATGTGATCACTCTGACCGATTTCCGGATCGTGATGACTTTCGGTCTTTATCGTCGTGACAACCAGGCCGACTCGGTTGGATCTCCGCACGAAGTCCTGGATAGACTGATCGACCAAAAATTGATTCTCGCAATGACGAATCCGGATTTCACGGTCCATGAGAATGAATTGGAGACGAAATATCAAAGCCTGGTGGAAGCGGGCGGCTTAGATGCCCTGCAGCGGGATTTGACGCTCTTCGACCTTAGTCGAGAAGGGCTTAATGCTTACATTCGCGACGCCATCCTCTGTGAACGCGTCCTTGAACAGAGGTTCCAAATGGCGGTATTGGTCGGCCTGCGGGAGATCGAGGCCTATTATAACCAGACCTACGTGCCCCAACGGCGTGCCGAGGGCACTGTCCCGCAGCCTATGGTCGAGATTCTCCCCCAGCTCGAGGCCGCCGTCAGAGCGGAGGGAAGCCGCTCTTTGATTCAGGAATGGGCACGAAACCTTCGCAAGGAGGCCAACGTACAAGTCTTTACCGACCGATTTCCACAGTTCTTCCGGCGTTGAGGATCATGGACCACGAGGAATTCTTCCAAATAAGCCAGGGAGACTTGCGGCTCCCTAACCGGGATCGCATCAAAAAGTGAAAGGAATAGAGCGGCGATGTCGAGATTAGGCTTCTTGTTTCCGGGGCAGGCCTCCCAAAAGGTCGGCATGGGTTCAGCATTCTATGAGCAGTCGTCTTTTGCACGTGAGGCTTTTTCCCGGGCCGATGAAATGCTGGGATTCAAGCTCTCGTCTCTCTGTTTTGAAGGACCGGAGGAAGACCTTCGACTCACAGAAAACACGCAGCCGGCTCTGCTGACGGTCAGCTACATCGCGTTCCACCTGCTCGGCAGGGACCCTTATTTGGCCGCGGGCCACAGCCTGGGGGAATATTCCGCCCTGGTGGCAGCCGGAGCGCTGCGGTTTGAAGATGCCGTGTTGATCGTGCGTCGTCGCGGACAATACATGCAACAGGCGGTCCCGGTGGGGGAAGGCGCCATGGCGGCGATCCTGGGCTTGGAGCTGGAAGCAGTCGAGAACGGACTGCGCAAGGTCGGCTCCGGAGTGGTCGAGATCGCCAACTGGAACAGCCGCGATCAGATTGTCATCGCGGGCGAAAGGAGCGCGGTGGATGAGGCGGTCCGTGTGCTCGACGCGCCGAGGGTAGTCCTCCTACCGGTCAGCGCTCCTTTTCATTCCGCATTGATGAAGAGTGCGGAGGAAAAGCTATCCTATGACCTGGATCATATCGAATTCAAGGACCTGAGATTTCCGATCGTGACCAACGCGGAAGCCCGAATCATCCAGACGGGCGCCCAGGCCCGGGAGAGCCTCAAACGACAAGTCAGCCGATCGGTCCTCTGGTACCGTTCCATGGAATTGTTCAACCGGGAAAGTGTGGACGCGGTCGTCGAGCTGGGATCAGGTAATGTGCTGACCGGTCTCATGAAGCGCATCGCTAGGGAATGGGACCAAACTCCCCTCGTGGTAGCCGTCGGGGATCCCGAATCCCTGGAGAGAGCCCGGGCGATGTTGGGCGATTGACAGCACGAGGCTCGATCTCCGGCGGGCGGCACCCAGCTACTTATTATTCTCCAAGATCACCTGGGAGCCGAATTTCATGAAATAGTAGAAGGCTGATAACACAGCGCTCACGATGACAATGTACAGTCCAACCTGGGTGATGAAGTAAAAACGCCCCAAATAGGCTCGGCCTAGAATGAGCAGGGCAATGGTGTAGGTTTCGAAATTCATTTTGACTTTGCCCAGGAAATGGGCCGGGATGTGAATCCCCTTGGAGGATGCCGCCGATCGGAAGCCGGTCACTGCGATCTCCCTGGCAATGATGACCACCACCATCCAGGCAGGCACGATGGACATTTCAACAAAACAGATCAGCACCGAAGATACCAGCAGTTTATCGGCGATGGGATCCAGGAGTTGCCCGATGACAGTCACCTGAGATTTCTTGCGCGCCAAAAATCCATCCAGGGAATCGGTCAAAGCGGCCAGCCCAAAGATCAGAAAAGCCAGGAGCTGGTGGCTTTCGTAGTTGGAGAGGAGCAGATAAACCAATATCGGCACGGATATGATTCTTATTAAGGTGAGGACATTCGGGAAATTCATACAAATGGGATATACATGATAAGCCATTCCCTGTCAAATCACACGGCGGTTTCACTCCAGAACACGACATATTTCTTCGAACACCTGGTCGGCCGTGATCGCCTTGAGACAGCGGTTATCCACACAGGCTGATCGGCGGTGGTTGAATGCGGATACACATGGGCTGCAGGAGTATCGGGCGTATAGGACCCGGCTGTCGGCTCCCAAGGGTCCGTACAGGTCGGGAGTCTCAGGTCCGAACAGGGCGACGCTTGGTATTCCGACCAGGGTGGAAAAGTGGACCGGTCCGCTGTCGTTTGTGACCAGCACATCTGCGATAGAATACAGGGCCAGAAGTTCCGTAAAAGAGGTAAGGCCGGCGAAATTCAAGCATCGGGATGAGCCCACGGCTTCGCGGATGCCCTCCGCCGCATCGAATTCCGCCGCGGTTCCGGTGATGACGACCACCCGTTCGGGAGAGGCCAACAGCCGCCCGGCCAAGGCGATATAGTTTTCCGGCGGCCACCGCCGCAAAGGGATCAGGTCGCTGGCATTGGGATTCAACAGGATGATGCTCGCGCCCTGCGTATCGGCCGGGACTGCCTTTTGCAGCATTTCCCGCATGCGTTCTCTGTCCGCCGCCGGGACGTCGTAGGAAGGGACGGTTATTTCGCTGGTTTCGAGTGACCGCTTGGTATGCGGGCGCTCCTCCTGCCGTTCGGTGCAGGCGAAAACCAGATTGAGCAGATTATGGACCATATGGATGTGGGGATTATAAGCCACTCGGTGGGTGAGCAGTTCGCCCCGGTAGAGGCCTTCGTGGTGGAAACGATAGTAGCCGACTCGCGTTCTCGCACCGCTCAAATAGGCCAGAATCGCAGAGAATCGTGCGAACAACTCCAGGTCGAAGACCGTGTCTATCCGGAGTTTCCGGAGCTTGAGCACGGTTTTGAGGGTCGAGGCCAGAAATCCCGGCGCATGTTCCCCGGCGATTGTGACGACGTTTTCCGGAGGGATGATGTTCAAAATGTCGATGGCGTGTCTATTCTGGCGAAAGGTGAGGAAATACAGCTCGGCTTGGGGATACAGGGACCGGGCCTTTTGGATCATAGGATAGGCGAGGACCATGCTTCCCATCTCCGACATTTCCAAAAATAGAATCTTACGGGGCACCATGGGAGCACCGGTTCGGCGGAACCGCCGTCCTGCCGAATGAAGCCAGGAGAAGAGCAGGCAGAGAGGAACGCCGAACCATCTGTCCACGGCACGCATGAAAGATATATGCATGAGAATTGCGTCTCACGATCCGTATGGATAGAGCGTAGTGTACAATAAAACCACTGCCGTTAAAAGTCCCTCACGCTTCCCCTCCTTATCAGGCAAATAGGAAAACCGTAGCCGGTATGGTGGCTTGCAAATTTCAAGGTCAGAACGTATAGTTGAGACGTTGCCATGACCGGAAAAGACAGCCCAACCCCCATGATGGAACAGTATCTGCGCATCAAGCGCCAGCATGCGGATGCCCTGCTCTTCTTCCGCTTGGGTGATTTCTACGAAATGTTTTACGAGGATGCCAAACGAGCCGCACCGGTCCTGGAGATCGCCCTGACCTCCCGCCAGAAGGTCCCGATGTGTGGGGTCCCCTATCATGCGGCCGAGGCTTATCTGGCAAAACTGCTCAAGCAGGGATTCAAGGTGGCGGTTTGTGAGCAGGTGGAAGATCCGTCCCTTACCAAAGGGGTGGTGAAGCGGGAAGTGGTCAAGGTCCTGACCCCTGGGACCGCTGTGGAACTGGATCCGTCCGATGACCGGGACGCGACATTTCTGGCGAGCGTGATGCTGGAAGCCGGCGGCTGGGGCCTGGCCGTCGTGGATCTCGCCGCCGGGCGTATTTTGACCTCCCAGAGCGAGGCCCCCAAGCCTGAGAGATTGGCCGATGAGCTGTTTAAATTTGCGCCCCGGGAAATCACCTATCCGGAAAGCCAACGGGAGTCGGTACAAGAGATTCTCCTCCAAAACGGATTGCCGGGTGTGATTCAGAGTCCCCAGGAGGATTGGATTTTTGACCTGAGCCAGGCCAAAAATCTGTTGCAGGAATACTTCCAGGTGAAATCCCTGGCCGGCTTCGACCTGACCGACCGACCGCTGGCCGTTTCCGCCGCCGGTGCGCTGCTTTTCTATCTGAAGGCTCTGCGTAAAGACGCGCTCGATGTGATTCAAAATATTTCTTTCCAGCACCCGGCACAGAACATGATCCTGGATTCCATCACCATTAAAAATTTGGAGCTGATTAAAAATCTCAGAGACGGGCGGCGCCCGGGTTCCATTCTGGACATGCTGGACTTCACCGCCAATCCCATGGGCGGACGCCTGCTCAAGGAATGGCTCCTGCAGCCGCTACTGAACCCGGATGAAATCCTTATGCGCCAAGAAGCCGTGTCGGAGCTGAGGGAAGCCACCATCGAGCGGCACGAGATTCTTGCGGCCCTCAAAGAGATCCAGGATCTGGAACGCCTGACCGGTAAGATATCGCTCTCGGTCGCGAATCCCCGGGATGTCGTGTCGCTGAAACGGTCGCTCCTGGGGTTGCCGCGTCTCCGCGCGCTGTTGCAAACCTTCGATGCTCCCCTGATTGAAGACATACATGCCGGCTGGGATAGTGCCCCGGACATCGCCGAACTGATCGGCACGGCTATTCTGGACGAGCCCGCTCCCCTCATCGCGGAAGGCGGTATCATAAGAGAGGGCTATAACGCCGAACTGGATGATTTGAAGCGCATCAGCCGCTCCGGCAAGGAATTCGTTGCCGGAATGGAGAAAAAAGAAAAGGCCAGAACCGGCATCTCATCCTTGAAAATCAAGTACAACAAGGTGTTTGGATATTACATCGATGTGACCCGGCCCAACCTGCACTTGGTTCCGGAAGACTATATTCGCAAACAGACTCTGGTAAATTCGGAACGTTTTATCACCCAGGAGCTCAAGGAGTATGAAGAAAAGATTCTTCATGCCGAGGAACGGATCGGCCTGCTGGAGCGCATGCTGTTCCTGGAGATCCGTGCCGAGATTGCCGCTGACACCGCCCGGCTGCAGGGCATCGCCGGCCGCACCGCGCTGTTGGACGTGCTGGCCGCCCTGGCCGAACTTGCCGTGCAGCGTCAATACGTGCGTCCAGTGGTGCATGAAGGTGATCTGGTTCGAATCATGGGCGGCCGCCATCCGGTCATCGAGGTGACCCAAGATGAGCCTTTTATCCCCAATGACACCTATATGGATCGACAGGACGATCAGATCCTGATCATCACCGGCCCCAATATGGGGGGCAAATCCACCTATCTGCGCCAGGTGGCCCTGATCTGCATCCTGGCCCAGATCGGTTCTTTCGTGCCGGCGCGACAGGCGGAGATCGGGATCGTGGACCGTATCTTCACCCGGATCGGGGCCATGGATTTTTTAAGTGTCGGCCAATCCACCTTTATGGTGGAGATGCTCGAGACCGCCAGCATCCTCAATAATGCAACCTCTCGAAGCCTGATCCTGTTGGACGAAGTGGGTCGCGGGACAAGCACCTTTGACGGGCTCAGCCTCGCTTGGGCCATAGCCGAATATCTGCACGATCGGGAAGAAGCCCGGCCCAAAACCCTCTTCGCCACCCATTACCACGAGCTGACCGAGCTGGCCCTGACCAGGGGTCGTATAAAGAACTACCATGTGACCGTCAAGGAGCATAAAGATACGATCGTTTTCCTGCGCAAGATCGTGCCCGGTCCCTCCGACCAGAGCTATGGCATTCATGTGGCCAAACTGGCCGGTATTCCGCGTCCGGTCATCGAGCGTGCGAAAGAGATTTTGTTCAATCTCGAGAAAAAGGAGCTGGATGCCGCCGGTGTGCCTAGGATCGCCTATCGGACATCTTCGAAGAAGGATACCGCGCAATACCTGCTCTTTGAGGAGGACCGCGAGCTCGAGCGCTTTACAGCTCTGCAAAAGGAGATCCGAGGCCTCGAACTCGAGCGCATGACCCCCTTGGAGGCACTCAATTATCTCCAGAAATTGAAGGATAAAATGAGCTGAGGGAGAAGAGGTGATGAATCTTGATAAGTTCACGATCATGTCTCAGGAAGCCTTCCAAAAGGCGCATGCCAAGGCCGAAGAGATGGGCCATCAGTCTCTGCTGCCCGAACATCTGATGTGGGTCTTTATTCATCAGGAAGACAATATCGTGAAATCCGTGCTGGCCAAGATCGAAAGCGATACCGCCCGGATTGAGGCCGAACTCGAGCAGGAGTTGCAGAAAATTCCCCGCGTGGAAGGCGGGGGAGAGGTCTTCATGTCCCAGGAATTGCGGGAAATCATGCGGATCGCCAAGAAGGAAGCCGACAAGCTCAAGGACGAGTACATCTCGACCGAGCATCTCTTTCTGGGCATCCTCAAGGGGCCTTCGAGTGCGGCGAAAAAATCGCTGGCGTCGCAGGGTGTCACCGAGGACGCCGTACTCAAGGCCTTGGCCGCCATCCGCGGCTCGCACCGCATCACCGATCCTGAGCCGGAGGGCAAGTACCGGGTGCTGGAGCGATATGCCCGGGACCTGACCGTGCTGGCTCGGGAAGGAAAGCTCGATCCGGTGATCGGCCGGGAGGATGAGATCCGCCGTGTGATCCAGATCCTGTCCCGAAGAACCAAGAACAATCCGGTCCTGATCGGTGAGGCAGGAGTCGGCAAGACGGCCATTGTGGAAGGCCTGGCCCAGCGTATCGCCGACGGGGATGTGCCCCAGTCCTTGAAAGACAAGCGGCTGGTCGCGCTGGACATCGGCTCGCTCTTGGCCGGCGCCAAATACCGCGGGGAATTCGAGGATCGCCTCAAGGCCGTTTTAAAGGAGATCAAGGAATCGGAGGGCGCGGTGATCTTGTTCATCGATGAGCTCCACACCATTATCGGAGCCGGAGCCGCAGAAGGGGCGGTAGATGCGTCCAACATGCTCAAGCCGCCGCTGGCGCGCGGGGAACTCCGCTGTGTGGGGGCAACGACGTTGAATGAGTACAAGAAGTACATCGAAAAGGACCCGGCTTTGGAGCGCCGTTTCCAGCAGACCTATGTGGGGGAGCCTTCGGTGGAGGAGACCATCTCCATCCTGCGCGGCCTCAAGGAGAAATACGAGGTGCATCACGGCGTCGAGATCAAGGATGCGGCGTTGGTGGCGGCCGCCACGCTTTCCCATCGCTACATCGCCGACCGCTATCTTCCCGACAAGGCGATCGATCTGATAGATGAAGCGGCATCCCGCATCCGCATCGAGATCGACAGCATGCCACAGGAGATCGACGAGCTCGAGCGGCGGATCATCCAGTTGGAGATCGAACGTCAGGCCTTGAAGAAGGAAAAAGACCGGAGCGCCAAGGAGAAACTGGACAAACTCATCCAAGAGCTGGCCGATTTAAAGGAGAAAAGCGACGCCCTCAAACTGCGCTGGCAGGCCGAGAAAGAGATGATAGAATCCCTGAATCGGCTCAAAGAAGAAATGGATGCCTTGAAGATCGAAGAGCAGAATGCAGAGCGGCGGGGAGACCTGGAACGGGTGGCCGAGATCCGTTACGGCAAGCTCGCGGAAATTCAGAAGCAGAGCGGGGCGCTCTCGCAACAGCTGGCGGAGAAGCAGCAGACGGACAAGATGCTGAAGGAAGAAGTTGACGAGGAGGATGTGGCCGAGATCGTTTCCAAATGGACGGGCATACCGGTGTCCAGGATGCTGGAAGGCGAGATCGAGAAGCTGATCCGGATGGAAGACCACCTGGCCGGCCGGGTGGTGGGACAGGATCGGGCCCTGCGCGCCGTTTCCGACACCATCCGTCGGGCTCGGGCCGGCATCCAGGATGAGTCCCGGCCCTTGGGCTCATTTATCTTTCTGGGTCCTACGGGAGTGGGCAAGACGGAACTGGCCCGGGCGCTGGCCGAGTTCCTGTTCGATGACGAAAGGGCCATGGTGCGGCTGGACATGTCCGAATACATGGAAAAGCATACGGTATCCCGCCTGATCGGCGCTCCCCCCGGCTACGTCGGTCATGAGGAAGGCGGGCAGCTCACCGAGGCGATCAAGCGCCGGCCGTATTCGCTTATCCTGTTGGACGAGATCGAAAAAGCCCACGCCGATGTGTTCAACATCCTGCTCCAGATCCTGGATGACGGCCGCCTGACCGACGGCAAAGGCCGGACCGTGGATTTCAAAAATTCCCTTGTCATCATGACCTCCAATCTGGGCAGCCAGGCGATAAAAGAACTGGGACGGGAGCACGAGCGCATGGAAAAAGAGGTCCGTTCCATTCTGGAAAGCCATTTCCGACCCGAGTTCCTCAACCGGCTGGATGAGGTGATCATCTTCCGGGCCCTGTCACAAGAGGATATCCTCCGCATCCTGGACCTGCAGATCGAGGAGCTGCAGAAAAGGCTTCAGACCAGGAAAATCGACATCTCCCTCAGCGAGAAAGCCAAGGCCCTGCTGGCGGAGAAGGGGTACGATCCGATCTACGGAGCCCGGCCCCTAAAGCGTGTCATCCAACGTGACATCCAGAATCCCTTGGCTATGCAGATCCTTGAGGGACAGTACGGCGAGGACGATACGGTGATGGTGGATGTCGACGAACACGGATCCTTCACCTTTCAAAAGAAATAGGCCTGCCCGCCCCTCCCTCCGCTTTCTATGGAAAACGTCGCGGTGACGGGCCGTTGGGATCACATGTCCATTCCTCCGGTGACAGGGAGGAAATAATATGAAAAGAGAAAGTTGGGCGGGTATGTGTGATGCTCCAGCCGATGGTGAAGCGGGAAGGGTGGTGGGGTGGGTCGACGTATTGCACATTACGTTCCACCTGATGGTAGGGTGGGCATAGTGAGGGGGAGGGTCGGCCGGAAATTCCGTTTGACAAAGCCCATAGAATGTCGTAATTATAGAAAAACAAAAAAGGAGGTTCTCATGACAAGAGGAAAAAGGCTGTTTTCTCTCGTTGTTTTCATTCTCTTTTTAAGCTC